>JGI997J19993_1000280_pt1 | contig 16847 bp, 14 predicted proteins | sample Etolagbewater25m_FD_19993 | JGI IMG/M metagenome (IMG submission 19993)
GCCATCGCTTTGAGTTTATCTTGATCTAAGTTGCTCATAGTATTTTTCCTTTTTTGGGCATTTTAATATATGAGCGTTTACACAGTTTAATTTACAGGGTCATTTATTTTGCAAGCGCGCAGCGAAGATTTGTTCGGTTATCAGGCTGAACTTCTTCTGTTGCGTTTATTATTGTTCACTTTAGACATCAACCTTTTTGACTCCTTTATATAAGCCTATTTGATTGATTTAAAAAGCGATCATTAACCACGCTGAACGAATCCAGCCAATCTCACAAACTAATCAAAGTATGTACAAAAATCTTCTGGTTCAACGCGAGGAGTCCGATATTGGTTTACTGGATGTGATTTATCTTCATACCCAAGCGCCATGCCGCCCAATAATATTTTGCTTTGTTCAACCCCTAACTGTTCTTTTATGAGTTTAGGAAACTCTGCTAAAGCGCCTTGTGGGCAAGTTGACAGGCCTGCCTCTTCTGCTAGTAACATAATGTTTTGTAAAAACAGTCCGTAGTCTAAATAAGAGCCTGTTTCGAGTGACGGGTCGATAAAAAACAGCAGCATAACGGGGGCGTCAAACGACCGATAGTTGGCTTCCCACTGTTTTAAACGTGCTTCTTTATCTTCTCGTTGAATGCTTAGTACATCATACAGTTGAGTACCCGTTGCGACTCTTCGAGCTTTATAAGGGGCAACCCACTCTTTAGGGTAGTAGTGGTAATCCATGGTTTCGGTTTGCCCATTCCGAAATGCACTGACCATTGCGTTTTGCAAGGTTTGTTTGGTTTCACCGGATACAATCGCAACTTGCCAAGGTTGCATATTGACACCAGACGCAGCAAAACGGGCGACTTCAAAAAGTCTTTTGATGGTCTCATCAGGGACGGCTTTATCTAAAAAAGCACGAACTGAATGTCGTTGTTTAATCGCTTGAGTAACGTTCATAAAAATCTCATTTTAATTGGGTTTAGCATTGAACCTGCAAAGTTTAATTTTTGACCATAATAAAGGGTTTTCGATGGTTTATCACGGTCAAAATTTGAAGCATTCATTTAATTGATGTTAGTCAATAAATTTTACTTTATCTAATGCTTTTTTTTTCTATCTATAAAGTCAGGTTTTACTCTTTAATTTTTTTATTAGGATGTTAAACTCTGCACAATAACTTATTTGGGCGCTTACCTGCCCACATTTTAAGTGATTCTCAAGTCCTAAGTAGCTGGTCAGAGTATCCTCGAAATATAATTATCTAATTATTGCAGGAGACGCCATGTCTAATATTGAATCCATTCTTACTGAAACTCGACTTTTTGAGCCTTCTGAAAAAATTTCGCAATCGGTTGCAATCAACGCAGAAAAGCTGGCAGAGCTTCGTGCCAAGGCGGCCGCTGACAATAACGGTTTTTGGTCAGACTTAGCAAAAGAGAAGTTAAGCTGGAGTAAGCCTTTTACGGTTGGTTTAGATGATTCAAATGCCCCGCATTACCAATGGTTTGCTGATGGTGAACTCAACGTCTCTTACAATTGCATTGATCGACACCTTGATAGCAAAAGCGATAAAGCTGCCATTATTTTTGAAGGCGACCAAGGCGACGTCTCAATTTACACCTATAAAGAGCTGCATGATCAAGTCTGTCGCTTTGCCAATACGCTAACCGCTCAAGGTGTCGAGAAAGGTGACCGTGTAATTATCTATATGCCGATGATTCCTCAAGCGGTCATTGCTATGCAGGCTTGTGCCCGTATTGGGGCTATTCATTCGGTCGTATTTGGTGGATTCTCAGCAGAAGCATTACGTGACCGTATTGAAAATGCCGATGCAAAACTGGTTATTACCACCAATGGTAGTCGTCGTGGCGGCAAAACGATTCCGCTTAAAGGTGCGGTGGATACAGCGCTAGAAAAAGGCTGCAAAAGTGTTCAGAAGGTCATAGTTTACCGTCGTACAAATGACGAAGTGATGATGAAAGAGGGGCGTGATATCGATTGGATGGACGCTGAAGCGGGTATGAGCAACTATCATAATCCTGTTCCGGTGGGTGCTGAACATCCTCTGTTTTTACTTTACACTTCTGGCTCTACTGGAACGCCAAAAGGGGTTCAGCACAGTTCAGGTGGTTACCTGTTGAATACACATGTGACGAACGAGTGGATGTTTGACCTGAATGACGATGATATTTTCTGGTGTACTGCTGATGTTGGTTGGATTACAGGACACTCTTACGTGGCTTACGGACCATTATCTGTGGGCGCAACCATCTTAATGTTTGAAGGTGTGCCAACTTACCCAGATGCAGGGCGTTTTTGGCAGGTTTGTCAAGATCATGCTGTTACCGTCTTTTATACTGCACCAACGGCTATTCGTGCCTTAATGAAGTTTGGTGCAGATTTGCCAAATCAGTATGACCTATCAAAATTACGTCTACTTGGAACCGTTGGTGAGCCAATTAACCCAGAAGCTTGGATGTGGTATCACGATGTGATTGGTCGCGGTGAGTGTCCAATTATTGATACTTGGTGGCAGACAGAAACGGGTGCTCATATGATCGCACCTTTCCCCATTACGCCGTTAAAACCCGGTTCTTGTACTCAACCGTTACCTGGTATTGATGCCGCCATTCTTGATGAAGAGGGCAATGAGTTAGGTCGTGGTGAAGGTGGTCTGCTGGTTATTAAGCAACCGTGGCCTTCAATGATTCGTAATGTTTGGCGGGATGAAGAGCGTTACAGAAGTACTTATTTTCCACTAAAAGACAAGCTTTACTATGTTGTAGGTGACAGTGCCTATCAAGATGAAGATGGTTATTTCTGGATTTTGGGTCGTATTGATGACGTGTTAAATGTTTCTGGGCACCGTCTAGGTACCATGGAAATCGAATCAGCATTGGTTTCGCACCCTAAAGTAGCAGAAGCTGCGATTGTGGGTCGTCCACACGATGTTAAAGGGGAAGCCGTCTCTGCATTTGTAGTTTTAAATGTTGATATTCCTGCAAACAGCGATGAGCGTAATGAATTAATTGCAGAATTACGTAACCACGTTGCAAAAGAGATTGGACCGATTGCCAANCCGGANGATATTCGTTTTGGTACTAACCTGCCTAAAACCCGTTCAGGGAANATNATGCGTCGTTTATTGAGAACCATTGCCAAAGGCGAAGAGATTACTCAGGACACGTCAACNCTTGAAGANCCAAGCATCTTAGATCAGTTTCAAAATACAAAATAACACACTATAAAAACCAGCTACTGCCTATTATTAGGCTTTAGTTGGTTTTGTGTATCCGGATTTGGGGAAGCCCAAATAAATCTGTTTTATTGGTATGGGTAATCTAATTAAACAGAATAACTATAAGAATAAACATGCCCAAATGCGTTTAATAAAAATAATAATGAGGAAGGTATGTCTATGGCATTTTTTCAAGATTTAGAGGTTACTTTATGAGTAAAACGAAATTTTCGGCCATATTGCTGGCCATTTTCACCGTTCTGTACTTTGGTATTGCATTAATGACTTCTGCAACATTCAAAGACATCGCGGCTGCACCTATTGGTGGGTTGCCATTGGCAATTTGGGGCGGTTTGTCAATTATTGTAGTAGGGGTAGTTATTACTCGTTTGTTTCTTAAAAAAATGAGTGATGAGGAGAATAACTAATGGAAAATTTGATTGCTCTAATTATTGTTGGGCTTGGGATTGGACTGTCTATTTGGATCAGTTTTTATCACCGTGGTTCTACCGGTTCTACTGCTAACTTTTATGTTGCAGGCGGTGGTATTTCTCCTCGTATAAATGGTCTAGCGATGCTAGGTGATTATGCGAGTGCGGCCAGTTTCTTGGGTGTGGCCGGTGCGGTTGCGCTTATGGGGGTTGATGGCTGGTGGCTTGCTATCGGTTTCTTTGCAGCGTGGATTGTGGTTTTATTAACCATTGCAAGTCCGCTGAAGAACGTGGGTAAATTTACCGTTGCTGACGTTTTGAATGCACGTTTCTCAGAACATACTAAAAAGATTCGTACCGTTGCGATGTTCTCTACTTTAGTACTTTGTGTTATGTACCTTGTTCCACAAATTGTCGGTGCAGGTCACCTGTTCGGTTTACTGCTAGGCTGGGATTACCTACCAACTGTATTAATTACAGGTTCATTGATGGCGTTCTTCGTTGTTATTGGTGGTATGAAAGGAACGTCTTATAACCAAGCGATTCAAGGCGCGATTCTATTTGGCGCGTTGATTTTCTTGCTTATTTTCGGTGTCATCACTCTGTTTAACGGTAACCCAGCAGGCGTTATAGAAGCTAGTTCGAATATGGTTCCGGTTAAATTAGCGGCAGAAAATGCGCAAGCAGTGGTTGCCGCGGCAAGTATGGCGGGTGCAGAACCAGGTGCAGCGGTTGCAGCGGTTCGTGAAGTTATGCCAGATGCAGCATCAGCGGTAACACCAGGTGTGGGTCTTCGTAGCTTGGCTGATAATGCTTCTTTAGTGTTAGCGCTTTTCTTGGGTGTATTGGGTCTTCCACACATCCTAATTAAGTTCTATACGGTTGCGAACGCATCAGAAGCACGTAAATCTGCTGAGATCACTATTTGGGGTTTAGCTATTTTCTATACAGCCATCTTCTTTGTTGGTTTGATTGCCATGTACGCTCTGTATCCGCAGCTTATTCAGTTAATTGCTGATGGTGAAGTGGGTAAAGCTAAAAATATGACAATGCCAATGTTGGGTGACATGTTAGGTGGTCAGATCCTTATGGGCGTGATTGCTGCGGGTGCAATGGCAGCGATGCTAAGTACGTCAGCAGGCCTGTTGATTTCTGCAACTTCAAGTTTGTCGCATGACTTGTACAAAGGGGTGATTAACCCGAACAGTACGGATGCTGAAGAGCTACGTTTTGCAAAAATTGGTGCTTTCTTCCTAGCGGTCATCGCAATTCTGATGTCAGTTTGGTTGAAGTCTGAAAACGTTGCGATGCTTGTTGGTATGTGTTTTGGTATTGCAGCAAGTACCTTTGCGCCAGCCTTAGTATTTGCAGTTTGGTGGAAAAAGTTAACTAGCCAAGCGGTTGTTTGGGGTATGGCAATTGGTTTAGTATCTTCATTACTATTCACATTCAGCAAGTTCTTTGGCCTAAAAACGATGTTAGGTTTAGACGTGCTTGTTAACCCTGCACTTTATTCTGTCCCTTTAGCGGTTGTTGTGACTGTTGCGATTAGTTACATGACAAGTGACCGTGGAAATACGGATGAGTTTATGGCGCAAGCACACGGAAAATAATGGATAAAGTTCTATAATTTTCAAGCTTAAGCTGGTTCATAGGAATCGGCTGCTTTAAACTAAAAGGGTGCTTCGGCACCCTTTTTTATGTGTTCCTTTTTTATTCTTACTGGGTTATGAATTACTATGTCACTTGCAGAAAACACCGCTTTTTTAAAGTCCATTTTGCCATTCGAGCGATTATCGCCTGAGGCCTTGGAGCAAGTTGCCGATGCGCTTGATGTCATTTACTTTGTTAAAGAACAATCGATTCCTTTAGATTTAACAAACGCGCCGTTTTTATACATCGTGATTAAAGGGCAGGTAAGTGAAGCCTCAAGCTCCGAAGAGAAGCAAAAACCTCAGGCGATTTATGGGCCAGACAGTCAATTTGGTGCCGCAACGCTGTTGGATCAAGTCAATAACTACCAATATAAGGCCCTAGAGGAGTGCATTCTCTATCGCTTACCGTTTAGTGTTTTTAAAGCCGTATTGGCGAGTAACGGTGATTTTGAAGCGTTCTATTTTAATGACATTACTCAAAAGCTTAGATTGTTTCATGAAAAATTACAGGTAGAGTCGTCAAGTGAAGCGATGATGGATGCCGTGAAAATTGCACCGTTACACGCCTTGGTGGAAATAGACTCAAGTACTTCTATTCAAAAATGTGTCGAGTTAATGGAGGCGAATAAAACCGATGCGTGTTTGGTGAAAGCTGAACAAGAATACGGTGTGGTCACCTCTTCTGACTTGTTAAGAGGGTTGGCGATGGGTGGTTTTGATCTACAAACATCGGTTGCTGGTTTAACCAGTTTTCCAGTCATTTCGATTGATCAGCAAGATTTTTTGTTTAATGCGTTACTTAAAATGACGCGTTTTGGAATTGATCGTTTAATGGTGCGTAATGCTGATGGGTTTGTCGGTGTTTTGCATCAGAAAGAGTTAATGAGTCTGTTTGCCAATCAGTCAGGATTAGTCATGCTGACGCTGGAGCGTGCTCAGACCTTTGAGGATTTGAAAAAAGTCACCCAACAAGTTGACGATTTGATAGCCGGTTTTTCCAATAAAGGGGTTAAAACCCACTACATTGCAAAACTCGTCAATGAATTGCATCGAAAATTACAATCTAAACTTTGGCAAATATTAGATGAAAAGCACCAGTTTATAGAGACCACTTATATTGTAATGGGCAGTGAGGGCAGAGCCGAGCAAGTGGTACGCACGGACCAAGACAACGCGGTGATCTATGCTGAACACATTGACCCTGAGGCGCTTGCTGAATTTTGCGAAACATTCTCTATAAAATTGATTGAGTTAGGTTTTCCGCGTTGTCCCGGTCATATTATGGTCTCTAACCCTGTTTGGCGTTTGAATGAAGCCGATTTTGAAAATCAGGTGATTGAGTGGTTAACTCATCCGTCGCTTGAAAATTTTATGAACTTAGCGATTTTCTTTGATGCGCAAACGGTGAATGGTGATGATCTACGTTTAACCCGTATAAAAGCGGTTTTGCATGAGCAGATCGCTAAACGTCAGATGTTTTTACCCCATTTTGCGCGCAGTGTTTTGCAATTTGAAACGCCGATAGGCTTGTTTGGTCGTTTAATTACTCAAAAAGATGAAGGCCACTCCATCGATTTAAAAAAGGGAGGGATTTTTCCAATTGTGCACGGTATCCGCTGTTTAGCGCTAGAGAAAGGTATTGAGAAGACCAATACGCATTGGCGTATTCGTGAATTGATTACCTGTCATGTGTTTGACGAAGACTTTGGTGTTGAATTGGGTGAGACGCTTAACTTTTTGAACACGCTCAGGTTGCAGTCGATGTTAGAGAAAAAAATGACGGGTCGAGAGGTGGATAATGCCATTGAAACGGATCACCTTAATCATTTTCAGCAAGACCTTTTAAAAGATGCGTTTGTGGTGGTCAATAAGTTTAAAAAGTTTATTGAACAGCACTTCAAAATGGAAGGGTATCTATAATGTTGAAGAAATTTCAGCAGGCCTGGTCAAAACGCAACTTAAAAGACCCTGCGTATCAGTTTTTATTTGAGCCGAGTCCTGATGATGACTGGGTCTGTTTTGATTGTGAAACGACCGGTTTAGATCCTAAAAAAGATAAGATTATTTCGTTAAGCGCCATTAAAATTCGGGGTACCGAAATTCTAACCAGCGAAAGTTTAAATTTGAAATTTAAACAGGATAAATCGATTAACCCAGACAGTATTGTTATTCACCGTTTACGTAATATGGATGTTGAGGCGGGTTTAAATGAGTTAGAGGCGATGCAGCAATTTTTAAATTTTGTGGGTTCAAGGCGCTTAATTGGGTATTACTTAGAGTTTGATGTCGCAATGGTTAATTCGGTTATTAAACCTTGGCTGGGGATTGCACTCCCCAATCAACAGACCGATATTTCTACTTTTTACACCAAGCTCTTTTACAATCCGTTACTAAAGGCTGAGCATGAAGTGTTCGATTTAAGTTTTAATGCCATGTTAAAAAAGTGTGATGTGCCGAAATTATCGGCGCACGATGCGTTTAATGATGCCTTAATGACGGCAATGCTCTGCGTTAAAATGCAAACGCTGATCAATAAATCTTAATATGATTGATTTATATGATGGATTTGTGATTTTCTATGGCGTTTAGTTTTTGGCTTAAGTGCATTTATTTGATTTATTTCTTTTTAATTACAATAGGATAAGAAAGGTTAAGATTTAATGAATATTGGGGTTTGCTGCTGAATTTTCTTGACAAAATAATTTAATAGCAGTAAGGTATGCGCAGATTTTTTAAAAAGCTTTCTTAAGAGGTGTCAGAAGTTTGATTTTACACCTGCTTAAATTTTAAAAAACCCCGTCTTTACGGGGTTTTTTTGTATTTAAACTTAAGGAATGCACCTAAACGGAAGCCGTACCGAGTGACAATAGAGCAAAAACTAGAAGACCTATTCAAGCCGATCATTGAGTCTATGGGCTTTGAATTATGGGCAATTGAATACATACCCGCAGGCCGCCACACCACCTTACGTGTGTTTGCCGACAAGGTCGGTGGTATTAATGTCGATGATTGCGCAGCCATTAGCCGTCAGCTAAGTGCCATTATGGATGTGGAAGACCCTATCTCTGATCAATACATGCTAGAAGTATCGTCACCTGGATTGGATCGCGTCTTAATTAAGCCAGAACACTTTAAGCGCTACGTAGGCAAATCGGTTCGTGTCCGTTCCGCGGTTGCCATTTTAGGCCGTAAGAAAATAAATGGATTGATGACAAGCGTCACTGAAGATTCGATAGAGGTCGAAGTCGATGGCGAGCTGTTTGAAATTCCTTTCGGTCTAATCGATAAAGCTAACTTAGCGATCGAAATTTAAATACCTTATAAACAAACTTATATAAATCTAATCAATCTATATAAATAGCAAAAAATTATTAAGAGCGAGTGAGAAATGAGCAGAGAAGTTTTAGCCGTTGTTGAACTTATGGCAAATGAAAAAGGCGTGGATGAAGAGATTATCTTTGACGCAATCGAGACGGCATTAGCCACCGCTACACGAAGAAATTATGATGATGAGATTGATGTGCGTGTTGAAATTGACCGTCATACCGGTGATTACAATACGTTCCGTCGTTGGGAAGTGATTGAAGATTCAGTTGCCATTGAAGATAACGTCGGTTGGTATATCCGTGAAATGGATGCCGTTGATGAAGATCCGAATATTGAAGTCGGTGGTTTTATTGAAGAGTCAATTGAATCAATTGATTTTGGGCGTATCGGTGCACAAACTGCCAAGCAAGTCATAATTCAAAAAGTACGTGAAGCAGAACGTAAGAAAGTGGTTGAAATTTACGAAAAACGCGTTGGTGAAATCCTAACAGGCCAGGTTAAGCGTATTGACCGTGGTGATGTGATTCTAGATATGGGTGACAATGTGGATGCGGTGATTCCACGTAGTGAGTTAATTAACCGTGAAATGTTCCGTATTGGTGATCGTGTTCGTGCGTATTTGCAAGAAGTNACGTTCCGTCCTCGTGGACCTCAGTTGTTTATGTCGCGTTCATGTAACGAGATGTTGATTGAACTGTTTAAAATTGAAGTCCCTGAAATCAGCGATGATTTGATTGATATTATGGCAGCAGCGCGTGATGTTGGTTTCCGTGCGAAGGTTGCGGTTCGAGCAAACGATCCTCGTTTAGACCCAATTGGGGCTTGTGTGGGGATGCGTGGAGGACGTGTTCAAGCGGTCACTAACGAGTTAAATGGTGAGCGTATCGATATCGTACTTTGGGATCCAAATGACGCACAGTATGTGATTAACGCAATGGCGCCAGCTGAAATTACCTCGATTATGGTTGACGAAGATCGTCACACAATGGATTTAGCTGTACTAGAAGATCAGTTGTCACAGGCAATCGGTAAGAACGGACAAAACATTCGTTTAGCTTCTCAACTGACTAAGTGGGAATTAAACGTGATGACGGATGCCGATATGGCGTCTAAACATGAAACGGAATCGAAAGATACGGTAACGGAATTTGTAAACGCACTGGATATTGACGAAGACTTTGCTGAAGTCTTAGCCGCAGAAGGGTTTGCAACGTTAGAAGAAGTCGCTTACGTACCAACCGCCGAAATGCTAAGCATTGACGGGTTTGATGAAGATATTGTTTCTGAATTGAAACAACGTGCAAAAGATGCATTGTTAACTAAAGCCATTGCTGATGAAGAGAAGTCTGCCTTAGCGGAGCCTGCTGAAGATCTTTTAGCGCTTGAAGGGATGACCCCTGAAATGGCTAAACAGTTAGCGAGCAACGGTGTAATTACCCAAGAAGACTTAGCTGAATTGGGTACAGACGAATTATTAGAATATGTTGATCTTGACGAAACTGTAGCGGGTGATTTGATTATCAAAGCACGTGCACCATGGTTTGCAGAAGGATAAAGGGAGAGTCGCAATGGCAGAAGTATCAATTAAACAGTTTTCAGAGACACTCAACCTTTCGGTAGATAAATTACTTTCACAACTTGACGCATCCGGTGTGAAAGCTAAAAAAGCCACTGATAACATCAGTGAAGAAGAAAAACGCACCTTGTTAGCCTATTTAAAGGGTTTACATGGTGAAACCAGTGAAGAGACACCTCAAAAAGTCACTCTTCGTCGTAAGCAAACTTTAAACCTGTCTTCAGGTTCAGGTGCTGGCAAACGAACAGTGAATGTTGAAGTTCGCAAAAAACGTACTTACGTTAAAAAAGAAGCCGGTCAAGAAGAAGTCGTTGAAACAGCACCTGTTGAAGAGGTCGTTAAAACAACGGTTGTTGAGCCTGTTCAAGAAAGCGTAGTCGAAACACCCGTTGAAGTGGCAGTAGAAGCGCCGGTGGTTGAAGCCGTTGTGGAAACGATTGAAGAACCAATTGTTGAAGGGTTGCCAGTTGAAGTGGTTGCACCGGTTGTCGAAAAAACAGTCGACAAAAAAGCGAAAAAACACCGTAATGAACCACGTGAAGTTAAAGAAATAGACAAAAAACCACCGGCTAAAAAGAAAACATCTTTAGGCGCTGAAAACCTAAAACGCATGAAAAAACGTCGTGGTAATCAACCGGTTAAGAAGAGTGTGGCAACACTTTCTGCACCTAACGAACACGGTTTCCAAAAACCAACTGAACCAGTGATTAAAGAAGTTAAGATTCCTGAGAGTCTTAAATTGTCTGAATTAGCGGATCAGATGTCGGTAAAAACCGGTGAAGTTATTAAGTTCATGATGATGAACTTAGGGACGATGGCAACGATCAACCAAATCCTTGACCAAGAGACAGCGATGTTGATTGTTGAAGAGATGGGGCATAAAGCGATTCCATTTAACGAAGTGACCATTGAAGATGAAGTGGTTAACCAAGAGTACACGGGTGAAACCGTTCATCGTTCACCTGTGGTAACGATTATGGGTCACGTTGACCATGGTAAAACCTCACTGCTTGACTATATTCGTAAAGCCAAAGTTGCGCACGGTGAAGCCGGCGGGATTACTCAGCACATTGGTGCTTACCATGTAGACACAGACAAAGGGGGGATTACCTTTATCGATACCCCAGGTCACGCAGCGTTTACGGCAATGCGTGCTCGTGGTGCGGATATTACCGACGTGGTGGTTATTGTGGTAGCTGCGGATGATGGTGTAATGCCTCAGACCAAAGAAGCGATTCAACATGCCAAAGCATCTGGTGTGGGAATTGTGGTTGCGGTTAACAAAATGGATAAAGAAGCGGCCAATATGGACCGTGTTATGCAAGAGTTAGTTGCTGAAGAAGTCATTCCTGAAGCATGGGGTGGTGATGTTCAATTTATTCCCGTCTCCGCCAAAACAGGCTTAGGTATTGATGAATTGTTGGATGCGATTTCACTGCAATCTGAAATGCTTGAACTTGAAGCACCTACTGAAGGTCACGCTAAAGGGGTGGTTATCGAATCACGTCTTGATAAAGGTCGTGGTCCAGTGGCTACGGTTCTTATTCAATCAGGTACCTTGAAAAAAGGTGATATCGCATTATGTGGTATGGAATACGGACGTGTTCGTGCCTTGATTAATGATTCTGGTGTAACGGTTAATGAAGCTGGCCCATCAATGCCAATTCAGATTTTAGGGCTTTCAAGTGTACCGGTTGCTGGTGACGAGATGATTACCGTTGATTCTGAGCGTAAAGCGCGTGAGGCGGCTACTTTCCGTCAAGGTAAATTTAAAGATCTTAAAATTGCCCGTCATCAAAAGTCTAAGTTGGACAACATGTTCAATAAGATGGCTGAAGGTGAAGTTCAGAATGTTAATATCGTCCTTAAAGCCGATGTACAAGGTTCGATTCAGGCGATTTCAGATGCACTTACAAAACTATCAACGGACGAAATCAAAGTGGTTATTGTCTCGTCTGGTGTGGGTGGAATCTCTGAAAGTGATGCTAACTTAGCCATGGCTTCAGATGCCTTAATTTTTGGTTTTAACGTTCGTGCCGATGTGTCAGCAAAACGTATTATCGACAATGAGGGCATTGGTCTAAAATACTATAGTGTCATCTATGAGATCGTTGATGAAGTTAAACGTGCCATCGAAGGTAAAATGGCACCTGACTTCCGCGAAGATATCGTTGGTATTGCGGACGTACGTGAAGTGTTTAAAGCACCGAAAATTGGCCTAATCGCTGGTTGTATGATTACCGAAGGCGTTGTTAAGCGTAATAACTCTATCCGTGTTTTACGCGATAATGTGGTTATTTACGAAGGTGTTCTTGAATCACTACGTCGTTTCAAAGATGACGTCATGGAAGTTAAAAAAGGTACCGAATGTGGTATCGGTGTTAAAGATTACAACGATGTTCAGGCCGGTGATCAGATCGAGTGCTTTGAACGTGTTGAAGTTAAGCGTACGCTTGACTAATCTGCTCCACAAAAGGCAAGTTCAAACTCAGCAGGCCTGGTCGGCTGAGTAGAATTTTGAATTGAAATGCTCCTCACGGGGCATTTTCCATTTCTAAGAGAGCTTAACTAAAAGCCGCTCTATAAGATTGAGAAATATGAATCAACAAAACTTTAGTCGCCCAACACGTGTGGCACAAGAAATTAAAAGAACAATGGCTGACCTTCTACTAAAAGAAGCAAAAGACCCACGTTTTGAAAAAATTAACATTACTGAGTGTAAAGTTTCCAAGGATTTAGGCATTGCCAAGATTCATTTTGCTTTGATTGGTCACTCTAAAGATGATCCAGAAGTCGAAGAAGTATTAAAAGCCTTAGAGAAAGCTAAAGGGTTTTTACGTACCGAATTGGGCAGTCGTTTACGTCTACGAATTGTGCCAGACGTTCGTTTTTACTACGACTCTATTCCTGAGCACGCCGCTTATATGGAAGCGTTAATCAGCAAAGCTTTAAACAAGAAGTAATATGGCGCAATATAAACGACCCCCCAGAGATAATATTCACGGTATTGTGCTGTTAAATAAGCCCGTAGGTGATTCATCCAATGGCATTTTGCAAAAAGTCATGCGCATCTTTAATGCCAAAAAAGGCGGCCATACAGGCGCCTTAGACCCGTTTGCAACGGGCTTACTGCCAATTTGTTTGGGCGAGGCTACCAAGGTTTCTGGTTTGTTGCTTGAGTCGGACAAGCGTTATACCGCGACCTTAAAGCTGGGTGAAAAAAGCGATACCGGCGACACCGAAGGCGAGATTATTCAAACTCTGGCGGTGCCCGATTTAACGCAGGCCAGCATTGAAGCGGTTTTTGCTAAATTTACCGGTCCCATTTTGCAAGTTCCACCAATGTATTCGGCCTTAAAACACCAAGGTAAGCCACTTTATTACTATGCTCGAAAAGGCATTGAAATTGAACGTCCAGCACGTCCGATTACCATTTTGGCTTTGAACTTAGTATCGTTCACAGAGAATCAAATTGTGTTTGATGTACTCTGCACCAAAGGCACTTACGTCCGAACCTTAGGTGAAGACATTGCTGAAGCTTTGGGAACGGTCGGCCATTTAACCGCCTTGCACCGTACGCAAACGGGTTCGTTAAAAGGCGATGATATGCTTACTATCGAGCAGATTGAAGAAAGTAAGCAGGCCTGCCTAAAGCCGCTAGACATTGCCTTACAGCATCTTCAACGTATTGATTTGAATGCTGAACAGTCTCAACTCATACGTTTTGGTCAAAAACTTGATCTGCCTAAACCGGAGACCGATTTGGTGCGTTTTTACGATGACCAAGGTGTGTTTTTTGCCGTAGGTGAGTGGCAGACAGAGAAAGATATTTTGAAACCGAAGCGTGTTTTTAACTTAGAAGGTGGCATTACAGCGGCCACGGTTTTATCGGAATCGCAAAAGGAACAGTCGTAATGTTGTTCTCTAAAGCGGATGGGATTTTGGATTTGCGCAGTTTTGAAGATTTTAAAACTGCGCACATGACTGATGCGACTTGGATGGCTTGGCCAGAGCTTCCAGAACACCTGAATGAACTGCCAGCGTCACCAGCTGATTTTTTTTTGGTGGGTGGTTCGCAAGCCATTGAAGAAGCCTCTATATTTTTGGACAGTAAAGACTACAAAGTGAGTGGTTCATTGGTAATTGAAACCCCTGAAGCGATGCAGGTTTGGGGCGATAAAATACCAGGCCTGCTGGTTTCTGGAGCGAAATCAAAAGCACTTTGGTCACCGAATACTTTGTTAGTTGAGTTCACTGAACAGTTAACTTTGGATGCAAAAACCATGCGACCAACAGCAATTGATTTAGGTTGTGGAGGGGGTCGAGATGCGGTTTTTTTAGCCAAGCAAGGTTGGCAAGTCAGCGCTATTGATAGTGAAAACCGAGTGATTAAACGCGCAAAACAATTGGCAACGCGTTCAGGTGCTTCGGTTAAATTTCGTTGTTGTGACCTAAAAAAAGTGGGCTGTTTAACCGACGAAACCTTTGATTTAGTGATGGTTATGCGGTTTTTAAACCGAGACTTGTTTGAGCCGATTAAGGAGATGATTAAACCGGGTGGTTGGATTGTGTTTCAAACCTTTACAGAAGGCGTTGAGCGGTTTGGTTCACCTAAAAACCCTAATTTTATTTTAAAGCATGGTGAGTTAAGCCAAGTTTTTAACGACTTCAAAATAATTACTGATAGAATGGAAACATTGTCAGATGGCCGCCCTGTGGCATCTTTTATAGCTCAGAAACCTAGTGACAGTGATTAACCTAAAATAATAAATGCGTGCTTTGGTTGGTGTAACACCTAATAAACAACAAAGTGCCTAGAATAAACGAAGAGGGCCCTATGAAAACGGTTTCAGCAAACGAACTTTTTAACTTTTTCCAGACTCATCAAATTTGTGAGTCTTTAATTAAGACGGATGTCGAAAAACTAACCGCCTATTTGCAAGAGAAAGATTACACTGGTGGTGAGATTTTGTCTGATACAGGTGAAGTTGGCGACTTTTTAGGGTTTATCATGGAAGGTAAAGTCGAATTAACCAGCGGTGTAGGCGTAGATGAAGCAGAGGTCGGTAAGCAGAAAGAGGGAACCCTAGTGGGTGAAATGTCTTTCTTTGATCGTAAGCCTAGAAACTTACGTATGTCTGCCACCAAAAAAGGGGTCAAAATGCTGATTTTGACCCGCCCAATGTACGATCGTTTAAAAGTGGAAGAGTCTTATATTGCGGTAAATATTCTTGAAAATGCCATTGTGAGTTTAGACAACTTAATTCGGCACATGGGTGATGATATTAATGCACTTGAGCATTATGTTCACGGTTTTGGTCGTCACTAATAAGGTATTGATATCTAATTGTAAACGTCTTTTGTTTTAATGCGTAAAAGGCGTTTGTTTTTTGATACAAAATCAGTATAATGACCAACTTCAATTTCTATCATCGGTTGTGGAGATTGAATCTTATTAAAACCGATCCACTGGAGAGTACAGTATGTTTGACGCAGAAGTTAAAGCTAAAATTGTTGCGGAATACGCAACTAAAGAGGGTGATACAGGTTCACCAGAAGTTCAAATCGCACTTTTGACTGGTCGTATTAAGTACCTTACTGAGCACTTCAAAACGCACAAGCAAGACAACCATTCACGTACTGGTTTATTGCGTTTAGTTTCTCGTCGTCGTAAGCTTTTGGATTATATCCACAAGAAAGATGGTGAAAGATACCTAAGCATCATCAAGCGTCTTGGTCTACGTAAGTAATCCAAAACAATTGATTAAAAGACCCTGCATTGCAGGGTTTTTTTTTGTCTAAATTTTGCAAAAACAAGGTCGTTAAAATGAATTGCATTTAAGGTCAATCTTTTGCCTTTAATTTCGTGTAATGGCTAATAAGAAAGAGTAGAATAATCGACTTTATCTACATTTAAAAAGTCAGTCAGTAACTGCAAACCATTGAACCTGAATCCCTAAGTGAATGGCTTAATTTTAAGTATTTATTTAGGGATTCAGGTTTCAGCCTGACTAGGACGAATAACGAATCAAAAGGATGTTTCATGGCTAAGATTACAAAGTCTTTTCAGTACGGTGACCAACAAGTAACGCTTGAGACCGGCGAAATTGCACGTCAAGCGGACGGTGCAGTAATGATCGGGATGGGTGATACCCGTATTTTAGTGACCGTCGTCGGTGCAAGAACGGCAAAAGAGGGACAAGACTTTTTCCCTTTAACGGTTAACTATCAAGAAAAGGCCTATGCGGCTGGAAAAATTCCTGGTGGATTTTTAAAGCGTGAAGCGCGTCCTTCAGAGAAAGAAACCCTTACCTCGCGTTTGATTGACCGTCCTATTCGTCCTCTGTTTCCTAAAGGGTTTAAAAACGAAGTTCAAGTAATTGCAACCGTTGTTGCTTTGGATAATGAAGTGGGTACGGAAGTCGCTGCAATGTTAGGAACGTCTGCCGCATTAGCCATCTCTGGTATACCTTTTGATGGCCCTATTGGTGCCGCTATCGTCGGTTACCGTGATGAACAGTATCTATTAAATCCAACTGCGGAAAGCCTACAAACTTCAGATTTAGAATTAAGTGTGGCTGGAACCAAAGACGCGGTATTAATGGTTGAGTCGGAAGCGGCTGAACTACCTGA
>JGI997J19993_1000281_pt1 | contig 16709 bp, 15 predicted proteins | sample Etolagbewater25m_FD_19993 | JGI IMG/M metagenome (IMG submission 19993)
AAGATACTAATATAAATGGTTATTTTGTTCATATGGCACATTATTTTGTACCGTTAATTTATCCTTTTGCAAAATATTATAATCAAAAAATAGTTTTATGGTATGCTCACAAATCAACACCAATTACTTTGAAAATAGCGGTAGTATTAGCAGATAAAATTTTTTCTATATCTAGTCAAAGTATGAGGTTAGCTACAGATAAATTTGAACCTGTAGGTCATGGTATAGATACGACTAATAGATTTCTATTGAAAAAAGAGTTTCGAAGCAGTATAAAAAATATAGTTACAGTAGGAAGAATAAGTAAAGTAAAAAATGTAGATATGATAGTGGATGTTTTTTTGTCTTTGAATAGAGATGATATTTATCTCTACATAGTAGGTGATGCACTTGTCGGAGATGATGATATATATCTAAAAAGTATTAAAGAGTCTATTCCAAAACATAAAGAAAAAAATATAATATTTACAGGCACTATATCGTTTGAAGAACTTCCAGAAGTTTATAAAGATATAGACTTATCTATAAATCTAAGTGATACAGGTAGCCTCGATAAAACTATCATAGAACCTATGGCTATGGGGATACCAATTATTACTTCTAATGATAGTGCTAAAGAAATTTTTAGTCATCTTGATGGTGAAGGGGTATATCTTCTTGATGAAAAAAAAGATTTAAGAAAAACATTAAACAAAGAGATTGTATCAACAAAAAATTTTAATAGAAATTTATTGAGAGAAGAAGTCCTAAAAAATCATTCTTTAAGTCATTTATCAAAAAAAATTGTGAATGAATTTAAATGAAACTAAAATCAATCGTCTTAACTACAGGTATTTTCCCTCCAGATATTGGTGGACCTGCTTCTTTTATTCCAATTCTTGCCAAGAAACTGAGTCAGATAGGTATCAAAGTAATAATAGTAACTCTTACAGAGGCTATTCAAGATGATAGCCACTTACCATACAAAGTAGTACGTATAAGAAGAAATATTAAAAAACCTTGGAGGGATGTACTAGTTATAAAAGAGATAGTAAAAGCGGCGAAAGAAGCTGATTTAATTTTTTCAAATACCTTGGCTTTTGAAAGTGCAGTAGCCTCAAAACTAAGTGGTAAAAAATTAGTCCAAAAGATAGTGGGAGATATTGCTTGGGAGAGAGCAAATGGTTGTGGAAGATTTGAAGGAAACCTTGAAGAGTATCAAAAAGCCAGTTTGGATATAAAATCAAAGTTCACAAATATTTATAGGAGTTTTACAGTTAAGAAAAGTGAACTGATAATCACTCCGTCATATTATCTTAAAAATATAGTAAGTGGGTGGGATTATCCAAAAGATAAAATAAAAGTAATATATAATGCTGTAGAATTTGAAGAAGCAAATAAAAAAATAGAAAAAAATAAATTTAGAATTATTAGTGTAGCAAGATTGATACCATTAAAAGGTATAGAGACTATTATAAAAGTTTTATCAAGATTAAGTTTTCCATTTGAGTATATTATTGTGGGCGATGGCGAACTTAGAGATAATTTATGTCAATTGGCAAAAGAGTCTAATATTGATATATTTTTTACAGGAAATCTATCAAAAGTAGAAGTTGCAAACTGGTTAAATAGTTCAGATGTATTTATCCAAAATTCTATTCATGAAACAATGCCACATGTTATTTTAGAAGCTATGGAAAATAGTTGTCCAGTTCTTGCCAGTAGTGTTGGAGGAACACCGGAAATTGTAAAAGATATGGAAAATGGATTACTTTTTGAGCATAATAATTTAGATGAACTTTTTAAAAAGATTAATTTAATCAAAGATGATATTAAATTAAGAGAAAAGTTAGTGGAAAATGGAAAAGCATTTACAAAAGAGTTTGCAAATGTAGATAAGATGGTAGAACGATATATAAAAGTGATAGAGGATGTGATTTGAAAAGAGTGGTTTTTTTAATAGACAATTTAAAAGGTGGAGGAGCTGAAAAAGCTATAAAGATTATAGTTGAAGGTTTACAAGAAAAAGGGTTGGATCCTATAGTTATATTGATTGAAGATCAAAAAGACTATGCCTTAAATGATGAAATAGAAATTTATGCTTTAAAAAATAAAATATCTCAGTACAATTTTTTAGGTTTATATTTTAAACTGGTAAAATTACTAAAAAAATTAAACCCTGATATAGTATATGCAACTAATACAAAAGCTCAAATCTTATCTCTTATGACAAAGCCATTTTTTAAGACTCAAAGAATTATAAATATTCAAGTTGATTTAACAAAACAATATGAAAATAGGCAATATATTTTTAGTTTTTATAATAAATTATTGAAATGTGCTGATGGATACAGTTTTATCTCGAAAGGTATATATGAAAACTTAAAAGATAAAATACCTGAGAAACAAAATATGTTTATTCCAAATCCGATAGATTTTAATGAGATAGATAAATTAAAAGTGGAAAATTTAGAAGACGAATATAAATTTATCTTTGAAAAAAAAGTATTTATTACTATAGGTCGTTTAACACAGCAAAAAGGTCAGTGGGATTTGCTAAAAGCATTTAGCCTTCTTAACGATGATGCCCATTTAGTAATATTGGGTGCAGGTGAAAAAGAGAAAGAGTTAAAAGAATTGGCTCGTGAGTATAATATTGATAATAAGGTATTTTTTTTAGGTTTTCAAAAAAACCCTTTTAAGTTTTTATATCGAGCAGATATTTTTGTACTTAGCTCTTTATGGGAGGGTTTTGGTAACGTTATTGTGGAAGCAATGAGATGTGAACTACCAATTATTAGTACTGATTGTCCAAGTGGTCCAAGAGAAATAATTGCTCCTGGTAGTGATGTTAACTATAAACTAAAGAGTGATATTGAAGTAACAGAATTTGGTATATTAGTACCAGTAGCAGATCCTTTAAATTTATCAAGAGCTATGAATAAAATAAATGAAACAGAACAAGTTAAATTAAATTATAAAGAAAAATCTATACAAAGAGCTAGAGCCTATAGTAGAGAAATAATTGTAGATAGTATTATTCGAGAATTAGAGTTATGAAAAAAATATTTTTTACTTTTTTAATAGTATCAACTTTTTCTATTGTTTATATTAGTAAAGTGGATAATACTATTACAAAAGAAGATATAGAATATATAAATAAATTTTTGATGGCTGCAAATATCAAAAAGAATGCTAATCTTAATCAATTGACTGCTGAACAACAAATTAGCTTAATAGAAAGAGTACAGGATATAGTATTAAAGATTTCACCTAATTTAAAAGGTATTCCATTATATAGTTTAAGAGAACCAAAGCAATTATATAATTCTAAAAGCTCTAGTTGTTCAGAACGAAGTAGGGTTATTGAAAAGATATTAAGATATCTTGGCTTTAAAACTCGTCATATTTCTATATATAAAACTACTGATGAATTTTTTGAATTAACAGCGCTTTTTAAACCAAATAAACCATCTCATGCAGTTGTAGAAGTATATACTAAATATGGATGGATTGTTGTTGGAAGTAACTATAGGTGGATTGCTAAAAATAAGGAAAAATATTTGTCAATTTTGGAAATAAATAAAATTAATGATTTACAAGAGTCAATACAATGGGAGGTTTTCCCACCGGAAGATATTTTAGATAAAAGGTTTATTTATATTTATGGACTATATTCGAGGCATGGAAAGTTTTATCCACCGTACAATTTTATTCCGGATATAAATTATTCAGATTTTATATATAATTTTATAGATTGATTTTATGTGTTGTTTAGATAGTATACTTAAGAAAGGAAACAATGAGTTTAAAAGTTAATTTTGCATTGATTGGAGCAAGTGGATATATTGCGCCAAGACATATGAAAGCTATAAAAGAAACAGGAAATGAACTAGTAGCAACACTAGATCCTCATGATGCTATTGGTATTATAGATAGTTATTTCCCACAAGCTAGTTTTTTTACAAAGTTCGAAAGATTTGATAGATTTGTTGATAAGTGGCATAGAGATGGAAATAGAAAAATAGAATATATAGGGATTACAACTCCAAACTATTTACATGATACACATATTAGGTTTGCATTAAAAAGTGGTGCAGATGCAATTTGTGAAAAACCATTAGTTTTAAATCCACATAATATAGATCAATTAAAAGTTATTGAGAGTGAAACAGGGAAAAAAGTATATAATATTTTACAACTTAGACTTCATCCCTCAATAATTGCTTTAAAAGAAAAAGTATCAAAAGAATTAGCTCAATACCCAGATAAAGTTTATGATATAGATCTTACATATCTTACAAGTAGAGGAAAATGGTATTTTATCTCTTGGAAAGGTGATGAGAGTAAATCTGGAGGAATTGCTTCTAATGTAGGGGTTCATTTTTATGATATGCTTTCTTGGATATTTGGTGAAGTAAAAGAGAATATAGTTCATCTTAAAATACCAGATACTAATGCAGGATTATTAAGATTAAAAAATGCAAATGTTCGATGGTTTTTATCTGTAAACTATGATTATATTCCAGAAGATATTAAAGCTAGTGGACAAACTACATATAGATCAATTACTGTTGATGGTGAAGAGATAGAGTTTTCTAGTGGATTTAAAGATCTTCATACTAGAAGTTATGAAGAGATCTTAGCAGGAAATGGTTTTGGCTTAGAGGATGCCTATGGTTCAATTAATATTGTATCTGAAATAAGAGATTTACAACCTTTAGGATTAAAAGGGGATTTTCATCCTTTTGCAAAGAAAGTAAAGTCTTAACATGTCTAACTATTTTATCCATGAATCAGCATATGTTGATGAAAATGTAAAGATCGGTGATGGTACAAAAATATGGCACTTTTCACATATATTACTCAATACAAGAATAGGGAAAAGATGTTCATTTGGACAAAACTGTGTTGTTGGACCTAAAGCTAATATAGGAAATGGCGTTAAAGTACAAAATAATGTTTCAATCTATGAAGGTGTAGAGTGTGAAGATGATGTGTTTCTAGGACCATCTATGGTATTTACAAATGTAATTAATCCTAGGGCATTTATTGTAAGACGAGAAGAATTTAAAAAAACCCTACTTAAAAAAGGTTGTTCAGTTGGTGCAAATGCAACAATCATTTGTGGAACAACTATTGGTGAATATGCACTTATAGGAAGTGGAGCAGTAGTAAATAAAGATGTTAAACCTTATGCTTTGGTAGTAGGTGTACCAGCACATCAAATAGGTTGGGTAGGTATATCTGGAAATACGTTAGAGTTTAATAACACTATAGCAGAAGATGAATATGCTACTTATAAGTTAGTTAATGATAATTTAGAGGTAACGAAAAAATGAAGATAGATTTTGCAAAACTACAGTATCAATACCAACTTTATAAAGAAGAGATTGACCAAGCTATTCACAGTGTTTTAGATAAGTCAAGTTATATTATGGGTGAAGAAATAGTTCAATTAGAAGAATCTCTTCAAAAGTTTACTGGTTCAAAATATGCAATAACATGTTCATCTGGTACTGATGCTCTTCTTTTAGCAATGATGGCATTAGATATCAAACCTGGTGATGAAATAATTACAACACCATTTACTTTTATTGCTACATCAGAAACAATAGCTTTTTTAGGAGCAGTTCCTGTATTTGTCGATATTGATGAAAAAACATACAATATAAATTCACATTTAATAGAAGAAAAAATTACGGAACGAACAAAAGTAGTTATTCCTGTTTCTTTATATGGACAACCAGCAGATATGGAGAAAATTCAAGATATAGCTAATAAGCATAATTTGAAAGTTATAATTGATGGTGCACAAAGCTTTGGTAGTACTTATAATGGAGTGACAGATTCAAACTTAGGTGATATTTCTACTACTTCATTTTTCCCAGCAAAACCTTTAGGGTGTTTTGGAGATGGGGGAGCAGTATTCACAAATAATGAAGAACTAGCTAATAAAATAAAACAGTTGAGGGTTCATGGACAAAATAAAAGATATCATCATAAATATATAGGAATGTGTGGAAGGTTAGATACAATACAGGCTGCTGTATTAAATGTAAAATTAAAATATTATGAGAAAGTTCTAAAGATGAGACAAGAAGTAGCAAATAAATATACTAATGCTTTAAAAGATAAAGATTTAATTTTACCCTTTCTTGATATTAGTGCTACATCCGCTTGGGCACAATATTCAGTAAGAGTTAGAAATAGAGATGCTTTACAAGCTAAACTAAAAGAACAAGGAATACCAACTGCAGTACACTATCCTAGGTCATTACATTTACAAGAGTGTTTTGCGTATTTAGAATATAAAAAAGGTAATTTTCCTATTTCAGAGAAAGTTACTAGCGAAATAATGAGTTTACCTATGAACCCTTATTTAGATGATGAAGAAATTAAATATATAAGTGAGAATATTAAATGAAAATATTAACAGTTTTAGGTGCAAGACCTCAATTTATAAAAGCGGGGTCAGTCAGTAGAGAAATATCAAAGTATAATGAAATTGAAGAAGTTATTGTACATACAGGGCAGCATTATGATACAAATATGAGTGATATTTTTTTTGATGAAATGAAAATTCCTAAGCCAGATTATTTTTTAGGTGTAGGTGGAAATTTACATGGTGCTATGACGGGGCAAATGATTGAAAAAATCGAAAAAATTGCCTTAAACGAAGAACCAGATTTGATACTAGTATATGGTGATACTAATTCTACTTTAGCAGGTGCGCTTGTTGCAAGTAAACTTCATATAAAACTAGCACATGTAGAAGCAGGATTAAGAAGTTTTAATATGAATATGCCAGAAGAAGTGAATAGAATTTTAACTGATAGAGTTAGTCAACTTTTATTTTGTCCAACAGATACAGCTGTAGAGAATTTAAATAAAGAAGGATATAGTAACATAAATTGTAAAATTGTAAAATCAGGTGATGTTATGCAAGATAGTGTAATATTTTATAAAAAATTTTCGCAAAAACCAAATTTGAATATTGAAGAAAGATTTATTCTTACAACCATACATAGAGCAGAAAATACAAATGATATTTCTAGATTAATTTCGATAATAGAAGCTTTAATTGAATTATCTAAAAATATACAAGTAATATTACCATTACATCCGCGTACTAAAAAAGTTCTAAATAAATTATCCTTAGATACTAATAGTTTAACAATTATAGAACCAATTGGATATCTTAAAATGATATGGTTATTAGAAAATTGTGAATTAATAATGACTGATAGTGGAGGATTACAAAAAGAAGCTTATTTCTTTAAAAAAAGATGTATAACATTAAGAGATGAAACAGAATGGATAGAATTGGTAGAAAGTGGAAACAATGTCCTTGTAGGTGCTAATAAAGATAAAATAATAAATGAATTTAATAAAAAAAAATATTTTAATTATAATACATTGAATTTATATGGAAATGGCAATGCTAGTAAAATAATTGTGGATAATTTAATAAATTTAAAATGATGAACTTTAATAAAAATATATTAACTCTAATTAAAGGTAATTCATTTGCTCAAATTTTCCCATTGTTACTTAGCCCTATATTAACTCGTCTTTATTCTCCCTCAGAATTTGGAGTTTTTGCATTATTTATCTCTTTATCTATGATATTAGGTACTATTACGGCAGGAAGATATGACTTAACAATCATGTTACCTAAGAAAGATGATAGTGCAATTAATTTGTTCATACTTGGTTTTTTAATAACTTGTATACTATCAATTGTACTTTTTATTTTCATTTTTTTATATTATGACTCATTAACTAGATTGTTTTTATTAAAAAATATAGATTTTCCTTTTTTGTTATTACCTATAATGGTTTTTTTAATTGGTTTATTTAATCTTTTAAATTATTTGAATACGAGAATGCAATATTTCAAAAGTATTTCTAATTCTCTTATTTTAAAGTCTGTTAGTATTGTTTCATTACAGTTAATTTTAAGTTTTTTTAAATTTGGATCATTTGGACTTATTTTAGGACAAGTTATTGGACAATTCGTTTCTAATATGCTATTATTAAAAAAAGTATTTAAAGAAAAAGTTTTGAGTCCAAACAAAATGGATATTGTGAAAATGATAGCATTAGGAAAGAGATATATAAGTTTTCCTAAATTTTCAATGGTTGCGAGTTTATTTAATACAACATCATATCATTTGACAAGCTTAATGATTTCTATATTGTTTAATATTTCAACATTAGGTTTTTATTCTTTAACACAAAAAGTATTAAGTGCTCCTTCAAGCTTTATTGGAACTGCAATAAGTCAAGTGTTTTTTAGAGAATTAACAATTGATAAGCAAAAAAAAGTTAATATAGAAAGTAAGTTTTTTAATATGTTAAAAAAATTGTTTTTCATTTCAATACCTTTTCTTATTTTTCTTTTTTATATAATTGAAGATTTATTTGCTTTTATATTTGGTGAAAGTTGGCGTATTGCAGGTACTTTTGCTTTGATAGTTTTACCATTTTTTTATATAAAATTCATAGTATCTATTATCAGTGTAGTTTTAATAGTTTATGAAAAACAAAAAGTAGAAGTTATTTGGCAAGGGTTTTTAATTACAATAACTTTAATTATTATGTTAATATCATTTTATTTACATATGAGTTTTGAAAATACATTGATTCTTTTATCTTTGAGTTGGTCAATACATTATTTGATTTTATTATTAATTTGTATAAATATCATTAAAAAATTAGATTGTAACAATTATAACTGTACAATAAATCATTAAAAAATAGGATTAAGTTTTGGAAAAAGGTTTTATTAGAGAAAAATCATTAGATAGAGTAAGGTATTTAAATGACACATATACAGATGAAGTTCAATTGTTAACTTATGTTAATCAATTAAATTTGATTTTTGAAACTATTAAAATGTATGATTTTAACAAAAATATAAATATTCTTGAAATTGGTATTGGTAATGGATTTATTGCAAATGCATTAAGAACATATGATATAAATATCACTACTTTTGATATAAACCCCCGTTTAAACCCTGATTATGTAGGAAATATTTTAGAACTAACGGATATTATTAAAAATAAGAAGTTTGATTTGATAATTTGTTTTGAAGTCTTAGAACACATGCCATTTGAAAACTTTGAAGATGCTTTAATTCAAATTAAACAAGTTTCAAGTAAGGTTTTATTATCTTTACCACAAATTAAAAGACATTATGGTTTTTATGGATTATTAAAATTACCAAAAAAAACATTTCATTTGAAGTTTGGTATTAATATTGGATTTAAGAAATTACCAAATGAGCATTTCTGGGAACTAAATAGTCATAACAATACAAGAAGAGAAAAAATTAAAGATATAATAAATAAATATTTTTTAATTAAAAAATTCGGTAAATTTTTTTTTAATAATTATCATAATTATTATATTTTAGATGTTAAATAATGAAAAAAAATATTTTATTTATATCATATTATTTCCCACCAATTAAGGCAATAGGTGGAATAAGAACATATAACTTTGTAAAGTATTTAAGTTTAAATAATTGGAGTGTTTCTGTCATCACGACTTCTGCATATAAAATATTAAAAAATGATTCATTTTTTCCTAAATTATTACATTTAAAATATTTGAATATTCCAACTTTGGATATTCAAGTTTTAATTAGACTTTTTTCTTTAATAAAAAAAAATAAAAAAATTCCTATATTGAATAAAAAACCAGATAATAAAATAAGTAATACATCTAATATGCAAAAAATTAGAAATTCTTTTCCTTTTAATATTTCTTATGAAGGTGGCTTTATATATATTTTTTTTGGAGTAATCATTGCTTTGTATAATATCAAAAAAAATAATATTAATTATTTATATTCAACTTATTCTCCGAATTCAAATCATATAATAGCTTATTTTGTAAAGTGTATATTCCCTAAGATTATTTGGATAGCTGATTTTAGGGACTTACCTTCAGGTGAAAATGAAACACAAATATTTTTTAAAAAATTTCAAATTTACATAAATAATGTCATATATAGGAAAGCTAATTCTCTAATTGTTGTAAGTGTTGGTATTAAAGATAAAATGTTAAAATACAATAGTAACATTAGGGTCATTAATAATGGGTTTGATAATAATATTAATATTTTAAGGCAAACTCAAAAATTAAAAACAAGCTATTTTAATATTGTTTATACAGGTTCTTTATATGGTGGGAAAAGAGATAGTGATTTATTATTTAAAGTTATAAGAAAATTACTTGATGAACATCAAATAACTGAAAAAGTTAGATTAATTTATGCAGGTAAAGATGGGCATATTTGGAATTATTTAGCTAATAAATATAACTTGCAAGAATATACTGAAAACTATGGTTTTTTAAGTATGAAAGAAATTAAGCAATTACAAAATAAAGCTTCAATATTTTTAATGGTAACTTGGTCAACAAATTTTGAATCGGGCATATTAACAGGTAAGTTTTATGAATACTTGTCTTATTTGAAACCAATTATTTGTTTAATTAATGGAAATAAAGATAAAGAAATAGAAGAAAAGTTCCAGAGTTTAAATTGCGGCATAGTAATATACTCTATGGATCAAAATAAATTAGCAGAATTTTTATGTACTAATTTTAAAGAATGGGAATTAAAAAAAGTTATAAGCTCTAACTACAACTATAAAGAATTAGAAAAGTATACATCAAAAAGCTTAACACAAAAGTTAGAAGTAGTATTACTAAATGAGATTATAAATGAATAAGTTGTATATTAATAAAGAAATTATTTCAAGTATTTTTGTAGTTAGTATGATAATAATATTATTTACACAATTAAGGATATTTAATTTACCAATTGGATTTGGTGAGTTCGGATTATTATTATTAGGATTAATTATATTTTTACAATTATTAATAGAGAAAAAAAATATTTTTTTTCAATTCAAACATCTATTTATAGTTTTTTGGGTAATTATATTTATTACTTTAATATTATCATATTTATGGGTAAATATAATGAATATACATAGTACTAATACAAATGTAATTCATGATATTATGGCTTATGGATTTGTTATGTATTGTATATTATTATTTATTTTACTTGATAAACATTATAATTTAGACTTTGGTATATTAGTAGAGAGGATAAGTTATTATAGTTTACTATTTTATGGTATTTTATTAGGTGTAACTTATTGTTTTGGTGATGTACTTGGTATTACATTAAAATACGAAAATATAGCTAGGTATGTTGGTTTATCTTCTAATGCAAATCAACTTGCTTTGGTGTTTACAATAATACCTTTTTTAATATTATTTTATAATAAAGAGTATAAAACAAATTTATATGATAATATAAATATTAATTTACTATTATTTATATTATCAATATTTATTATCTATTGGATATCTAGTAGAGGGCTAATTCTTGCTCTTGTAATCATGTTTATTCTAGTTGGTATTTTCTATTTATATCAAAAATATAATAAGATAATTCTATGGTTATATATTGCTTTATTGAGTTTAATAATTCTAAATTATGACTTAATTATTCATATGCTGTTTATAAAGGGAATAGGTAGTTTTGAACATAGAATTGAATTATGGACAAATGCAATAGAGCTTTTTCAACTTTCCCCACTAATTGGCTTTGGTCCTGGGGCACATGTTTCAACTGTAGTAAATTTAAGTCATTATTGGGAGGTTCATAATACATTTTTAGATTTATTACTACAAGTAGGTATTATAGGATTAAGTTTATATATATTTTTATTATATAAAATAGGAAAAAATTTATTTGTTTATGGAAATATATTATTATTTGCTGCATTTTGTGTACTTATCTTATTTTCTTCTGTGCATTTTGTTCTTCGGCATCCTATTTTTTGGTTGTATTTATTCTATTTTTATCAGGTAGGGAAACATAAATAATGTGTGGAATAGCAGGAACAATAAACTTTAATGGTAATAGTAGTGAAGCTATCAAGCAAGCTTTATATCATAGAGGACCAGATGAACAAGATATTTACAACTATGAAAATATTAATTTAATCCATACAAGACTTTCAATACAAGATATATCGAATGGTCACCAACCTTTTGAATATGGAGATTTTATAATAGTTTTTAATGGTGAGATATATAACCATTTAGATTTACGAAAAGAATATCTAAAAGATTTTATATTTAAAACAAGTTCAGATACTGAAACACTACTTTATCTCTATATAAAATATAAAAATAAAATGTTTGATATGCTTGATGGTATGTTTGCTTTTGGGATATTGGATAAAAAATATAATAGATTGATATTATCTAGAGATAGAGCTGGTAAAAAGCCACTATATCTTTACAAGAGTGGAAGTGAATTATTATTTTCAAGTGAATTAAATGCTATAAAAGCAGGTGTAGATGTTATTGAAATAGATGAAGAGGAGGTATACTCTTATATAAGAAATGGTTTTTTCTTTAAAAGTGGTACCCCATATAAAAATGTATTTGAATTAGAAGCAGGCTGTGTCTATGAGATAGGTATAGATAGTTTAGATGTAAAAAAAGAAAAATATTTTGATATGCTAGATTTTTATAAAAAAGATAAAATTATTGATTTTAATGATGCAAAAAATAAACTTGATGATATACTACATAAAAGTGTAAAAGATAGATTACTTTCTTCTGATTTAGAAGTTGGAGCATTTTTAAGTGGTGGTATTGATAGCTCTTTAATAGTTGCAGTTGCTAGTGAATACATAGATAATCTAAAAACTTTTACAGTGAAATTTGAAGGTACTTTTGATGAATCTCATTTAGCTAAATTAACAGCACAAAAATATAATACTGATCATAAAGAATTGACAATATCTATGAATTTAAAAGATGATATTGAGAATATACTTTTAAATTATGGTGAGCCTTTTATGGATAGTAGTGCAATACCAAGTTATTATGTAAGCGAAGAAGCAAAAAAACATGTTACTGTTGTCTTAAATGGAGATGGAGCTGATGAAATTTTTGGAGGATATAGAAGATATGTCCCTATATCTAACGATTGGATAAAAATTGCTTCTTATCTTTCACCTTTTGTAAAACTACTGCCAAAAGCACATAATAAAAAATCAATATATAATTATTTCTATAGATTGTTATCAATGTCAACTAAAAATGGAATAGATTTTTATAATAGTGCAACAAATGATATTTTTGAAGATAGTTATAAGTTTAAGAATAATAAAATTTTTGATAATATGGGTAACTTTATCAATGAGATATCAAATCAAGATATTACAGAGTTATCAAAAATACTTTTAATGGATTTTAATCTTATTTTACAAAGTGATTTATTAAAGAAAATGGATATTGCTACAATGGCTCACTCATTAGAGGGAAGAAGTCCTTTTTTAAGTAAATATATGCTTGAATTTGCTCCAACATTAAATGATAAGTTTAAAATATATGGTACTATAACAAAATATATTTTAAGAGAATTAGCTAAAGAATATTTACCAGATGAACTAATAAACCAACCAAAAAGAGGATTTGAAGTTCCATTAAAGCAATGGGTAGAGAAGGATTTAAAAGAAAATATTTTTGATCAATTAAACAATAATTGTTATAGTCAAAAATTTATAGATAAGAGATTTATCAATAAGCTTTTAAATTATAAAATAAATGTATCTGATGAAAAAAGGGCAAAAATGTTGTGGACTATATATAGTTTAGAGATATGGAAAAAGAACCAATAATGAAAAAAGTAGCAATTGTATTAAATTCATCTTGGCAAGCTTATAATTTTCGTTTAAATTTAGCAAGAGAGATGAAAAAATTAGACTATAGTGTTATTTTTATTGCTCCATATGATGAAAAATATAGTGAATTATTAAAAAAAGAGTTTGAATTTTTCCATATTGAGATGGATCCTAAAGGGATAAATCCTATAGGTGATTTTAAAACAATGCAATCAATATATCAATTATATAAAGAAATAAAGCCTGATGTAGTTTTAAATTTTACAATTAAGCCAAATATTTATAGTTCCTTAGTTGCAAAACTTTTAGGAATAAAATCAATTAATAATATTACTGGACTTGGTACAGTGTTTATTAAGAAATCATTCGTAACAGCAATTGTAAAACTTCTTTATAAAGTAGCATTAAACTGTTCAACAAAAGTTTTTTTTCAAAATAATGATGATAAAAATTTATTTATAGAGAATAAATTAGTAGATGAAAATAAATGTAGTTTAATTCCAGGTAGTGGTGTTGATACAGAAAAATTTAAACCTATGCCAGCTGAAAATAAAGGAAATACTATCCTGAGATTTTTAGTGGTAGCTAGAATTTTAAAAGATAAGGGCATTTATGAATATATAGAAGCTATAAAGATTCTAAAACAAAAGTATAATAATTTAGAATTCCAAATTCTAGGAGAGATAGGTGTTCCCAATAAAACAGCTATTATGAAAGAAGAAGTAGATACTTGGATAGATGAAGGTTTGATTAATTATCTTGGTACTACAGATAAAGTAGAAAAAATATTAAAAGATGTTGATTGTGTTATTTTACCATCATACAGAGAAGGGACTCCTAGAAGTTTACTTGAAGCAGCTTCTATGGAAAAGCCAATAATTACAACTAATGTTGTAGGATGTAAAGAAGTTATAGATGATGGAATAAGTGGTTATTTATGTGAAGTTAAAAACTCTGAAGATTTAGCTAAAAAAATAGATATGATGATAAACTTACCTCTAGAAAAGCGATTAGAGATGGGAAAAGAGGGAAGAAAAAAAATATTAAAAGAATTTAGTGAAAGTATTGTTATAAACAAATATCTAGATTTAATAAAAGAAATTTTAAGATAATGATTTATTTACTAATACTAATAACCTCATTTGTACTAACATATGTGATAAAAAACTATGCTATTAAAAAATCACTTGTTGCAACGGTCAATGAAAGAAGTTCACATACAGTTCCTACTCCACATGGTGGTGGTATTGCTATTGCTATTACTTGGTTTATAGGGCTTATATATTTGTATATGACAAAACAAATTGACTCTACACTTTTCTTTGCGCTACTAGTAGGAGTTTTGATAAGTATCGTAAGTTTTTTTGATGATATCTATGAGTTAAGTGCAAAATTAAGACTTATCGTACAGTCTGTTGTAGCAATGATGGGACTTTACATTCTTGGTGGATTAGAGTTGATTAGCTTTGGATTTTTTGATATTTCTAATTCTTTTATAACAAATATCTTTGCTATGTTGCTAATCTTATGGTATATCAATCTTACTAATTTTATAGATGGAATCAATGGTTATGTAGGTAGTGAATTTATATTTTTGAGTTTTTCGGGATTATTGTTATTTGGGGATTTGCATTTTGGAGTGTTAGCTGTAGCAGTTCTTGGATTTTTGTACTGGAACTGGAATAAAGCGAAAATATTTATGGGTGATGTGGGAAGTACACTTCTTGGATACAATATAGCTATATTTACAATATATTATGCAAATCAAGAAGCTACTAACCTTTGGATATGGATTATTTTATTTGGATTATTTTGGTTTGATGCAACGGTTACTTTAATCAGACGAAAGCTCAATGCAGAGAAGTTATCTCAAGCACATAAAAAACATGCTTATCAACGCCTTACTCAAGATGGTTGGAGTCATTTTAAAGTGACAAATTATGCTATAGGGATAAATATCTTACTTTTGATAATAGTATCTAGTTGTGTATGGTTAGGGTTGAGTGTTTTTGTAGCTTTTGCTATAAGTTTAGTTTTACTTTATAGTGTTATAAAATTTGTAGATAGTAAAAAGAGATTTGAATAAATTTATATTATTCCATCTCCAGTTGCATCAAAAACATCTCTTCCCCATCTAAAATTTCTATATTTGTACTTTGACATTTTGGACAACAGTATTCGTTTTTTTCTAATTCACTTTTAGTATTGCAGTCACTACAATTTATGATTACTTTTTGGATATTTAAAATAAATTTGGCTTCATGGCAGATAGTTTCCTCTTTGAAAGTATCAAAGGCTGTTTGAAGTAACTCTGGTTCAACTCCACTCATAACACCTATTTTTACTACTACTTTTGTGATCTTTGTGGCATCATTTACCTTGGCATTTTCTTCACAACTATCTAATAAAGACTGTACAATACTATATTCGTGCATATAGTTATCCTTTAAAATATTTTATCTATTATAGCAACAATTAATAAAAAAATATGTAAACTAAAAGAAAAAGTGTGGGTGTTTCTATGATAGACTTTTCAAAGATACTTGTCATTGTTACTTTACTTGGGGGACTTGGTATATTTTTGATTGGACTTCTTATTATGACGAAGGGGTTGCAAAGTGTAGCTGGAGACACTTTACGAAATATTATGTTACGATTTACTAAAAGTGCTTATAGTGGAGCTGCTAGTGGTGCTTTTATGACGACTATGTTGCAATCTTCAAGTGCTACAACAGTAACAGCTGTAGGTTTTGTGGGTGCTGGTATTATCACTTTTTCTCAATCGCTTGGTATCATATTCGGTGCAAATATTGGAAGTACCTTTACAGGTTGGATTGTGGCTCTTTTTGGATTTAAATTTAGTCTTGGGACGGCTGTTTTACCTTTAATATTTTTTGGTGCTATTTTAAAACTTTTTGCAAAAGACAATCTCGCTTCAATAGGTTTTGCACTTGCTGGTTTTGGACTTATTTTTGTGGGTATTGATACGATGCAAGA
>JGI997J19993_1000283_pt1 | contig 16595 bp, 17 predicted proteins | sample Etolagbewater25m_FD_19993 | JGI IMG/M metagenome (IMG submission 19993)
CATGCGAACGGACGCTCAAAGCAATGGCAGAAGAACTGGCAGACGTGCGCGTTGCTGGCGAGATGACGCTTTCTGACGCTTTCCTCGGGTTCGCATCGTATCACAAAGCAAAAGTGCTGAAGGCGCTGTACGAGCAGATACCAGCTGCAATCAGGAGAGCATTTATAGCTGCACAAAAAAACAATTAACGACATGGCCAGACCGACAAAACAAGGTATCGACTTCTTCAGTATGGACGTGCACGATGACGACAAGCTGGACCTCTTTATTGCAGAGACAGGAGCGGAGGGGTACGGCATACTCATCATGCTCTGGAAGCTCATCTACCGAGGCCACGGTTACTATATCGAAGACAACGAAGACCTCGTTTTGCTCCTGCGGAAACGTACGTTTTCGACGCCGGAAACTATAGAAACGGTCATAAAAGTGGCACTGAAACGCGGGATCTTCTCGGAAAAACTCCATTCAGAGCACAAAATCCTCACTTCGACAGGCATCCAGAAGCGCTTTTTCCCTGCCGCTCGGAAGAAAAAAGAGGTCCATGCCCGGGCGGATTTCCTGCTGATTTCGGTTTCTGATCACAAAAACATCGTTTCCGACAGCGGAAACCCCATTCCCGGCGGCGGAAATGCCACAAAGGAAAAGGAAAAGGAAAAGGAAAAGGTAAAAGAAGAGAGAGAGTATAGTGGTAGTCTTGTAAGTAGCGCGCGCGCGCGAGAGGCAGATTTTCCCTCTCTCTCTGATGTAGTCGAGTTTTTCTCGGATGCTGGATTCACCGTCTACCAGGCAGAGCAGTTTCACGCCCACTTGACACGAGGCGATCCGCCGAAAGACTGGAGAGCAGCAGCTACAGCATGGACATCGGAAAACGTCAACAAACACAAGCGGCATAATGGAGCAGCAACTAGAGCGAAAAAGCAGAACGGCAACCCTCACGACATCGCCAACTGGGAGTTCCTCAAAGCGTGTGAGCAGCGAGATGCTGACGCGGGCAAAATCGATTCTTGTGAGCAAGACTATCCAGGCGGATGATAAGCGCAAGCAGAGGGCGGCTGAGTGGGTGCTTGAGCCGGCAAGCGCTATGATGATCTTCGAGCTCGTCAAGAAGATGCAGACGCTCAAGGGTCGTACATACGCAGAGGTTGCAGAGCGCATGTACGGGCAAGACTGCGACCAGCAAGCGCGGGAGTTCGTCGAGCGACAGATATGTGAGATGATGATGCAACGCCAGGTAACGGCATCTGAGCTTGCCGAGTGGTACAAGATGACGATAGAAACCGTGTACGAGCATAGCAAGTTCCAGCCGCTCCCGGATTACTCAGCCTGCGTCAAGGCTGTAGATGCAGCGCAGCTCGGCAACCGGAGACTCAGGGAGGCGGCGGAACGGGTACTTGACGCACAGCCAGTTATTCCTGGTCTTATCGCTGCAGTCGCTGAGCAGTCGGGGGCAAGATCCCTGCAAGAGCTTTTTGCCGAACTCAGAAGGAAACTCGATTAACCACCACAAACACCCCCTCGTATGAAGAACTGGGAAAACAAAAGCGAGACAGACGTTATCACCATCCAGGACGAGGTCGTCATCATCGAGCAGCGGATGGACGTTGATCTCAACAAAAGGCACCAGGACAGCTACCCCTGGCACGCAGTTGTAGCGGGGATGCGCATTGTATGCCATGCAGCGACACGTGCCGATGTGATAGAGCAGGTCAAAGCGAAAATCAAGAGAAAGAAGGAATACAAGAAGCTCCAGCAGTACTTCGCACAGAAAAAAGCCAGAGCGCTGCTTGCCAAGAAAAAGTAGTCCAGGAGGATGATCCGGTGAGAAAAAGAAAGCCCGGTATCATGACCGGGCTACAGGTTGTGAATTTTGGGGCAGAACGCAACGCTGAGCGACTTTCTCCCCCAAGGTGGTATAGAACACCCCTCGACCAATTTTAAACCAATGTCGCCCATTTAAGAGCGTTTTGGTCTTTCGGTAGTATTGCAGGCGCTGCTGAGTCACACCGAGCCGGATAGCCAGCTCGGTCTCTGAGATTAAGTCGGTCATCCTCACCTCCCTGATCTGATGCCGTACTTATCAGCGATGCGGCGGTACATCTTGGGTGTGACGTACGCCCCGATCACATTATCGTCCGGCAAGTCGGCCAGGGCATCGTAAAAAGCGTCCTGGTCCACCATGTCCTCGTAAGGTATGTCTTCCGTGGGGTCACCTTCCTCTACGCCATTGATCGTATCAGCGACAAGGAAAACAATCGGCAAAGTGTCGTCAGCATGGATCGTTCGCTGCGTCTCCATGTCATCGATGACGTACAAGTGGTCGCCTTCCGGCCAGCGATCACCGGTGCAGCTCATACCCCTGATTATCATCTTGCCTTCGTCGATCCGGTTGAGAATTATCTGAGTTTCCATGATGTCCTCCTGTTTGGTTTTTGTTGGCGTCGTCGAGTACTTCAGCCTCTCACCACCAAAGGCCGCGTAAAGCGGCCCTGGGCGGTTAAAGGTTGCACGGTTAGTTGAAGTCGACGGCTGCGGTCATAGTGTCGCCAGAAAAAAATCCCTGCTTAATCGTGTAGCCCAGAGCGCGAATGTGCTTGAGGTCCACCGGCGAGAACGTCTTTTTTCCTGTGAGCGCGGCGAATGTTTCGGCGGTTGCGCAGGCGGGGTAGATTTTGTCCTCGCCGTACACGGTTTTAATCTTGATGATGATGATGAGTTCCATTGTCGTAGTGTTTTGGTTGTTGTTGGCCTCCAATAGCAGTATAACTCCTTTTTTGTGTCACACAAAATAAATTCGCAAAAAAACACAAAAAAGACCGTTTGAAGCTCTGCATGCTCGCTGTAAGATCGAGCATGGCAAAGAGTACAGCAGCACATAAACTCACACCGAAGCAGGAGGCTTTCTGTCTTGAGTACCTGGTTGACCTCTGTGGGACGCAAGCAGCGATCAGAGCAGGGTACAGCGCAAAGACTGCCGGACGACAAGCTATCGATCTCCTCACAAAAACTCATATCACGGCACGCATCCAGCAGCTTCGCAATGAGCAGCAAAAGCGCGTGCAAGTCACGGCAGACTATGTGCTTACGACTATCGTAGAGACTATCGAGCGCTGCAAGCAGGCTGAACCGGTCCGTGATCGGGAGGGTAATCCGACTGGCGAGTACAAGTATGACAGCGCCGCCGTGCTCAAGGGCTCTGAGCTCCTGGGCAAGCATCTTGCGATGTGGACTGACAGGCAGCGGATAGAGGATGCAGAAGGGAAAGCCCTGCCGGTGCTCAAGCTCGTTGTCGAAAAGGGGGGTGACGGTGAGCAGGCCTGAAGTCAAATTCTCAACGATCGAGCAATTCCTCCCGCTCTTTGATCGAGAGCATCCGGAGTATAAGAAGCGCTACAAAGTCTTCCATGGCGGCAGATACAGTGGCAAGAGCACCCAAGCTGCAATGGGCCTGCTTGTGCGAGGATATGAGGAGCCGCTGCGCATCCTTTGCACGAGAGAGGTGCAGAAGAGTATCACCGATTCGGTGCACAAGCTGCTCAAAGACCAGATTCAGGCGCTCGAATTGGGCCACTTTTACCGCGTCCTTGACAACAAGATTGTCGGTCTCAACGGCACCGAGTTTTTCTTCCAAGGCCTGCAGCAGCACACAATCACATCGATCAAATCCTTTGAGGGTATCGACATTTGCTGGGTCGAAGAAGCCAACACAGTAATGTCGGGCAGCTGGAAGATGCTCATACCGACGATCCGTAAAGAGGGCTCGGAGATATGGATCACGTTCAACCCTGACCAGGAGAGCGACTACAGCTACTCGCAGTTCGTCATGCGCAAGCGTGATGATGCGTATGTAGCAAGGGTCAACTGGTATGATCTGCCCAAAAAATGGCTCACGACAGCGATCATGAGCGAGATACAGACGCTCAAGGCGACCGACTATGATGAGTATCTGCATGTCTACGGCGGAGAGTGTCGCAAATACAGTGATGAGCTCATCATACAGCCGGCATGGCTCAGGAGGGCTTTCCGGGCTGATCCGGTCAAGGTTTATCCCGGTACGCCCGTCACGTTCGGTCTTGATCCGGCGCGGCTCGGTGACAAGATCAAGCTCAGCAAGCGGGAGGGACGCAACATCCGGTGGATAGAGCAGCTCCCGCCCGGGAGGATCGACGAGACAACAGCAAGACTCATACACAAGATCGACCAGGACCAGCCGGACAAGTGCTTTATCGACGCTGGCGGTCTCGGGGTCGGAGTGTATGATAACTGTGTCGGTGGTGGGTATGGTGACACCGTCGTTAAGATTGACTTTGGCGGAACACAGATGCTCGACAACCCGGACCGCCATTACAACATGCGGGCGATGATGTACGAGCGTTTTTCCGACTGGCTGCAGGATGAACCCAACTCGATACAGTGCGACACAAAGACCCAGGACCAACTGATCTTGGAAGCAACGGCAGTCAAAAAAGTGTGGAGAAAGAACTCCATACTCGACCTGACCCCGAAAGACAAGATCAAGGAAGAATACGGTTTCAGCCCTGACAACCTCGACTCACTCATACTTCACTTCGCGCAACGGGTCCGGCAGGGGGCCAGGCGACAGCACGATCAGCAATTCCAGGATGCGCCGTGGGCGTAACAACAAAGACTATACACAATGCACACAGATAGACTCCCGACGACATCAGAGATCACCGGCAAAGACAAAGCGGCCTTTCTCGATCTTGCACGCAAGCGCTTTGCGACAGGCGAAACGTACTGGCAGCCCAACTACAGAGCTGCAGAGTCAGATATCGTCTTTGCCTACAGTGAGCAGTGGGACGCAGAGGCCAGGGAGGCGCGAAAAGGTCAGGTGTGCTTGACGCTCAACAAAATCCCCACCTTCATCGACCAGGTTGTCGGAGACCAGCGTCAAAACAGGCCAGCTATCACAGTGCATCCAGCTGAAGCTGACCAGGTCGTATCGGGCAATGTGCCGTCACCAGTACAGCAGCCAGGACAGCAAGCAGGGCAGCAGGCATCCGCCAAAATATCAAATCTTGCCGGCAACAAGGACTACAGCGAGGCGGAAATACGAGAGGGCCTGATCCGCAATATCGAGTATCAGAGCAACGGTGATACACACTACGACATAGCTTTTCAGCACGCTGTGGAGTCAGGCATAGGGTGGCTCAGGGTGTATACGCAGTATGCGGATGATGATGTCTTCGAGCAGGATATCGTCATCAGCTCGATCAAGAGCCGGTTCAGCGTCATCATGGACCCGGAGGCAACGTCGGATCCAACTTTTTCTACGGCTAACTGGTGCTTTGTAACGCAGTGGATGCGTAACGAGGCGTTCCGGGATCGGTACAAGGAGGCTAACCCGTCATCGCTTGGCGACCCTGTGGGCGATTATGAGTCTTGGCATACAGACGCAAGGACGCGTATCGCGGAGTACTACTGGCGTGAGCCGGTCACAAGGCGCTTACTGCTGCTCAGCGACCGCCGGGTTGTATGGTATGACGAGGTCAAAGAGGTGCTTGACGAGCTTGCCGAGATCGGGGTAACCGTGGTGCGTGAGCGCAAGGTCGAGTCAAGCAAGGTGTACTGGGCAAAGATTACAGGCATGTCCATCCTCGAAGGACCAACAGAGGTGCCTTTCCCGACGATCCCGATAGTGCCGGTGCTGGGTAAGGAGCATACGCTGGATAACTACACGTACTATCGAGGCCTGATACGCTATGCCAAGGACGCGCAGCGTATGCACAACTACTGGATGAGTGCAGCGACGGAGCGTGTAGCTCTTGCGCCGAAATCGCCATACATACTTGATGCCAAGAGTATCGAGGGCTTTGAGGCTATGTGGCAGCGGGCAAATACGCGCAACTGGTCGTACCTGCCTTACAACGCCACGAGAGACGTCCCCCCACCGAGGAGAGAGCAACCACCCTCAATGCCGGCTGCTGAGCTGCAGCTTGCCATGGCAGCGAGTGACGAGATCAAGGCGGTTATTGGGCTTTTTGACGCTTCGCTCGGTAACCAGGGCAACGAGACATCCGGTAAGGCAATACTGGCTCGTCAGCGACAGGGCGACCGAGGGACCTTTGCTTTCATCGATAACCTGGCAAGAGCGCAGCGACAAATCGGCAGGCTTTTAGTGCATGCTATCCCGAGGGTCTACGATACCGAGCGAGTTATCAGGCTCAAGTTCGTTGACGATACAGAGGACTGGGTGCGTATCAACGAGACCATCGTGGATCGGCAGTCAGGCAAGAGAGTGCAGGTGCACGACATCAGCGCGGGCAAATACGATGTAACCGTAACTTCCGGGCCGAGCTACCAGACGCAGCGGATGGAGGCTGCAGATACACTGATGCAGTTCGTCCAGGCGGTCCCGCAGGCAGGGGGCGTGGTGCTTGATCTCATAGCAAAAAATATGGACTGGCCGGGCGCAGACAAGATTGCCAAGCGGCTTAAAAAGATCATCCCACCAAACGTTCTCGACCCGGACGAGATGGCCGAAGAGGGCATACAGCCACCGCAACCGACCCCGGAACAGCAGGCTGAAATGGCGAAATCTCAAGCTGATATGGCGAAAGCTGAGGCCGAAAAGGTCATGGCGAATGCAAAGGCCATTGAGGCACAAGCCAAGATCGCTGAGATACAGGCCATGTCCGGCGGTGGCATGACAGACACGGTGCGGCAGCTTGTAGCAGATGCTATAGCTGAGTTTATGGCGCAACAAAAAAGTGATGCGCAGCAAAAAAAGGTCGTTTGAACCTCTTGCATGCACTTGTACATAACCAATAACAGCTAACGGGCGGCTATAAGAGCCCGGCATATATCGCAAACACAAATGCGCAACAAATGAGCGATCAGGTAGATCAGAACACACAGGCTGAGTCACAATACGAGGTGACATACAGCGACAAGCCGGTGACCACCGATGCTATAGTGCTCGATGACGAGCCCACTAAGCAGGGTGGCCAGGAACCAGACGGGAGCGCACAACCCAGCGAGTCTTCGGCAGACAGCAAAGATGATGCAGCAAACACCGCCGGTGATGCAGGCGATAAGGACCACAGGGATGACGAGGCAAAGCCGACCAGCCGGGTCCAGAAACGCATCGATCGCCTCACGAAGGAGAAGTATGAACTCAAAAGAGAGCTGGAGGAGCTGAAAGCCGGGAAGCGTGCTGACAGCAGCAAACCCGCGGACGATGATGCCGAGCCGAACCTCGAGGATTACGACACGTATGACGAGTATCAGGCAGCGGTAGATAAGCACAACGCCTCGACAAAAGGTGATGATGCTGCCGCGAAAAAAGACAATGCTGCCACAAAGCATGATGATAACGAGCAGCTCCGGGACGCAATCAATGAGATTCAGGACGGATACGATGAGGCGAGAGCAAAGTACAGTGATTTCGATGACACGGTCATGCAGAATGATCTGGCTATCTCACCGGCAATGATAATGGTGATTGCGGAAACAGAGGACCCTACCGAGGTGATCTATCATCTCGGGAAGCACAAGGACGACGCTAAGCGCATCGCATCCCTGACACCGACCAAAATAGCTATAGAGATCGGCAAGATCGAGCGAGACCTGAAATCATCGGGATCCAAGACGCAAAAAGCAAAAACCGATAAGAAGCCCACCAGCGCACCGGAACCAATTTCTCCGGTATCTGGGTCAAGTGCGGTTAAGCGTAAGCTCTCGGATGCTCGCTCGCAACAGGAATATGCCGAGATACGCGCAGAACAGGCAAAGCAGGAGACCAGGGGCGCAGGTTGGGTGTAATCACATCCACAGGAGTCTATTATGGGCGTACATGGTGAGGATGGTAATGTCTTTCTAACTGATGACATTATCCTCCGTGAAATGATGGAGGTGCTGAAAAGCTCCGCCGTCGGTGTAAAGAGGGTCAATCGTGACCTGGAAAAAAGGTTCGGTAAGGTTGGCGATACTATCTCGCTCGAAAAACCGTTCATGACGCAGACTGCAGAAGGGCGTACGCTTGTCAAGCAGCCGATGACCGATACCAAGGTTGGTTTCAAAATTGACAGGCAGCGTAACTGGGGTCTTCAGTTCAACCAGCGCGACCGCACGCTGAGCATCCAGAACTTCCGTGAGAGGTATATCAATACCGGTATCATGATGCTGGGTAACGCAATCGAACGCTCAGTGCTTGAGTGCGCTGTCAAGAAGAGCTACCTGATGGGAGGTACTCCCGGCACCGCTCTGGACAGTGATGCTGTCATTGATATCGATGGTGACATGACAAACATTGCTATCCCTGATGACGGGATGCGTAGTGGTATCATCAACATCAAGGACGGCAAGGCGATCGATAAGGAGATGAAAGGTCTCTACAACGAGAGCATGGTGAAAGGCGCTGTCCAGAAAGGGTACATGGGGCCAATTGCAGGCATGGAGCTGTACCGGTCAGCCATGATCCCCGTGCACACTGTCGGTAACCATGGCGGCACACCGCTTGTCAAGGGTGGCAGCCAAACTGGCGCAACCCTGGTAATTGACGGATGCACAACCAGCACAAGCGATTTCCTTAAGGAAGGCGATCAGTTCACTATCGCTGGGGTCTACGAGATACACCCGCAGACAAAGCAGAGCACTGGCAACCTGCAGACGTTCGTTGTCAAGGCTGATGTTGATTCCGACGGTTCTGGTGAGGCAACTCTCACTATCAGCCCATCGATCAACGACGGCACACTGACAACGACCAACGCTGCCGGCGAAACCGTCAGCCTTGCCGCTTACAAGAATGTAAGTGCTGCACCTGCAGACAATGCAGCTATCACCGTCATCGGTGACGCAGGCGCAACATACAGGCAGAACGTGTTCTTCCACAAGCAGGCAATGACGTTGTGCATGGTCCAGAAGGAGCTGCCAGAAACCGCTCCGGTCAAGGCTCGTGTACATGACCCTGAAACCGGCTTGTCGCTCAGCATGACCGCTCAGTACGACATCAACGAAGATGAGCAGATCTATCGTATTGATGCTGTATGGGGTGTTGATATGCTGCAGCCTGAGCTGGCCTACAGGGGCTGGTCCGCGAAGCAGGGCGTATAGCCCGCATGTTAAGCGGTGCTCGATGAGTCTACCTGATTCATCGGGTATCGCTTCTTTTTTTCAATCAACCCACCTATATCATGAAAACCTGGCTGTATCACCCAACTGAACCGCCAAGGATCTTCGACCTTGCACAACAAGACTATGGGGAGCTGCGCCGTAAAGGCTGGCGAGACACTCCTGCTGATTGTGACGCGACAGTCAAAGAGACCCCAAAACCGAAGGCTCCAGCAGGCAAGAAGCCATCACAAAGGAAACAAGTATGACCGTTAAGGAGATTATCGAGATCGCCCTACAGGATATCGGTGTGCTTCCGGAAGGGGCTGAGGCTTCACCAGAGGCCATCACTGACGGCTTGAGGTATCTTAACTCCATGCTTGGGTCGTGGAGTGCTGATAGCCTGATTATCCCGGTAATCACTCGGGATTCATTCGTTCTACCGCAAAAACAGGAGATAAGCGTCGGTATCGGTCTTGACCTTAACATTTACCCGCCAACCCAAGTCACGGGGGTAACTATACACCATGCAGGGCATGCTTATGTACCGCAGCAGGTGCCGGAAGAAAGCGTCAGAGCCATAGCTCAACCATCGACAGAAACGATCCCCTCATTGTTCTCGTACCTACCAGGAATAGATACAGCAAGCATATTATTTAGCTCAGTCGCTCCTCCGGCATGCTCTATCAGCTTGAGATACTTGCGGGTACTGGGGGAGTATGATAGCCTGACTGATGGAACAGAGTTTCCGCCAGGATACGATTTTGCAATGCACAAAGGACTTGCGGTGGTGATGGCCGCGAAGTTCGGTAAGCCGGCATCGCAAGATACAGCAGCGCTTGCGGCGGATGCTTACGCAAAGATCAAGCACCGAAACGCAATAAACAGGGTTCCGTCTGAGCTGGACGTTCCGAAAGGCACTCCTGGCATAAGGCCATCAACACGATACAATATCGAATTAGGATGAGTAGCGTTCAGATCAACTTTGCAGTATCAACCCAAGAGGGCCGTTTCAAGGCAGTAAACGGGTCAAGGCTCGTGAACCTCTACCCGGAAATAAAGGCTGAGGGAAGCAAGACAAGGGTGATTCTTTGCGGAACGCCAGGTCAATCCCTTTTCTGTGCGCTCCCGACAGGGCCGATTCAGGGCGCTCACGTCATGGATGGAGAATTGTACGTCGTCACCAGCACAAAGTTCTATCACGTTAAATGGAACGGCGAATACGAGGAGCTTGGTGATGTGGTCTGCAATGGACGTGTAAGTATGGCGACAAACGGGATTCACCTTGTTTGGGTCAACGGCATCCGAGGTTACGCATACAGTATCGTGGATGGGGTGTATGAGCTCCAGGGGGAGGGATGGTACCCGGCAAACACCGTTACGCACCAGGACGGGTATTTCATCTTCAACCGACAAAGTACCGGGCAGTTTTTCCTGTCAAATCTGCTGTCAACAGAATTTGATGCACTTGATTACGCTACAGCTGAGTCCTCCCCTGATGACACCATGGCAATCATATCTGATCAGAGGGCCTTATGGCTCTTTGGCACCAATAGCACAGAGATATGGTACAACGCAGGTGGTGATTTTCCCTTCCAGCGTATGCAGGGGGCCTATATCGAAAAGGGGATTGCTTCCCCCTATTCTGCGGCGAAGCTGGATAATGGCATCTTTTTTCTTGGCGCTGACGGTATAGCGTACCGGACAAACGGCTATACGCTGCAGCGCATAAGCACACACGACATAGAGTACGATTACTTGTCGGGGAGCATTTCTGATGCTTACGCTTACGCATACAGCGAGCATGGACACTCCTTCTATGTCCTGACGATCCCGGCAAAACAGGCAACTATTGTCTATGATGTTGCCAGTGGGCTTTGGCATAACAGGTCTCATTCGGTCCATGGCAGGCATAACGCACAAGGGTACGCGTATTGCTACGGCAAGCATATCATAGGGGATTACCAGAGTGGGAACATCTTTGCGCTTGATGATAAGGCTTACACCGATAATGGAGACATGATCGTCAGAGAGGCGGTGGCACCGGTCATGCACAACAACAACAATCCTGTTTCCATGTACGGGTTCGAGCTGCAAATCGAGAACCCGGGCGTGACTGAACGTAGCGATTACCGCTCGCCAGGGCTTCTCTTCGAGGACGATTCCGGGGTGCTGTTACTTGAGGATGGCAGTTATTTCAGGTTGGAGGGGCCAGAGCCAGAACTTGATGAGATGTTTAACGTCCCAAAAGTGACGCTTAGATTCTCGGACGATGGACAAAAGACGTGGAGCTCTCCCTGGGAACGGAAGTTTGGCCGAGACGGGGCTGGACTTGTTCGCGTCAAGTGGGGGCCGATGGGTCAGTTTGTCGAGCGCCATATCAAAATCACTATAACTGATCCGGTACCAGTCAGTATTGCCGGGGCTTATACGGAGGTCGTGTAATGGATAACATGCAGGCACCGATCCAGCAACAGATCATTGACCTGGCTACAGGGCTCCCGACAAAGCTGATGGCCGATTTCATGCACCAGCTGGCGACGTCTTCAGGCAAGATGGATCCCGAGACAGCAGAACAGCTGAAAGAGCTGTTTGATAAAAACAGTGATTCAGATGCATCGATCCGTGATCTCACCGCAGAACTGCTTGCTTTAGCTCGTCAGCTTGGCGCAAGTGTTAGTGATACCGAAGAAGCTATACAGACAGCAACAGAAAGCCTTGCTCGCAAAATATCACTGATTACGGCATCGCTGAGCGAGGCTGCTGCAGCGATAGCTGAGGAACGCCAGGCAAGAGTTCTTGCTGATGAGGCTATGGCGAAAATACGAACCGTCATGGCTGCTGAGTTTGATAGTGCACGCAGTGCCATAACTCAAGAGCAAAGAGTTCGAACGACGGCGGATGAAGCGCTGGCGCAATCCATCACAACGCTTGAAGCAACAGTTGATGACAACACCGCGGCGATCTCTACAGAGCAGACCGCACGGGCTGACGCAGATTCCGCTCTCGCAAGTAGCATATCCACCGTCTCAACCACTGTTAGCGGCCACACCACATCAATCACCGAGATCACGCAAAGCATTGATGGGATTGAAGGCAAGTGGGGGGTCTCAATTGATGCCGGAGGCAACGTTACCGGAATTGAGCTTATCGGCGGCAGTGAAAGCGGGTTGTTTAAGATCGATGCAGATGTGCTGGTTAATGGCACACTAACCGCTGATAAAATAGTTTACAGAGGAATAGGTGATACTGAATTTTATAACGCAGGCTCACTTGGTGCTGCAAATATGGTATACCAGAAAATAATTGATTATACCCCGTCAGCTTATCCGGAAGGCACCTTTTTCATCACTATCAATTTTACTGCTGATGCAAGGCACGATGTGGATACATACGTGTATGCAAGGTTGTGGGTTGGCGGTTCTTTAAAAACCGTTCAATGGAGTGGTGTCCGTGCAACAGATGGCGATACACATGGCATATTTCCTATCACATTGACGGCTACCGGATCAAGCAATCAGAGGATAGAGGTAGATGTTTCTGGGTGTGATTATAGGTTAACGCCAGGACAAGGAGATAGTAAACCTATAGCCGTATGGGACCGTCGTATGTCAATGACTGCACTTAAAGTTTAAGCGCCATGATCGATCATATAGTATATAAATCGACAGGGGAGATTTTGGCGTGCATAAATGTTGCGACTTATACCCCAAAAGAAGGTGAGATTGTTATTGCAGGCACTGCGAACCCTGATACCAATTATATCAGTAACGGCCAGGTGTGCACATACACGCCAGAAGAAATTGCCGCAAAACGGAATATCCAGTACGGTTATGCGTGGAAAATGCCTGAACGTCAGGTTGTGCAGGTGATTAGTGACAAAGAGCTTGGTGAATATCGTGCGCGTCAAGCAAGAACGAAAAGAAATAGCCTGCTAAAAGCCTCTGACTGGACAATGGTGTCAGATGCCCCGACCGATAAGACCGCATGGGGCGTATACCGGCAAGCGCTTCGTGATATACCGCAGCAGACAGGCTTTCCGCAAAACATAGACTGGCCCGAGCTTCCAGTATGACAGACACTACAGTCAACATCTTCAATCTCGAGAACGCCCTCAAAAAGGACGGGATACCTGTTGATATCGAAACAAAGCACCATTTCGCCAAGGGGCTTTACGCCAGGGAGATTACTATTCCTGAAGGAGTCGTCCTGACAGGCAAGATCCACAAGACTGAGCACCTGAACATCGTTGCCGAAGGGGAGGTGCATATCGTCGCTGAAGGGTTCAGCGAAGTCATCAAAGCGCCCGCAACGCTCGTTGCTTTCCCCGGGGTAAAGAAGGCCATGCACGCAATAAAAAAGACCGTTTTTATAACGGTCCACGCAACACACATTACTGATATCGAAGAGCTTGAGCGAGAGCTTGTCACAGAGAGCTACAAAGAGATCAGCGACCAGAGGCCGCAAAAGTTAATCAAGGAGAGTGGAGAATGTCATTCATTGCAGCAGCAGCAATCGGAGCAGTAGCAGGTGTCGGCGGATCACTTATTGCCGCTGATGCACAAGGCGATGCCGCTGATAGCGCAGCAGCAGCACAGCTCGCTGCGACACGGGAAAACATAGAGTTCCAGAAGTGGGTATACGAGGATACCCAGGATATGAACGAGCCGTGGTACAAGGCAGGCATTGATTCGCTTAACCAGATCCAAAGCGGAATAGCCAACGGGACGTTCGATATTGGTTCATTCATGATTTCGCCTGAATATGACCCCGGAAAGTTTGTCTCCACAGCGCAGGATCCCGGCACATTCAAGTTTGATTCCAGCAAGGTCCAGATCGACCCAGGGTATGATTTCCGGTTAAGTGAGGGCGTAAGGGCGCTGGATCAAAGCGCTTCGGCAAACGGGTTGTTGCAGTCAGGAGCTCAGCAGAAGGCAGTTAACAATTACGCTCAGGATCTTGCAAGCCAAGAGTATCAGGCTGCGTATGACAGGGCCTATCAGGACCAGCTGGCTTCATACAACTCCTCTCTTGACCAATACAACCGCACATACGGTGCTGAGATCGATGCCTACAATGCAAACGCAGCGAGGGCAAATACCTTGGCCAATCTTGGACTAACGCAATACAACTCACAGGTTGCGCAAACCCAAAACGATTACAATATGCTGAACAACCTGGTCAACTCAGGCCAGGTTGCTGCAGGTGCCAACCAGACGGCGGCAACAAACCTTGCGTCATCAGTAGGATCCAGCTTGTTGGGACAGGGGGATGCTATAGCGAGCAACTACCTTGCACAGGGCGCAGCGACAGCTCAGGGTATCACTGGAGCCACAACAGCGCTGAATCAGGGTCTGGAAAATTACATGCTCTATAATTACCTGAAACCTACCACATAAAGAATTCACCAGTCATCATGGCAAATCAATACGGTGTTGATGTCGGGAACACTCTACTCAAGGCGACGCAGATAAAAAAGGCCCAGGAAGAGCAGAAGGCACAATCGTTTAAAAACGAACAAAACAATGCTCTGTTAAATTATGCGCAGAATCCGGAGGATGAGCAGGCAACAAAACAGATGCTTCTTTTTAATCCTGAATTGATGAAGCAGACAGCGGACGCTATCGGCAAGATGGATGAGAACGAACGAAAACGGGCTCAGGATATAGCGCTTCGCTTGGCAAGAATTGGAGCGCAGGTTTTGGAAAGTGATGACTCGGCAAAAACATGGGAAGAACTGAAATCTGGCGCTCCAGAACAATTGCAAAAGCAGATGGGAGAGTATGACCCCGTCAAAGCGAAACAGCTGTACTTTAACGGCCTTAGTACGGCTGAACTTACAAAGAATCCTGATGTAGTGACGTTCGGCGGGAAGGATCAGATGTATAGGAATGGCTTGATGACTGGTGAAACCACAAGCAGCAACGTATTGAGTGATAGGGCTGGCATAGAAAAAGAACGTATCAAGCAAAGTGGAGAAAACGGGTTAAAGACAGGAGATGAAAGCCTTATAGCACGACAGGTTGCCCAGGATTTTGGCGGAAATTACAATCCTGTCACGAATGAATTTATTGGACTCAGTGCAGGTGACGCCAAAATGGCAAGAGATATTAGCGCAAGGGCTTCGCGCATTTACGCCAACAACAACGGGAAAATGACAAGGTTAGAGGCTGTCCAAAAGGCCTTTCAGGAGCAGAAGGGAACACAAGGGCAGAACAAAAAAACACTCGGTATATCATGGCAGAAATAACCCGGTCTCTTTACAAGCGTTTACAGGAAGATGGGTTTTCTGACCTCCCCGACATAGCGACGTTTGAGGATGTTCTCGCTTCTGATGTTGGTGTTCGTCAGCAGCTCTACAAGGCACTCACAGAGGAAGGCTATACCGATCTTCCTGATTACCCTACGTTTGATCGTAACATTGCAGGTACTTCTCAACAGATGCGCCCTGGTGAACTGCGAAGCGGGAAGGAGGAACCATCGTACAACCCCGGAGCTTTTGACGATACTCCTGATCCAGTGAAGCCCGGCATGGCAGTCATGCCGGATAATACAAGAGTTGCGCTGCCTGAGAAACAGCCGGAGCCGCAGTCAGAAGTGCCGCAGCAGGAACAGCTACAGCAAGAACGCGCCCGCGGTCTTTTTGAGTTCAGGAAAAAAACACCTGAAGAACAGGCACAAACGCCGGATAATTGGGGTAGGGAGTATATCGCCCGTCCGTTCCTCGCTGGGCAGGCAAGTCTTGTAAAAGGGGCAGCAAACATTATTGGTGATGTAATACCTGGCAAGGATGTGGCTGAATTTGTTGGTGAAGGGTTTGGCACGCTTGAGAAAAATATACGATCAAAAAAACCAGGGTATACATTTGATGGCGTTTTACAACACGTCAGTGAAAATGGTTTCACACCGGAATCCTTAAAATATATAGGCGGGTTCATAGCAGAATCAGGTGCGAACTCTTTGCCTCTAATGGGTTTGGCTCTTGTGTCGCCGCCAGCATTTTACACATTGCTCAATGAATCGCTCGCAGAGGAACGAGCAATGAACCAGGGTGTAGATGATGTCACATGGAAAGAACGTCTCTCTGTGATGCCTGCAACCGCCATATCAGGCACAATAGAGCGGTGGGGATTAGGGAAGTTGTTACAGCCGGGCGGCGGCGGTGGGGCGTTGAACACACTTGCCAACATCGGCAAAAAGTTCTTTCGTGAAACCACTACAGAAGGTTTGCAAGGCGGTATCGAGACAGTCGGTACCGCCCTTGGGACAAAAGCAGGGTTGACACCAGCAGACGTAGCTAAAGGCATAGGCGCTGAGGCATTGGGTTCTGTTGGCCCGGCACTTGCTTTTTCAGGCACCAACCAGTTGTTACAGCCAAGCCCTGAACGGCAGGTCGCAAACGCTATTGACCAGCAGGTCCAGAACACACCAATAGCTATAACTCCAGGGGCGGAGCGTGGAGGTACAGTAGCAAGAGTGCAGCAACAGGGACAAGGGAAAACGATGCTTGACCTGGTCAACGAGCG
>JGI997J19993_1000284_pt1 | contig 16576 bp, 22 predicted proteins | sample Etolagbewater25m_FD_19993 | JGI IMG/M metagenome (IMG submission 19993)
GGTAAAACTACAGATGCTGAATTAATTGCTAAAAAAAATGAAAATATTTCTCATTATTCAACAGGTGATATGCTCCGAGCAGAAGCTTCAAGCGGTAGCCAACTTGGACTCGAAATTAACGATTATATTTCTAAAGGTCTTATTGTTCCTATAAAAATTGCAATCGAAACAATTACAAATGCGATAAAATCTGCACCTACTGATATAGTTATTCTCGATGGCTATCCTAGAAGTATGGAACAACTTTTTGCCTTGGAAAATTCTTTGAATGAAACGCTACAACTAGAAAATGTAATAGAAGTTCGTGTAAGTGAAAAAACTGCTCGCGATAGAGTTTTGGGTCGCGCTCGTGGTGCTGATGATAACACAGAAGTATTTAATAACAGAATGAAAGTTTATACTGAACCATTAGCTGAAATTCAAAATTTTTATAATGCAAAAAATATATTGAAAGTAATTTCTGGTGAAGGTACTATTGAAGAAATAGTGCAAGAGATGGGAACTTTTATAGAATCTAAAATATAATCTAATATCCAGAAATTCCTCTGGATATTAAATATTATAACTACGCTAATTGTGTCACAATAGCCTTTTCAACATCAGCAATATCAGCTGTACCATCAACTGTAATATATCTTAATGTATTTACTCTAGCTGCTTGTTCTTTATAATAACCTATTAGTGGACTTGTAAGTTCATGATAAACTTTTAATCTATCTAAGACTACTGATTCTTTATCATCATCACGTTGAACTAAGTCTTCACCAGTTTCATCATCTTTCCCTTCAACTTTTGGTGGATTATAAACAAGATGATATGTTCTGCCAGAAGCTAAGTGAGCACGACGACCTGACATACGAGTAACTATTTCAGAGTCAGGTACGTCTATCTCAATTACTGCATCAATTTCTATACCTGCGTTTGTTACTGCATCAGCCTGAGGAAGAGTACGAGGAAAACCATCTAAAAGATACCCATTTTTACAATCATCTTCAGCAATTCTATCTTTTACAAGTCCAATAATAATTTCATCAGTCACAAGTTGACCAGCATCCATAGCAGCTTTTGCCATTTTACCCATCTCTGTTCCAGCTTTAATAGCTGCTCTTAACATATCTCCAGTAGATATTTGAGGGATGTCATACTTTTTTGTTAAAAACTGAGCCTGAGTACCTTTTCCTGCACCGGGAGCCCCTAATAATATTATTCTCATGCTTTATCCTAATTATTTAATTGATGAAATTATATATAAATGAAGTTAAAACTAACTGTAAGCTAGTCTTCCTCAACAAATCCAAAATCTTCTTCACTACCCTTTTGCGCCTCTAAGATATCAGCAATAAGTTCTTCACACTCATCTTCATCTATATCACCACTTTGAATATCATCTAAGACATCTTGTAAATCAGCTTTAAATTCACGAAGCTCATCTATCTCTTCTTTAGCATCCTCAGTCGCTTCTTTATTATCTGCTATTTCTTCAAATATTTCATCTAACCTTTCATCTAAATCAGGAATTACACTTTTTGTAAGTAATTCTTCCAGTTTTTGCGCTTGTGTCATTGCTTCACCTTATGTAGTTATATTTTTGAAATTATACTATAATTTAAGTATGAATTTTTACGCACTAATCATTGGAACAGAAATACTAAACGCAAGAAGAGAAGATAAGCACTTTAACTTTCTCAGAGATGAGTTAGCAAAGTACGGACACGAACTCTTTGCTTCGTTTATAGTTAAGGATGACGTTGAGCTTATTAAAAAAAGTTTTGAACTTATCAAGAATGACGAGAAATCAGTCTTGTTCTCTTTTGGTGGTATTGGCTCTACTCCGGATGACTTAACTAGAGAAATTTCGGCTGAAGTCTTTACATCCAAGCCATTAGTTAGACACAAAGAGTTTGAACGGGATATTGTTGAAAAATTCAAAGATGAAGCATATCCACACAGAATACATATGTCAGATCTTCCTCTCGATGCAAACTTACTTAAAAATCCTGTAAATAATATGTCTGGCTACTCTTTATATAACAGATATTTCTTTGTGCCGGGATTTCCGCAAATGGCTCACCCAATGCTAAAAGATGTTATAAAAACTCTGTTCCCTCACTCAAAAGAAAAATTTAGGTTTACCCTGCTCGCCAATACAAGTGAAAATACACTTATTGACCTAATGAAAACTGTTCCAAATGATGTAGAATTATCATCACTTCCAATTTTTAAAGAGCATAAAGCATCTGTAGAACTCTCTTTAAGTGGTTATGAAAAATCAAAAGTTGAACACTATTTTAATCTTTTTTGTAAAGAACTAAAAAACAAACATATAGACTATATTTAATATTATTATAGATTTTGTCGATTTAAATATATCATAAATCAAGGAAATTCATTATGTTAGTTTGGTTATTGGTACTTTTATTGCTTATAATTTTTGTATATGTTCTTTTCAGACATTATCTGCACAGGAACTCTGTTGCGTCAAAAAAAGATATTGAACATCATTACACATTTAAAATATGAGAGTAATTAATATGGCATTAAATATGAATAACCATGTTTTTAAAGGGCACAGAACACTTCTAGGTAACAAATTTGTTACCTATGGTGAGGTTGAACTTCCCACAAGATACGATATCTTTCAAAAGTCAGGTAATGGGTTTGACTGGGGTAATGGTGGTAAATCATCTACTCAACTAGCATTTTCCATGCTTTACCAAGTAAGCAATCAAGAATTAGCCGCAGAATATGCAACTCAATTTGCTAATGATATAGTGAGAACATTAAATACAAGAGATTGGATTATCAGTACTGCTGATATTTTAAAATGGATTGATCAAAATTGTGAACAGAAAGAAAAAGAAGAGGAATCTCCACAAATGGAGAGACTCAAAGCTGTGAAAAAACCTAAAAAGCTCAAAACAAATGTCGTAAAAGAAATATGTAAAGAGTTAGATATAACACAGAAAAACCTAGCTGAAATACTAGAAGTTCCAGAGGGGACAGTCAGTAGTTGGGCAGTCAAGAATGAGATACCAAGACTTGGTAAAAAAGCAATCGAGTTTTATATATTAAATACAAAAAATCAAAAAATTGTTGATAGCTACAGAAGTTTTATACAACTTCTTGAAGCTTCATAAAGAGGATAGAGTTTGAAACCAAAAGATGAAGTGACAAGAAGTTTAATTATAGATAGAACCACGTGGAATGAGTCAATGAAATACTCTCGTGATAGGTATAAAATGAGCCTTAGTAAGGTTATTGAAGCCCTACTTCAGGAGTGGCTTGCAAAAGAGAAGAGAAAACCTCTTGATAACTCAAATCAAGGTAAGTTTTTTCATTAAATTGTTTATCTTGCGTAAGCATTATTTTTAGGACTGCTTTCATCATAGTCTAGTAGCTCTAGAATACTTTTTTTATTCATTTTTCTAGCAAAATCAATAGCACTAAAACCTTTTGAGTCTCTAGCCTCTTGATTTGCACCATTTTCTAAAAGAATCTTAGCTATCTCTATTCGACCATAACATGCTGCTGCCATCAAGGATGTAAAACCACTTCTTCTGCTTGTCTTATTAATATCCAAGCCCTTGCCTATTAAATATTCAACCATTTCTAAATTATTATAAGTTACAGCCATATCTAATATACTCACACCCTCATCATCAAAATCAAATATATCAGATCCATTCTCTATTAGCAACATTAAAAGCTCGCTATCACATCCGGCCCTCAATGCACAAGCCAAGACAGATTCACCAGACTCATTCGTTTCTGCTAAGTCAGCACCATTTTTTATATATTTTTTAACACCAAGAAAGTCGTTATTTTTTAAAAGCTCTAGCCAAGTGTGCACAAAAGCACCTCCAATTATTCATAAGCATAGTATATATCAATAATTATTAGTAGTTTTTAAGTATAATTGCATTTATAAATTAATTAAGCGAGAATTCAATGCAAATAATAGAAACAACAGATGCTTTTAAAGCACTCATAGAAAATATAAAATCAACAACTACAGGCTATAGAGACCCTTTAGCATTTGGTATATGTAGAGTAGACTTAGGTCAGTTAAATGTTGAGAAGTCACTTCAGGCAACATACCCGTTAATTAACTGGGATGAAAATTTTGGAAGTGCGGCAATTTTTATAAAAGCATTAGCAGAACAAGGAATTGAGGTAGACTTCACTCAGACTGAAGTTGTATGTAATATTAACTTAGAGTTTTTAAGATCTTGTCTAGCTGCGTTTACACCATACTCTGACGAAGCGCATGGTGATGCTCATAAAAATATCCAAGTTGTTTCTGCTCTTTATACTCAAATAATTAATAGTGGTTCTTTAGAAGGTGAATTTAAAGTAACTTTTATTTTTGATGATGCACCATTAGAAAGTGTTGAAGCATCTTATTTAAAACTATATGCAATTTCTCAGGCAAAAGTTCCTCTTAGAGATATAAACTTAAACGGTGCCTTTGGTGCACTTCCAAATGTTGCTTGGTCTGCAGGACAGCCAATCGAACTTGAGTATCTTCGTGAATTTGAAATTGAGTTAAAGCTTGCTAATGAATATCCTCATATTGACTTTGTAGATAAATTTCCAAGATTTTTACAACACATTATTCCCGCAGATAACACTAGAATTCTTGATACTTCAAAAGTTAGATTTGGAGCACAACTTGCAGCTGGAACAACGGTAATGCCAGGTGCTTCATATGTTAACTTTAACGCTGGAACAACAGGACCTGTCATGGTTGAAGGTCGTATCTCTTCTTCTGCTATCGTTGGTGCAGGAAGTGATGTTGGTGGGGGTGCTTCTATACTTGGTGTACTTAGCGGAACAGACGGAAACCCTATTTCTATTGGAAAAAATACTCTTTTAGGTGCAAATTCAACTTGTGGTATTCCTTTAGGTGATGGATGTATTATTGATGCTGGTTTAGCAATTTTAGAAGGCACAAAAATTGGTATCTACCCTGCTGAGCTTAAAAAGATCATGGAAGTCAATACAAATGCCAACATGGTTGGTGAAATATTTAAAGGTAAACAATTGTCGTTCTTTAATGGTCTTCACTTTAGACAAAACTCTTTAACAGGTGAAATTACTGCTTCTCGTTCAACTAGAGAAATTAAGTTAAACGCAGACTTACACTAAATAAATTTCTAGCAAATACTTTTAATTTGCTAGAAACTCTCTAATACAATCTTTTAAACTTCTTTTTATACCTTTAATTGTAGACTGACTCAATAGATAAGGAGCCAAATATGAATATTTCAAATAATGTCTCATCAATACAAGCTCATCAGACTATGTTAAGTTCAAGTGCGAATAATATAGCAAATGCAAATACTTATGGTTTTGTTCCAGTTGATACTAAAATAGCGAACGAATCCACTTTAGTTAAAGCGAGTGTGAGATTAACTGACAAGAATCAAACTCTCAAAAGTCAAACTGATTTAACTAAAGAACTACCAAATCAAATTATTGCTCAAGATACTATATCAGTAAATGTGTCATCAATCAAAACTACGGATGAGATGATAGGAACACTTTTAGATATGAAAGCTTAATAAATAGTATTCATACTTTTTAAGTTTCTCAACAATCCTGCATCATCATCATAATATTTTAAATTATTTCCAATTCGAAGAGTGCTGAAAATTGTTTTTCCAACTATAAACCTCCCTTCAATTCCATTATTTTTAGTTTTGATGCCCCAAGTATTTTGAAATACAACTACTTTATCATCGTGAGATCCTACGTACAATACAATATGGCCTTGTTTGTAAAGCAGTGTTTTAAAGGCTTTAGCTTTCTCTTTAATAGTAGTTATTTTCTCTTCATCAGAAAGTCCATCTAAAGATATCACATCTCCAACTTTGCTTTGCTGAAATGAATTTCTAGGCAACCAGATTCCAAAAGGCATAAACGTATCTCTAAGTGTAGATGAGCAATCTCTTTGACCATACATTCCACCCCATCCATAATTTGATTTTGAGATTTCATCCATAATCAAATTTATATTTTTAGAATTAAAATCCAAAACACCCTTATTAGCATGAGCTTTAGAAATTTTTGATTTAAGAAAAAGAGGTTCTTTATTTTTATATTTAGAAACGCACAGCACAATATATTCGTTCTCAGTTTCGCTGATTAAGGCGAACATCATTCCTATTTTTGTTTTAAAAAGAAACTCATTGTTTAATGAATATATTGGCTCACCTTCTTTAGTTATAAAAATTTGTTCAGCTTTTTGCCATAAATCAGTATATTTTTTTTCTAAAAATACAATTTCATTAGCTTTAACCCAACCATAGGCAAAACTACTAAATACATGAACCCATTCTTTATCTTTAGAATAATGCGTCACAAACAAGGGTTTATTTGCATGAACAGTAGTGTTTTGAAGATAATCGAAGGGAAATCCTTCCCCTGCCTTTTCAGGATCTCGAAGAAGTGGTCTATCTGTTGGAAAAGCTCTCATATTAATTTCTGTTAATGCCACAGCTCTTTGATTGAGAGTTGCATAGTTTTCATAATCAGAATTAATTTCCATCTTGGTAAAAAATTCATCCTTATGTAACTGTAAATTTTCACTATAACTTTTTCCACTTCTAAATGTATTAAATGCCCACTGAACACTTGTTTTATCATCGATTGGAGCATTCATATTCCAAACACTAAAATATTGACTTTCAAATTTACTCTGATCTGCTTTAGAAATATTAGAATCTAAAACATATGAATAATTACTTGCCGACTGTGGTATGTATGACAAATCATCTATCTTTATAGGTTCTTCTACTTTCATTTCATTCTTTGTAGAACATCCCAACATCAACAGCGTTAAAAAAATAGCGCATACTATCTTCAAATTTAATCCCTTTTAATCTACATCACCAAATCTACTAACTACTCTTCCTATAACCTCTACTTCACTAGGGTCAAGAGTCTGTGTCGAGTATACTTCATTGTCAGATATTATATCTATTTTTCCATCTATTCTTTTTTGTATACGTTTAATAAAAAGACCTGCTTCCGTTCTAAGTGTAAATATTCCACCACGAGCAAGATCTTTTTTTTGTCTATTTATAAACACGATATCATTATAACTAAAGGTAGGTTCCATCGAATCACCAGATACATTGATAGCTTCAATATTTTTAAGTTCTTTCTCTCCGCCTAACATAAAAACAAACTGTTCTGGGATTTCTAATTCTTCAATCTCTTCACATTCATTATCAGAACCACCGCCTGCACTTGCGTTTATATCACTAAAATATTTAACCATATAAAATTTATTTGTAGCTTCAACCAGACTCTCAGGTGATTGTCCATAAAGCATCCAATTAATAGATATTGATTTTTTAGCACAAAAATCTAAAAGTTCTGTAAATGGAATTTTATCGCGTTTTTTCATAGTCGCAAAATTCATCTGTGAGATACCTAATATATCTGCTACATCCTTATCAAATATTTTTTTTGCATTAAAGTCAGAAGATACTATACTTTTAATCTCTTCAACTATTTCAGTAAAACTATTCATAACATTCTCCCTTGTATTTTATGTATTGTAATGTAATTTTGCAATAAAATCAAGAATAAAATGACAATTTGTCATATTTTTATATTAAAAATAAATATAACTGTAATATTTATTAAATTATATAAAGGATTTGACATGGCAATTATTATTAAAAATGCAGAGAGTCTATTTGAAAGGTTTGAAAATAGTATTGGTAATTGGGCTGAAAAGATTTTTTAAGAGTTAGTTTCTTTTGATTCTTCTTTTTTCTTTTCCTCTTCTAATCTATAGTCCTCTTCTCTTTGGGCTGATTTATTTTTATGGTAACCACCAAAAACAAATATCATAAAAATAATAAAAAGAATCACCATGATACCATCAAGAATTGGATGCATTATATATCCTTCTTAAAAGTACTATAGTTTTGTCTTATAGCATCATAAAGTACAATTCCTGTACTTATTGCAAGATTTAAACTTCTACCATCTTTTGTCATTGGTATTGTTATATTTTGGCTCTTATATTTATTGAGTATATCTTCTGGTATTCCAGCTGTTTCACTTCCAAAAAATATATAATCCCCTTCTTTAAACGCGGCGTCAAAATAAGGCCTATCTGTTTTAGTAGTTGCAAAATGTGCATTGCTAGCTATTTGGTTGTTTTTGAAAAATTCTTCCAAGTTTTCCCAAACGCGTAAGTCTAACTTGTCCCAATAATCTAGACCGGCACGTCTTACTGCTTTTTCATCTATATCAAAACCTATTGGTTTAATAAGGTGAAGAGTAGCTCCTGCGTTTACACATAAACGCCCTATTGCACCAGTATTGTTAGGGATTTGTGGATGAACCAACACTAAATTAAATGCCATATTTAAACTTCTTTAAATGAGTTATACTTATTTTGCTATGTAATATCAAAATATTACCGTTTTGTTTGCATAAACAAAAATTCTATCTTCAAGTGCCAATTTAAGAGCACGAGATAATACAATTTTTTCTACATCTCTTCCAGAGCGTTGCATATCTTTCCAGCTATAAGCATGATTAACATGTTTAACTTCTTGAGCAATAATTGGACCTTCATCTAAATTATTGTTTACAAAATGTGCTGTAGCACCAATAATTTTCACACCTCTATCATAGGCCTGTTTATAAGGATTTGCACCAATAAATGCAGGTAAAAATGAATGATGAATATTGATTATTTTATCTTTATAAGTCTCTACAAATCCTGGAGTCAAAATTCGCATATATTTAGCAAGCACTATATAATCCACATCATCATAACTGTCTATACACTCAATAATTTTTTTCTCATGTTCTGGACGCTCTAAATTATCATGAGAAACAGTTACGTAAGGTATATCAAACTTAGTCACTAAAGATTCCAACTCATTATAGTTAGATATAACTGCCAAAATATTTGCTTCAAGTTCACCAGATTCATGACGGATTAATATATCACCGAGGGCATGAAGCTCTTTAGTTGCCATAATAATAATATTTTTTTTCTTTGGTTCTATGATTTTAATACTAGCTCCGGCACTAGCAGGAAGCACAGCTTCTAGGGAATTTTTAAGTTCAATTTTATTGATGTCACCATCTACGACACTTCGCATAAAAAACTTATTATTTTCTTTATCCACAAATTCACTATTAGATAGTATATTTAACTCACTATTGAAAAATATTGTAGATACTTTATGTACTAAACCTTTTTCATCATTAGCATCAATCAAAACTCTATACTGACTCACTATTTATTTCCTTTTTCTAACTTTTCTACTCTTGAGTCTATAGTCGCCAATACATATTCTAAAAAGTTTAATGTCATATCTACTTTAGCCTCTATATTAATATTGTTAGGAGCTTGAAAACCTTCAAACAGAACTAAAAGTCTTTCTCTTATCGATTTTAAATAAGTTAGTTCACTATCTGAAAATTCGACTGATTCTTTATCTTCTTTTTTAATTATTGGCTCATTTGTCTTTTTCTCGATTGCAAAGTTTTCTTTTGTAGAAAGTTGATCTGGTAACTCTTCTTCCATCTCTGCCAAAGTTGATAGTATTACATCTTTTAATTCCATGCTTTAAGTAACCACCTTTCAAATTCGTTAAACTCTACATTACTATCCATCTTTAAAAAAAACTCTTTCATTTGTGGATTTACATTTAAAAATTTTTTTCTCATTCCTGAGAGTCTTCTTATTGCAATTTTAGCATCACTATTTTGTGGGTCTTTTTTCAAAACCTCTTTATATATATCTAGAGCTTCTTCTTTTAAGCCTTGAAGCTCATAAATATTTGCTAAAGTTAGTGTTTGCATCTAAGTTTTATTTATCTAGCAATATAATTTGCTATGATTGAACCCATTTCGCTTGTTGAACATACTTCTTTCGCATCAAATTGTGCAAGATCGCCTGTTCTATAACCTTCATGAAGTGCTTTTTTAATTGCATTGTCTATTTTATTAGCAGCTTCAACTTCACCAAATGCATATCTCAGCATCATAGATGCTGATGCAATAGTAGCAATTGGATTTGCTATACCTTGACCTGCTATATCTGGAGCAGAACCATGGATAGGCTCATAAACACCTATTTTATCACCAACTGATGCTGATGGTAAAAGACCTATTGAGCCACACAACATAGATGCCTCATCACTTAAAATATCTCCAAAAATATTTCCAGTTAACATTACATCAAACTGTTTTGGATTTAAAACAAGTTGCATTGCTGCATTATCTACATACATATGAGAAAGTTCTACATCTGGATATTCACGTGAAACCTCAATTACTACATCTCTCCATAATTGAGAAACATCAAGCACATTTGCTTTATCAATAGAACAAACTCTTTTCTCTCTTTTCATTGCTATTTTAAAAGCATGGTGAGCTATACGAACAATCTCTTCACGAGTGTACACCATAGTGTTCCAGCCTTTCTCTTCCGTACGACCTTTAGGCTCACCAAAATAGATACCACCTATAAGTTCACGAACTACCATGATATCAACGCCTTTGATAATCCCAGGTTTTAATGATGATGCATTAATTAATTCATCATAAACAACAGCAGGACGAAGGTTTGCATAAACACCAAGTTCTTTACGAAATCTTAAAAGCCCACTTTCTGGACGTTTTTCACGAGGTAATGAATCCCATTTTTCTCCACCTATTGCGCCAAAAAGAACAGCATCAGAATTTAGTGATTTTGTTATAGTTTCCTGAGGAAGGGGATCACCTGTAATATCATAAGCACAACCACCCATTAAGGCTTCATCATAACTAAATTGAAGATTACAGCACGATGCAACCGCATCTAAAACTTTTACAGCTTCATCAACAATTTCTGGGCCGATTCCATCACCTTTGATGAGTGTTATTTTATAGTTTTTCATTATTTACCTTTTACTTCATTAGCAGCAAAATTCATTAAACCGCCTGCGTCTATTAATTCTTGCATAAACTCTGGAATTGGAACAAAATTATATACTTTGTTTGTTGTTTTATTAGTGATAGTACCTGCATTCATATCTACACTTATGTTATCACCTTCATTTATTTCAGAACTCTCTTGTAGCTCAAAAATAGGAAGTCCCATATTAAATGCATTTCTATAAAATATTCTTGCAAAAGTTGGTGCGATTACTGCAGCAACACCAGCAGCTTTTAATGCTATAGGAGCATGTTCACGTGAACTACCACAACCAAAATTTTCGCCTGCGACTATGACGTCACCGACACTCATATTGTTTACAAATTCCGGGTCTGCATCTTCCATAACATGTTTTGCTAATTCTTCAGGAACAGAAGTGTTTAAGTATCTTGCAGCGATTATTAAATCTGTGTCAATATCTTTACCAAATGTCCAAACTTTTCCATCAATATTTGCTTTTTGCATATATAAAATCCTATATGTATCTAAATTAATTTTGCGATTATATCCAAAAAGATGTTTTATATTTATAAAGAGAAAAATTTAGAAGTGATGAATTTTATTTATTATAAAAAAACTTAAAATTATTTCTTCCACTCAGCTTGGCATCGTACATCGCTAAATCAGCTTTTTTCATTAATTCAAGAGGAGTAACAGCATCTTTTGCAAATAAAGCTATACCTATACTCGTGCTTAACCGGATTGCATCATCTCCTAAAATAATTTCTCTTTCCATATTCTTAATTATTTTTTCCGCTACAATTTCAGACGTTTTTGGATCTTCATGATCTTCAAGTATAATCATAAATTCATCACCACCCATGCGAGCCAGTGTGTCTTCAGCACGAATACTCTCTTTAACACGCAATGCAAATGCTTTGAGTATTTCATCTCCTGTATCATGCCCATAGGCATCATTTATCTGTTTAAAATAATCTATATCAAGAAAAAATACTGAAAGTACACTCTCTTTTCTGGTTGCTTTAGCTATTGCCAACTCTAAACGATCATTAAAAAGTGCTCTATTTGGAAGACCTGTCAATTCATCATGATGCGCCTTGTATACCATATAATCTTTTTGTCTGTATAACTCTTCATGAATACTATATAGTTTGTCTAGCATCACATTAAAATTTTTTGCCAATTCACCAATCTCATCATTATTGTATACACCAACTCTAGCAGTCATAGAATTTGTTTTGATAATTATATTTGTGCTTTCATTAAGTTTTGAGATTGGAATTAAAATTTCTTTACTTAATATAACATGATATCTGTATGCTAAAGAAATTCCAAAAATAATAAAAAGCAATATAAACAATGCTTCTGTCAATATATGATAAATAAATTCATCAAGTGAAGTAACAATAATCATTGAACCTATATCCTTATTCTCAATACTTATAGGGCTTACTGTATAGAGATTGCGTTTACTCCAAAATTGTCCTACTTGAGGTTTAATACTTGTAATAAATTCGTTTGAAGACGATTTATCACGGGTATAAGAGCCTAGAAGTTCCCACTCTTCGCTCATCGCAAAGGCTTGTTTGACTTTTTTTTCATACTTTAGGGATAACAAAGATTCTTGAATATTTTTTGAATCATTAAACAGTACAGCTGGAGCAATATTTTTTGCTAATATTTTTGTTAATGTTTTGTTTTCATTTTCTATCTTACTTATCTCATTATAATACTGATATAATAGAATAAATACTATAGACAACACTCCCGCAATAAGGGCTGTAGAAATACTCATAAAGTTAAGTTTTTTTGATATACTCAAACGGTTATAAAATTCTAACATACTTCCCTTTACGCAATTAAATAAAATAATTTTGTTATAGTAACATAAATAATCGCAATAAGATATGTTATTATGTTGAATAAAATTAATAATAAGAGATTTTTATATGTTTAAAATTATTGTTATACTAATTCTTTTTTTACTGAATGGATGCAGTGTTTTGAAAAAAAAACCTCTTACAATAATTGAAGATGAGCCAACATTCAAGCTTATGTATGTAAAAATAAATCAAGAACCGTTTATAAAATCTGAGCAAGTAAAAGTTTTTAATGTAATTAATGGCATTGCAAATACTTCAAAAGGTCAGCTTTCGATTCTAAAGTTGGAAGATAAAAGAAGTGAGTTTAAACTTTATGTAAATACTCCAAATGGCAAAAGAGTAAGAATATTAAACATAAAACCAAAATATAAAGATGGAATATGGCTCAAAGAAGGAAAGTACTATATTGAAGTTTCTGCAAAACAACATAACACCTATAAAAAATGGATTAATCTTCATAAAGATACCAATTTAACCATAGAGCTTCAACAACAAAAAAACACTTCAGTAGGTACTATTATTTGGGATTCTCATGTTGGGATTAAATATATAAATGGCCTCTATTGGCAAGATCAAGCCGCAAATAAAAATAACAAAATGAATTGGTATGCAGCCAATAAGTACTGTCAAGATCTTGTAATTAAAGATGGTAAAATTGATATTGATGACTTTGAACTACCGACTGAAGCCGAACTGTTTTCTTTGCATACGTCAAATTCTAAACTGGATTACAGTAAAAATATTTGCTGGTCATCTTCTAGTGATGACAAGCACATAAATTTTGCTAAATATGTTTACATAAACGCTCAAAAAAGTGCTTGGTATAGCAAAGAAGGAAATACATATGTTCGATGTGTCTCTCGCAGAAACTATCCTACAAATCTATCTTTATTTAAATTAACAAAAGTATTACAAAAAGAAAAAAAATATAAATTTCTCGATGCCCTAGAGAGTTGTTTGAAAATAAAATATGGTGAACCCATAATTCAAAATGTAATTTACAATAGTAGAGAAAAGAGTTTAAGTTTCACACTTAGATCACAAAAGTATGATTCAAATAAGAAATATTTTTATAACAACAAACATACTGTTCCAATGAAGTTTCATCCTAAGTCTTTAAAATTCAAACCTAAGATTATTTTTAATGTCATAAATGATGAGCTAGTCTTTAAAGATATTACCAACTGCTACAAATAACTATCGTTTCAAGTTATTTGTAGTTTGTAGCATCTCATCACTAGTTGTAATTACTTTTGAATTTGAATCATAAGCACGTTGACCTGTAATAAGATCTGTTAATTCAACAACAAGCTCAACATTACTAAGTTCAACAAAACCTTGTTGGAGTACTCCAAGTCCATCTAAACCTGGTGTACCTTCAACTGGTTGTCCTGAACTATCTGTTTCAATATAAAGATTATCACCTAAAGAATGAAGTCCTGCTGCATTAATAAAATTTGTTGTTGTAATCTGCCCAATTTGAGTAGCCTGCGTTTGACCAGGTTGTACTACAGTTACTGTACCATCAGAACCTATGCTGATATTTGTTGCATCGGGGGGTATAACAATCTCGGGAATAAGTTTATATCCATCACTATTAACAATACTACCATTATCATCTATTTTAAATGCCCCATTTCTTGAATACACTTCAGTTCCATCCGGTAATTCAAGTTTAAAAAAACCTCTTCCCGTAACAGCAATATCAAGTTGATTATCAGTTTGTTTGAGTGAGCCCTCTGAGAATATTTTATTGATAGCCGTAGGTCTTACACCAAGTCCAACTTCTATACCCGTTGGGCTTTTTGTAACATCACTAGTTGAGGTTCCAGCATATTCCATTACATGATACATTAAATCTGCAAATTCAGCGCGAGATTTTTTAAATCCTATAGTGTTTACATTGGCAATATTATTTGCTGTTGTGTCAATTTGAGTCTGCATACCCAACATTCCTGTTGAAGCAGTATATAGTGATTGCATCATAATTTTATCCTTTAAGCTTTTCTAGCGATTTTTTCTATAGCGTCACGGTTCATATCATTCATCTGAGTATCCATAGCTTTTTGATACATTCCAACCAAACGGTTTGTTTCAATCATTTGTGTCATCATATGCACTGCGTTTACATTACTTTTTTCACTAAAACCCTGTAGTACTGCTCCACTACCATTTATACTCTTAAGAGTTTCAATATTCTCTATTTTATAAAGATTATCACCCTCTTTTTTCAAAGCATTTATATTTTCTGGCTGAGCAATAAAGAGCTTTGAGTTTTGTGTTAATTGGACACCACCCGGTATATTGGTGTATATTTGCCCATTCTTATCCACTTCTATAGCTGAGTTTGTAACATTAAGTTTAATTGTATTTTTAGATGAAAAATAATCATTTGGTAAAACTTCATAACCTTGCTTGGTTACAAGAGTACCTTCATCATTTGTAGTAAAAGATCCATCACGAGTTAATTTTACACCATCGGGTGTTTTAACAGCAAAGAAGAGTCCTTCACGCGAAAGTGCAAAATCTAAACTGTTTGATGTTTTTTGCATATTTCCAACTGAATAATCAGTATAAGAATCAACAATCTGAGGTGCTCTAGTCATTGTTCTGTTTAAAAACTGTGCTGCATCTTTAGAATTATTTTCTAATGCTAGTTCATCTCGTGCTTCTTTATATACACGCATAAAATCACCAACAATGACATTATCTTGTTTAAACCCTGCCGTATTTACATTTGCTAAATTATTTGCAATGGTATCAAGACGGTTGAACTGTGTAACCATTCCTGCCGCTGAACTATAGTAGCCTGTTTGCATTTAATTCCTTTAGTTAGAATCATTTTGTATGTTAAAGCAAAGAGTGTACCAATATATTTTTTTAGCTATTTTTGGTTCCACTTAAGAGTATTTCGGTATAATCCACTCTTCAAAAAACCTTAAATCATGGAGCATACTCCGATATGACAGCAAAAGAACTCAACAAGGCTATAGAGTCATTTTTCAATGAAAGTAAATCAAAAGATTGTTTAACTTACGAATCTCTTATTCAGCTTTTTGAAAAACAACCAACAGCAGCACAAGCTAAAAACATTTTAAAACTTATCATCAAAAACAAAAGTTGCATCTACACATCTTCAGAACAAGCTAAAAGACTCAATGATAAAGAGGCAGAGGCACGACGTAGTGCACAAAGAAAAATGCTTCAGGACAATGAATCAGATAAGTTTGATATCTTAAAAGAGCATGAGCTACTAGAATGGTCTCGTTCAGACTCTCCAGTACGTATGTATCTTCGTGAAATGGGACAAATTCCTCTTTTAACAAAAGAAGAAGAAATAGAAATATCTAAAAAAATTGAAGGAGGAGAAAGTATCATCATTGATGCAATCTGTTCTGTACCCTACCTTATTGAGTTCATTTTAGACTACAAAGAACCTCTCATAAATAGAGAAAGACGTGTAAAAGAGTTATTTAAAAGCTTTGAAGATGAAAAAGACGATAGTGATGATTCATCTGATGATTCATCTGATGATGAGGATGAAGAAAAAACATTGACTGCTAAAGATAAAAGCAGAGTTGAAAAAGTTTCTACAAGCTTCAAAGCACTAGAAAAAGCGAAAAAAGAGTGGACTAAATTTGCTGATAAAGCTCCTGAAGATTTAGATGCTGAATTAGATGAAGAAATAATTCAATATTATCTTGGTGTTACATTTAAAAAGTCTGTTTTAAAAGAGAAACTTCTTGATCTTGGACCAACTTCTAAACTGATT
>JGI997J19993_1000285_pt1 | contig 16518 bp, 15 predicted proteins | sample Etolagbewater25m_FD_19993 | JGI IMG/M metagenome (IMG submission 19993)
ATTGTATCTGTACCTGCACTTACATAAAAATGATCATCACCAGCAAGTCCTTCAAGTGTATTATCTCCACTATCTCCTGTAATAGTGTCATCATGAGCTGAACCTTTTACATTTTCAATATTGTATAAAGTATCATTTCCATCAGCTCCTGATGCTTCACCATTTCCGTTTCCATTGTCTAAATCAACAGTTACATCACCTGTTGCATTTTCATAGCTTGCAGTGTCATTTCCAGCTCCACCGTTAATACTATCTGCAGCAGCTCCACCCTCTAAAGTATCATTTCCAGCTCCACCATCAAGTGTATCTGAACCAGCAAGTCCTCTTAAAGTATCATTTCCCGCTTCACCTAATAAAACATTTGCATCTGCACTACCAACGATATTGTCATTATCTTGAGTACCTGTTACATTTTCAATATTTAAAACTGTATCTGTATTATTAGCGGCATATTTTTTTGTTATAATTCCCGTAGTTAAATTGGCATCAATCCCAAAATCATTATCCAGGTTATCATTACTTGAATAATCCATTGTATCAGTTCCATCACGCCCATCAACAGTATCATTTTGATTTCCTGTAGTTATTAGATCATTTGCTACACCACCATTGATAGTATTTTCAAGTGTTTTCGAACCATAAATAATGTTATCATTATCATTTGTAATAATTACAAATCCTGATTCAATTTTATCTCCATTACTATCATCAAACTCTTCAAAATAATATTCATCTGGATTATCTATATTTGCATCTGGTATATTTTTAACATTTGCCCCATAAGTTTTAGTGGCTTCTAAAGTAGCCTCAGCACTTCCTGTAATATCTTCTACTTCAGATTTTAAATCTTCAGGAACATTATCCATATTAAACTCTGAAACAATATCTATTATAAATTCAAAATTTTGATCAGCTTGATTTTTATTCATCAAAATTTTAATGATAAGATTTCCACTTGCGTCAAAAGTAAATCCCTCAATTACAGAGGTATCTAAATCATCTTTAACTAAAGTAAAAGAGTTTCCCCCTGATGTTGAGTTTGCAATATCAAAGTCTACAGGAAAACTATCACTAGCGATTGTCACACTAGTTACACCAAAACCAATAGGTTGATTAGGAGATAGTACAATCTCTCTAGAAATTATATTTGTATCAAAAAAAGCAGGATCATCAGCATTGATAATTAACTTATTAGCTTCATTGCTAGTAGTATTTCTATAGTCTATTATTTCGGCATCCCCTTGTTTTACAAGACCTGCTCCATTTTTATATGCTTGTGCTTGTGTACCTGGATAAAAATTATCATAAGAAGTACCACCTCCACCTTCTACACTCATTACACCTGCTGTAGTACTATCAGTTGCACTGATATGTTGAATATCTATATCAAAAGTTAGTAAGGCTGGTACACCGTTACCGTCGTCTGTTTTTGTTTCATCTTCCGTTGAAGACTTGGATTTTGTTTCAGTTGATGTAAAAATAACGGGATCAATTTCTGGAATATCTACAGGTTCATCTGTAAATTGTCCTATATTTTCATTAGGTTCTTGTTCCTCTTTTTCTACTAAAACTTCAACTTCTTGAATAATAACAATTGGCTGTTTTTCAACTTTAGGCGCATCTTCTTTAGCTTCTTGGTCTATTTTTACTTGTAGGCTTGCAGAGACAGATTCTAGTGGCAGGTCGTTTACTTCTTCTATGGCAGAAAGAATAGTATTAAGAGTTAGTTTTGTAGCACCACCCAAATTAAAAAATGGTGGTGTATCACTGTATCCCATCAAAGCCATTGATACAAAAGTAAATGACCCTTGATTTGGGATATCAATAATGATATCTCCCCCTACTAACTTATATTGTAAATCTTGTAAGTTAATACCGTTTAAATTAAAATCAACCTCATCACCAGGTCGAACATATACAGATATATTCTCACCCTGATTTGGTATTTGTTTTAATTGGACTTTTTTGTCTTTATATTGAACAATTTCACTATCTCTAATCTCTGCCATAAGAAAACCTTTTTGGTTAGCGGTTATAAGTAAACTCTATTGTATTTATTATACAATAAGTTTACCAAAAAACAAAACAACTCAAATATATGCTATAATATTACACTTATTAAACAGTAGGAATAAAGATGATTAATAAAAAAATAGTTGGAAGAAGAGAGCTAATATCTATAATAGATTTAGAGTTATTTGACCTAGATGCGAAAGTTGATACAGGTGCAGATTCAAATGCCTTACATTGTGATCATATTGAGATAGAAGATGACAAAGTTAGCTTCACTTTACTTGATGAAGTTCATGAAGCTTATCATGGGAAACGGATGACTTTTCCAATTTATAAAATAAAAAAAGTCAAAAGTTCCAATGGAACTGTACAGATGAGACCTTCTATAAAAGTGAGTGTTAAATTTATGGGGAAAAGTTATAAAAGTGTCATTTCTCTTACAAATAGAGCCGATATGAAATTTCCTATGTTAATAGGAAGAAGATTTTTAAAAGATAGATTTTTAGTGGATGTTTCAAAAGAGTATCTAAGTAAAGATACAAAAAATTAGGAAAAATTATGAGAGTATATATATTATCAAGAAATGAAAACCTTTATTCAACAAAAAGATTAGTTGAGGCAGGGGAACAAAGAGGTTGGGAAATTCGTGTTATAGATTATTTAAAGTGTGCCATTGAGATTATGAAAGGTGAACTAAAAATCAATTATAAAGGGGAAGAACTTCCTGTTCCTGATGCTATTATTCCAAGAATTGGAGCTAGTAGAACATTTTATGGTACTGCTATGGTAAGACATTTTGAGATGATGGATGTGTTTAGTACAAGTGGTAGTTTAGCTATCAAAAGAAGTAGAGACAAACTCCGAAGTTTACAGATACTTTCAAAAAATGATGTTGATATGCCAAAAACAATTTTTGCTTCAAATAAATCAACAGCAAAAGATGTAATAAAACTAAGCGGTGGAGCACCATTAGTTCTTAAAATTTTAGAGGGAACACAAGGTGTTGGTGTAGTTTTAGTTGATAGTGAAAAAGCAGCAAAATCTGTACTTGATGCTTTTTATGGAATGGATGTAAACTTACTTGTTCAAGAGTTTATAGAAGAAGCTGGTGGTGCTGATATACGAGTACTTGTAGTTGATGGACAAGTTGTAGGTGCTATGAAAAGGCAAGGTGCAGAGGGTGATTTTAGATCAAATCTTCATCAAGGTGGTAGTGCAACAGCGCATAAACTTTCACGAAAAGAAAAATCAACAGCCTTAGCAGCTGCTAAATCTATGGGACTAGGTGTATGTGGTGTTGATATGATACCATCAAGCAGAGGTCCTCTTGTAATGGAAGTAAATTCTAGCCCAGGATTAGAGGGGATAGAAAAATCAACACAATTAGATATTGCTGGAAAAATTATGGAGTATATTGAGAAAAATGTAGAACCAATTACTCCTGATAGTACTAAAAAAAGACGAATGAAAAAAGATCGCATAGGAGCGTAAAGTGCAAAATGACACTTTTGTTATAGGTGGTGTTATAGTACCAAAAGGTACAGAGATAAAAATAGATTTAGAGTTACCAAAACTTTACAATACACCAACAAAACTCCCAATTAGAGTACTAAGAGGGAAAAAAGATGGTCCAGTTGTTTTTATAAGTGCCGCTATTCATGGGGATGAATTAAATGGTATTGAGATTATAAGACGATTTAGAAAACTCAACATTTTAAAAAAACTCAAAGGTACTATTATATTAGTACCTGTTGTAAATGTTTATGGAGTTATGAACCTTTCAAGATATTTACCAGATAGAAGAGATTTAAATAGAAGTTTTCCAGGGAGTCATAAAGGCTCTTTGGCAAGTCGCATTGCCAAAATATTTTTTGATGAGATAGTTTCAAAGTCTGATTTAGGTATTGATTTACATACAGCTTCAATCCATAAGTCAAATTTACCACAGGTAAGAACAAATATAAATGATGAATTTACTTTTTCATTGGCAAAAGCATTTGAAGCACCTGTGATACTTCATTCTGAACTAAGAGATGGTTCTCTTCGTTCAGTAGCACAAGAAAATGGTGTACCCATTTTACTTTATGAAGCAGGAGAGGCTTTACGCTTTGATGAAAGCTGTATCAGAATAGGCGTAAAAGGGATTGTAAATGTTTTAAGAGAAAATAACATGCTCCCAAAAATAGTTCGAAAACGAGTTCAAAAAGTACCGATTATCACAAAATCTAGTAGCTGGATACGAGCAACTCATGGTGGAATGATACGAACTATTAAAGCTCTTGGAGATACTGTAAAAGAAAATGAAACTATTGCATATATTGATGAACCATTAGATGATGACAGTTTTGAAATTATTGCACCCTATGCTGGAATTATTATAGGAAAATCTGAAATTCCATTGATACAAGAGGGAGATGCTATTTTCCATATTGCAAAATTTAGAAACCTTGAAATTGCAGAAACAAAAATAGAATATTTCAATGAAAATGTGATGGAACAAAGTGAATTTTATGAATTACATAATGAAGAGATAATAGAATAATATGGAAAAGTTTTACGATATTTTAAAACAACTCATTCGAGTACCTAGTGTAGTTGGTGCGGAACATCCTTTTTTTATGATGGTTAAAAGAGAGTTAGAAGAGATAGGGATAAGTGTAGAATACTATGATGGTGTTTTAGTAGCAAAAGGAGAAAATCCAAATAGTGGTTATATCTCTGCACATGCTGATAGACATGGCCTTATTTGCACAGGACACAATGAATTTCAATATGCAGCATTTATAGCAAAAAACCAAGCTGATTTAACTGGAAACTCAAACTCAGAACAACTTCTTCAAAACTTTGAATCAAGATTTGTAGATCAAAAAGTACAAGCTTATGAACCTTGGTCTGGAAGCTATCTAGGTATAGGAACCATAAAAGACACTTTTTTATGTAAAAGGAGAAACAATATTATTTTTACTGTTGATGGATTCGATCACCTTTTCCCTGGAACTCCAATTGCATTTATGGATCAACTTGAAATAAATGAAGATGGACTAATCTCAGCACAGCTAGACAATGTTATCTCAGTAGCTATAATTATTTATATGTATCACTTAGGGTATCAAGGAACAGCCTTTTTTACAGCAAGTGAAGAGGCTGGAAAAAGTTGGCGATTTTTATTAGAATATTTTAGAAGATTTGATATAGAAACAAAAGAGTTACTTGTATTGGATACAAGTCCTTATAAAAATGTTGAAGATATCACACATCTTGATATTATTTTGAGAAACAGAGATGAAAATGGTGTATTTCGTTCACCATTAAAAAATCAAATCAAAAACATCTGTATAGAAAATAATATAAATTATCATTTTAAAGATGCCTACCTTAAAAATATTATGATGCAAGAGGGAAAGAAAAGTTCGTTAGGAGTAACAGAACTTGGAAGAATTATTCACGCAACAAAAGGAGAAATAAACGGTACAACTTTACAATTGCCAACTATAGGGTATCACACAGTTGAAGAAACAACTACAAAAAAATCTATAGATAGTATGATACTTATATTATCAAAACTTTATGAGATAAATTAACCATGTTAAAACATATTTTAATTGTGCTGTTTATCTCTTTAAATCTATTTTCACAAAGCCAAATTATTGGTAAATCGGATAAGATAGATATACCGCAGTTAAATCTTTATAACCTCAATGCAAAAGTAGATACAGGAGCAAAAACCTCATCTTTGCATTGTAGTTATATAGATTCTCTTGATGATAAGTTTGTAGAGTTTATAGTGTTAGGTCCATCAAGAGAAAAGTTTCAAAATAAAAAATATACAATGCCCATAAAAAGAATAGCAAATGTCAAAAGCTCTAATGGAAAAGTAGATAAAAGATATTTTATAGAACTAGAACTCATCTTATTTAATAAAACTTATATCACTCAAGTTTCATTAAGTCAAAGAAAAAATATGAAATTTCCTATGCTTTTAGGAAGACATCTTTTAAAGCAAGGTTTTATAGTAGATGTTAGAGAACAAAATATATCTTTTAAAGAAAAGCAATCTAGTCAATAGCTTCTGAAACATCTTCTTTATATTGTTTCGAGGCTATTTTCATAATTGGTTTTTGGATAAAAAGATTGTTAGGATATAAAATCACATTGTCATCTTCATCTAAAATTTCTATTTGAAATAATGAAATTTCTATTATTTCACCGGTAATAGAATTTTCCCCATCTATGATTTTTATTTTATCCCCTACTCTTGCAGGAAAAGTAAAAAAGATAATAATACTTGATGTTACATTACTCAAAATTGACCATTGAGCAAACAATGCCACTCCAATCACTGCAAAGATTGAAGAAGCAAATATCATAATTCCACCAAGTTGTACATTCCAAATAACAGCCAAAAATAAAATTGCCATCAAAAGAATAATAAAATGTAAAAATTTAGTAACATAATAAATTCTTTTAGGAATAATTTTTTTCTTTGTCCCAATTTTGTTTATAAAATAATCAGAGAGCTTCGAAATAACTATCGCAACTACCAAAAGTCCTAATGAAAGCATCAAATTTGTTGTCACCATATAACTACCTTAAATATATATTTTTGATGATATAATTATACAATAATTATAAAGGTTTATCATGCAAAAAATTTTAATTTTATTGATTTTATCATTCTCTTTATTTTCTTTTGGTAAAGCTGCTGTCTCTACAGAAGAGACAGAGAAAAACATCTGGATAAAAACATATCAAAATTATAAAAACTATAATATATTAATAAACAATATTACACTTGCAGAGCAAAAACTCAAAAATAATAATTCATCAACTAAAAATAAAGAAAATCTAAAGCAAAGAATTTCTCTTTATAAATCAAAACTTGCACTCTATGAAACAAATCAAAGTTTTGACGATATTTTAAAACAGTATAAATATACAATTCCAACTATTACTTTAAGAGATTTTGTATTAAAAACTTCATTAGATACAATAGAAAAAATGATAAAAAAATATAAAGTGTTAAAAAACAATTTTTATCTCGCAACTGCATCACTCAAAAACTCTTACACTACACTTCAAAATACAAATCCTGGAGATAAAAGGGTTAAAAACTTACAAGAAGATATAAATTATTTTGAAGAATATTCTGAAAACATAGAAAAAACGGAACAAAACTTATACGAAGCAAAAGAGGAACTCAATAAAAGATATGAAGAGTATAAAGATGAAGTTTTTATCAAACATATTTTTACACTTGCTAGTATCATAATATTTTATATTATCTATAAAATACTCTCAACAATTGCATTTTTCATCACTCACAATAATAAAAACTATGAAGACCAAAAACACTATAAAAAACTTCTCTCACTACTTTTTGTCCTCTTAGTTGTTACTTTTGTCTTTATTCGATATATTGATGATTTTATCTATATTATTACATTTTTAAGTGTGATTGCAGCTGCTTTGACACTTGCAACTAGAGAGATTATTTTAAATATTGCTGGGGCTATTTATATCTTTTTTACAAGTATTGTAAAAGTTGGGGATAGAGTGATGGTACAATTTGAGACAAAACATACCATTGGAGATATAGTAGATATATCACTTATTAAAATGAAACTCAATGAGATAGAAGATTATAGTAATATTAAAGAAATAAAAAGTGTAGGAAGAACAATATACATACCAAATAGTTATATATTTACAAAAGTATTTTATAACTATTCTGTAAAAAAGAATGGACTTATCAATGAACTTTTAGAGTTTGAATTTGATATTACAAATAATTTTCAACATATTGAAAAGATCACCTCTGATATTTTAAATTCAATGGATATTGAACATACAATAACTTTTACACTTAATAATTCAAAAACAGGTATTATTGAAATTATATCTTATAAAACCAATTTCAAAGAAAGTTCCAAAATAAAAGGTCATTTATCGATACAATTATTACAAGCATATAAAAATGATGAAACAGTAAAATTAAAAAGTGCTAAACCTTCTAGCAACACTTCCTCAAACGAGTAGTACACTATCCTAAAGGTGCTAAAAGTATAAAGAGTTCACCAGAGTTCAAAACAAAGGACTATCTAACCAAGTTCCATATCCATATTCTTTAATTTATAGTGTACATATGGAGTAAGTACATCATGTTCAGGTACAACACAAAGTAAATCTTCACCATTAATAAATACCTCCAACTCTTTTTGAGAATTGAAAATAGTCGTTTCGTTTATTTCGGACTCTAATTTTGCATAATCATATAATAAAGAATCAAAAATATATTGATATTCATATGCTACTGTTGATTTTTCTGAAAGTAAAGATTTAACTAAAATCCAATTATTAAAAATAATCTCCCAAGCATCTTTTAATTTTTCATTCATACATAAATCAGTAACACTATTTTTCCATCTAAATAATGCAAAATAAGCATTATCACACGACCACATTTCAGTAATCCACCAATCCTGATATTTAGGAAAAAAATCTATTTGAGTAATCTCTTCTATTGATTCAGACTCTTTATAACTTATTATATTTACAATAAAAAGATGAAAATGAAAAATTACTATAGGTATTATATAGTTTAAAAGCTCTAAGCTTTTAATATTTTCATCTGTAAAGTTTTTAATCTGATTATTAAACTCCTCTTGTATTTTTTGAAGCTCTGATTCTGATTCAGAATCCAGAATCAAAAACTCTTCTACATTTTTAAATGCTAATTCAAATAGTTCTCGATCCTCAATTATAAACTCTTCTGGAAGTTCATCTACAATCATAGTCGCTTCTACTTTTTCATCATTTTCTTTATATTTAATTTTTTTCTTTTTTGTTTCATGATATTTATAATATTTTTTTCGTTCAATTGCAGCGCGTAATCTTCTATGCTCAAAAGAATCTAATTTTTCAATTTTTAGAAAATCTTCTAAAATATATTGATACTTTTCTAATAAGTGAGTATGATTTTCCAAACTATTTTCTGCTGAAGACTCTGCTAATAATGATAACCTCTCTTCTCCTGAATTATGGCGTGCCAACTGCCCTTTTGCAATAGCGATTCTTTGTTCTGTTTCTTTTATCATTTTTTCTAGTGCAATCATTGCTTTCATTATAAATCCAACTTTTCTATAATATTTTCAAATTTTTCTTTACTAACAGGTTTTAAAATATACCCTTTAGAACCTTTGCTTATAGCTTCCATAACTAATCTTTGTTCACCGTGAGAAGTTACCATAATCACTTTAGCATCGGAATTAATTTTCATAATCTCACACAATGCATCTATTCCATTTTTTATACCATCTACTTCAGGCATACTAATATCCATCATAACTAAATCAGGAGTATGTATTTTATATTCTAAAATAGCTTCATGTCCATTTGTAGCTGTTGCAATAACAGTATGCCCTAAATCCTCTATATGTTTTTTTATTGATACTCGTATAATTTCAGCATCATCAACTATTAAAATATTTGCCATTTGTCTCCTTTTTTAATCTAGTGTATTTAAAATGATTACTGCAAGTTCTAAATTTCCATACTCAGTCTTAAACTGTGCAATTGATGTTTGATTTTGTTCAATAAATGTTTCAATTATAAATTGATCTAAAACAAGTGGTGTACCAAGAGTTAATTGCTTAAAATCATTAGGAAATTTATTTAATGAAAGACCGATTATAAGATTTAAAATTTCTCCTGATAACTTATTTTTCAATTTTTCATCGTTTTTTTCAACACCATTTGGAAGAAAAAATTCTAAAACTTTATCTACTAACTCCTCATCAAGTGAAAGTACAAAAAGAACATTAGAAAATCCACTTAATTGAATAGTTGAGTAGTGATGTGTAATATGTAGCTTTTTACTATTTAAAATGCTTTGTGTTTCTATTTTTATATCATTACTCAAAAAACTTTTTGTTGTAGAGATAACAAATTTTAACAACATCTCAGAATTATTAATAATCTCATTTTTATAAGGTATTGTAAATAAAAAAGACAAACCTTTAAAACGATTATTTTGAATTTCGACAGTTCCTTTTATTTTTAAAAGTTCATACTTTACAGAAGCTAATCCGACTCCTCTTCCTGAAAGTTCATCTACATAATCAATAGTGGAAAATTCATTTGAAAAAATAAATTGTAATATCTCTTGTTCACTTAGCTTCATGGCTTTTTCTTTTGTTGTAATATTTGATTCTATAGCTTTTTCTATCAACTCAGAAATATTGATACCTTGTCCATCATCTGAAATTTTTAAAATTATATTACTGTTATTTGATTCAAAAATACACTGTATTTTTCCTCGTGTATCTTTAGAAAATTGATTTCTTATAAATGGTTCCTCTATCCCATGTACAATAGAGTTTCTAAAAATATGAACCAATGACATTACAAAATTTTTAAATTTTTTATCAACAAGTAAATCTTTAGAACCTTTTATCTCTAAAGGATATAGCTCTTTATTTATTTTTTTAGCTGTATTTTTTATTACGACTTGATGCATAGTTAACATATTAAAAAAAGATTGATTTTTCATATGTTTGATTGATTCTAATATTTCATAAAGTTCATTTTTATCTATATCTGATTTTTCAATAATTGACTGCATATCATATATGATGTTATTAATTTGTTCAATCGTAACTTTTACCGATTTAACAGGAGATAAAAAAAGATAACCAAATGCATTGGTAATAATCTTAACATCTTGATAAAAAGCACTCTTAAGTTTTTTCTTATCTTCAGAATCAAATTTTTTATTTTGTAAATCTGTTTCTATTAAATGAATTGCATCTACTGTATATAACATCTCAAACTGTGCAAATAAACCTTTAAATGTATGTAAACCCATTTTAAGTTTATCTGCTTCCAATTGTTCAAGATTATTTTTTAAAAAAACAATAAAAGATTGAATTACCTCAATTGATTCTTCTTGATGAGTTGCTATAGCCATGCACATTCGTTGTATCTTTTGTTCTTGCTTCATCTTTAATTCAAGTTCAAGTTGAACTGTTACATCTTTTAATAATAACAATAAACTATTATCTGATAAAACCTTATAATGAATAGTATATTTATGTTTAGTATTATAGTGTTGTTCAGGAAGTAATGAAATATATATATCTTTAGTGTCACTACACTCTGTTTTAAATAGTTGTTCACATCCAAAAATAAATGTTTCTTTTTGTTCTTTGTCATTATAAAACAATATATCTGCTATATTTTGATTACAAAGACTATTTTGATCTAAAATTTTTAAACAACTTTTAGAATAGCTTTCTTGAACTTTAAAATTTTTATCAAAAATCAAAAAACCATCTTCAATATTGTCAAGCATATTTTGAATTTGATTATGCAATAATATTGCTTCTTTCTTATCTGTAATATCTTGACGAACAGATGCATATCCTATGATACTACCCTCATCATCTCTTTGTGGTATAATTGTTGCTATTACCCAATAAAACTCTTTATTTTTTTTTAAATTTTTTATTTCACCTTTCCATGTTTTTCCAGAAGATATCGTTTCCCAAAGCTCTTTAAATATTGAAGAAGGCATATCTGGATGCCTAACAATATTTTGAGATTTTCCCAATAACTCTTTTTTATTATATCCTGATATTTTTACATAAGCATCACTTACATATGTAATAATCCCTCTTGTATCTGTTAAAGATGCAATGATATTATCACCATAAAGCTCTAATAAAAAATTAAGATCAAAATTTTTAAAATAATTCATATTCTATTCTAATTTCTTTTTTTCAAGTTTAAAATTCACATACTCATTCATAAGAACATCTTTATCATATACTGATGTAAATTTTGTTTGCTTGGTTACTTTTGCAACTATATTTTCTAATGATAATAAATTTGATTCATTCGTTTCCTCTTCAAGTTCTGCATATTTGAAAATCATTTTGTCGAAAGCACAATTATAAAAATAACCATTTCCCCCTTTTACACTCAAGATTTTCTTGATTAAAATCCAATTTGTAAAAATACTTTCAAATGCTTTCCTTTGCTCACAGCTCATAAAAAGCTCCTTAACAATTTTCTTCCATTTAAATAGTCCTAAATAAGCTTGATGGCTTACCCAAAGCTCCTGAATCCACCAATCTTGAAATCGAGGAAAACCTTTAAATGTTTTTAAATTTAACTCTTCTATATTTTCTTTAACATTATGAAGAAGTGTTCTTAATTGTAAGATGATAATTGGTATTCTGTAATTAAGTAATTTTAATTCATTATTACTCTCATCAAAATGATTTTCAACTAGTTTCAAAAACTCATTTTTAATCTCTAATAAATCATCATCTAAATTAGAATGTATATCAAGAAATAACTCTTTACTTTTATTGCCAATTTCAACAATATCACTATCTTCTATTTGTATCTCTTTAGGAAGTTCATCTATGATAATTAAAGCATTTTCTATCTCATTTTCTGTTAATTTTTTATCACGCTTTATTCGTTGTATTTGATATTTAAAATAGTTTCTTCGGTGTATCTCTTCTTTTATTTTTTCTTTTTCAGTAAATTTATCAATATCTTCATTAGCTAATTTTTTGAGTTGTTGAAGATATTTTTGAAGTAAAAAAGTATTCTTTTCAATACTAGATTCAGTAGATGCTTGGGCAATAAGAGAAAGTTTCACTTCCCCTTTTTCAACATCGTCTAATAATTTTTGGGATTGCTCTATTCGAGATCTAAGTGACTTTATTTTATTTTCTAATTCTTCAATTATATTCATATCAAAACTCCTTATACTTACTAATTTTAATAAATAAAAGTATCAAAAAGTGTCAATACAAAAAATAAGCTCTATAATTAAAAATTATTATATCTAATAGAGTGATATTTTTATAAAAGTATTAAAGTAGCCAACCCTAAAAAACTAAAAAAACCAACAACATCAGTTACTGTTGTTAATAGTACAGTACTTCCAATTGCCGGATCTATCCCCATTTTTTGTAAACTCAAAGGGATAACTGCCCCAAAAAAACCGGCACCTAAAAGGTTAATAATCATTGATAAGGCTATAACTACTCCAAGCATTGGTAAGGAGAACCAAAGGTAAGAGATAACTCCAATAATCACTGCAAACAATAAACCATTTGCCAAAGATATCACTACCTCTTTATAGATAGTTTTTTTTGCATCCTCTTTTTCAATATCACCTAAAGCCATCTGTCTTACAGTAACTGTTAAAGTTTGAGTTCCTGCATTTCCACCCATAGAAGCTACAATTGGCATCAAAATAGCTAATGCCACAAGTGATTGGATAGTAGTATCAAAAAGACCAATAACAATTGAAGCTGCAATTGCTGTTATAAGATTGATTGACAACCAAAAAGCTCTACTTTTCCCAATTTCATAAATACTCTCCTCTTGTTCTATCTCATCATTTACCCCAGCCATGTTATAAATCTGTTCTGTTGCACTTTCTTGGATAATATCATACACATCATCAGAAGTAATTCTACCTATAAGTTTTTCTTTGTCATCAACAATAGGAATACTTGTCATATTATAATTTGTAACCATATCAACCACTTCTTTTAAGTCTGCTTTGTGAGAGATATGATAGGTTCTAAACTTTTCAGTTGGAATATCTGAAAATTTTAAACCATGTTCAAAAATAATTAACTCCTCTAAACCAACACTTCCTATATATTTTCCTTGATTATTTGTGATATGACAATGCCAAATATTATCAACTTCCCCTATCTCTTTAAGTTCTTTGAGTCTTTTAATAGCATCACCGATTTTTTCATCTTGTTTTGCACGAAAAAGTTCCGTTTGCATATGAGCACCAGCTTGTGATTCTTCATAAGAGATAAGCTGTTCAAGCATCTCTTTATCTTCATCATCAAAACTTTCCAAAATAGTTTGAGCCACATCTTCATGCTCTTCACTAATATTTTGAATAAAATCCGCAGCATCATCTGTATCCATATTTGAGGTAATTACAGCAAGTTTTCGGGTACTTAAATAATCACTTATTTGCTCTTGTACCACATCTGGCATCTCTGAAAGAACTTCTGCTAAAAGTGAACTTGGAATTTTTTTAAGTATTTTAGAATATTCCTCTTCATCCAACTCTCTTAATTTTAAAAGTTGTTCTGAAATATCATAAGGATGAGAGGTAGCTGATTCCTCTTTGTACTGTGTTATCTCTGTTAATAATTGTTGAGATATAACTTCTATTTGTTCTATATTTTTTTCATCCATAATATGAAAAATCCTTTTTTATAATGCGCTGTTTATGTTTATCTTTTTTTTAAAAAATATGTAAGTAAAGTGGTTATAAAAGCTACACTTAAAAGTAAACTTATAACCTTATATGTACCACCATCGCCTATTGTAAATGGTAAAGAAGTTGTATTCATACCAAAAAATCCAACCAATAGATTTAATGGCAAAAATACACCAGATAGTAAAGTCAAAATATAAATCGTATGATTCATCTGCTCATTATTTTGTGTAATATAAAAGTTGTACAAAGCATCAAGTTTTTCTAGTAAAAACCCAGAATTTCGATAGGCTCTTTTGATATGTTCTTCTATATCTTCAAAGTTTCTTTCAAGATAATCATCCTCTTTTTTATAATTTGAAATCAAATCTTCTATAGTCTCCACAGCTTTAAATAAAACTCTATTTGTTCGTACAATATCATTTTTGAATCCAAACCATTGTTGATTGAAGTCTTTGATTAATTTACCATCATAAAATTTATCCTCAATAGCTTCTATTTTATTAAAATAATTTAAAATAATTTTTAGTGTAGAATCTATATTGTGATCAAGAAAACGATAAAAACCTTTAATATCTTTTAAATCTACAAAACTCTCTTTTGCTTTATCATAAAAATAATATGTTTCATCTGTGATAACAAAAGCATTACTTTTTACTACCATCTTATTCTCTTCAAGTTGTGGTAGCCGTAAGATAAATAGGTCATAATTTTCATGCTTAAAAAATACAGAGGGATGTATCTCATTTTTTATATCTTCTAGGTGAAAACTATCTATTTTATCTCGTATCATTTTAACTCATTTGTTTATATAGAGCATTCAAGTCACCAAGTACCCAAATCTCTACTATTTTTCCATTTTCTATAGTAAAAAATGAAGCACCATTATAGGAAATACGCTTATTTGTAGGTTCAAAATCAAATAACTTTCCTTTATGCGTACCATTATATACAGCTCGTGCTGCTACATGATTATCTTGAGATATTGTTGTCTCAACACCATGATATAGGTTAGGAATTGCTTCAAGTATCATATCATAGTACTCTTCAAACCCTTGCTTCCCTTTGGTTTCTATTCCCAACGAACCTCTAAAAACAATATTATCATCAAGTAGTGTATCAATATATGACTTATCTTGTTTATTCCAAAGATTCTCATAATAAGACTTCACAATAAGTGTATTTGCTTTCATCTTTTTCCTCAAATTAAAATTTTACGAATTATACAATATTTTTAAAAGTTTTAGTATAATTTAAAAAAATTTACCAAGAGATATAATATGATAAATTATGAACAATTATTAAAAGAGATCTACCAAGCTATCCAACCAGAACTTACAAAAGGGAAAGTTGCTGACTATATTCCTGCACTAGCAAAAGTTCTTCCAGAACAATTTGCTATGAGCATTACACTTGTAGATGGGACAAACTACCACATAGGCTGTAGCGATACTAAGTTTTCTATTCAAAGTATATCAAAAGTATTTACTTTTACAGAATCATTGCATATTTACAGTAAAGAATTATATAAAAAAGTAGGAAGAGAACCATCTGGAAATCCTTTTAATTCACTTGTGCAACTTGAATATGAACATGGAATACCAAGAAATCCTTTTATAAATGCAGGTGCCATAGTTGTCACAGATACACTCCTTTCACATTATAAAAACATTGATAATACTTTTGAGCATATTTTAAATTTCATACAACAAATTAGTGATAACAATGAGATAACTTTTGATAAAGATGTATGGTTTTCAGAATATAGACATGGACATAGAAACATTGCCTTAGCAAATTTAATGAAAAGTTTTAATAATCTTGATAATAGTGTGGATGATGTAGTCAAAACCTATTTTAAACATTGTTCTATAACAATGACTACAAAAGAGTTATCAAGAGCTATGTTATTTTTAGCAAACCATGGGACAGACCCTATTACAAATAAAGAATTCATAACAGCAAGTCAAGCAAAAAGAATAAATGCTGTGATGCTTACTTGTGGACACTATGATGCAAGTGGAGATTTTGCCTTTCATGTTGGACTTCCTGGGAAAAGTGGTGTTGGAGGAGGAATTGTAGCTGTTGTACCAAAAATGATGAGTATTGCTGTATTCTCACCAAGACTTAATAGCTGGGGAAATTCTCACAGTGGAACAAAAGCATTAGAGATGTTTACTACAAAAACTGGTTTATCTATTTTTTAAAAAAAGACTTTTTTGTAATTTTTATAAAAA
>JGI997J19993_1000286_pt1 | contig 16490 bp, 14 predicted proteins | sample Etolagbewater25m_FD_19993 | JGI IMG/M metagenome (IMG submission 19993)
CCCAAATTTTTCCATTTTGTGCTTTTAGCTGTTTTAATTTCATATAAAATTTTCCATCTTTTTCATACGTTGAACCTATTTCATTATCAACGATTGAAAGATCTGAACCCAATGGAGACACAACTTCCATCTCATCTCCAGGAAGCGTTTTATACTTGCATAAAAGATGCGTACCTTCTTCATTTACAACTCCGCTTACTTGATGAGTTCCCAGTTGCATAGTAAAATCCAAACTTTGTGTATCATGTTTTTCAAAAGGACGCGACACTAAATAAGCATCAGTATATCCACGGTTTTGAAGTGATTGAAGTTCATACTGATACTTCTCATCTTCAAACTTTTCTGCATAATAATCATCTATTGCCATTCTGTATGCCTTTGCCGTTACAGCAGCATAATAAGCTGTTTTTGTACGCCCTTCAATTTTCACAGAATCAACCACACCACTATCAAGGATCTCTTTCATATGTGAAGCTAAATTAAGATCTTTTGCGTTCATTATATAAGTACCAACGCCCTCTTCTTCATCAAGTCTAAAAAGAGTACCTGTATCTGGATTTGCTGCGTAAAGTTCATAATCAAATCTACAATCATTCGCACAAGATCCACGGTTTGGAACACGTCCACTTTGAAGAGTAGAGATTAGACATCTTCCGCTATATGCAAAACACATAGAGCCATGAACAAAAACTTCAAGTTCTAAATCTGGCAACTCTTTTTTAATTGCAACTAAATCTTTGAGTGAAATTTCACGCGCTGTAATAATACGTGTTGCACCCATATCATAATAAATCTGTGCATCTAAAACATTCATAACATTTGCCTGCGTTGAAAGATGCAAAGGCATATCTGGAGCCAAATCATGACACAGTTTTAAAACTCCAGGTGTTGCGACTATAAAAGCATCAGGTTTTAATTCGGCCATCGCAACAATATGTTTTTTTAAAAGCGACAACTGAGAGTTAAAAGGAAAACCATTTATAGTTGCATAAACTTTTTTACCTCTAGCATGAGCATAATTTATCCCCTCTTGAAATTCTTCCATACTGAACTCTTTTCCAGAGCGAATACGAAGAGAGAAGTGACTTACACCGCCATAAACAGCATCAGCACCAAAATCAAGTGCTATTTTTAATTTTTCTAAGTTTCCTGCAGGGGAGAGTAATTCTACTTTTTTCATTACTGCCCAAACTTTGCTAAAAGAGCTTCAATATCATCAGTAGAGGCAATATCATTACTATCATCACCCACAATATGTTTAGCAGATGATACACGTTTGTCATCATCTACTTTTCCTTCAAAGAGTGTATTCATATATTTAGAAAGTGCACGCATAACATTTATGACACGCTCAATTTTTTGCCTATGGATATCTTGGTACTGCATGATATCCATTACGCTCATAATTGAATCGCCGCTAGTCTGTAATGATTTAAGCGTTAGATTTGCACTTTGTAATGCTAATTCATTTTGCTCCAGCGAAGTTTTAAAAGCCTCAACATCAGGAAATTTTGTACTTAAAGTAGTAAAAAGGTCAATATTTGCATTAAAAGTGTCAATTGATTTTTGTACATTGTCCTCTTTTTCCATTAAATCATTACTTATACCTTCAATGATATCAAAGATTTCACTCGCTTTTTCTTCGCTCTCTTTTGTCACATCATCTAGTTGATGTACCATTTTGTTTTCATCTGTCGCAGGAAGAGGCCAATGATGCGCCGTATCTTCAGCATACCCTTCTGGAATACTATCCTCGGTTACTGATTCTTCAAGGCTTATATTTTCAGATGTATCAACTTCACTGTTTTCGTGAGTCACATCCAATACTTCTGAACTCTCTTCTTCAAGTTCATCCATATCCTCTAAGTCACCACTCATTAAAGCATCTAGTTCTTCTTGTGTCATTAAAAATTCTCCATATATATAAAATTCGTGAAATTTATTTATTGTCACTATAATATCATAATATATATAGTTATCCTCTAAAAGCGAGAAAATATGATAGTCGATTTACACAACCATACCCCCCTCTGTAATCACGCTCAGGGCGAGATAGATGATTATATAAACGCAGCTATAAAAAGCGGTGATTCTTATTTTGGTTTTTCAGATCATGCACCTATGGATTTTGATCCAAAATACCGTATGAAATTCTCAGAAATGCAAAATTATGAAAGAGATGTACTAAATGCTAAAGAAAAGTACAAAGATAAAATAGAAATTCTTTTAGGATATGAAGTTGATTATTTAAAAAACCATATGGATAAAAGAGTATTAAACGCAAATGTTGATTACCTCATAGGCTCTGTTCATTTTTTAGAAGGTTGGGGATTTGACAATCCGGAGTTTATTGGCAGATGGGAAACGCAAGATATAGATGAAATCTGGCAAAAATATTTTGACACAATTGAAGAGATGGCAAACAGCAGACTTTTTGATATAGTTGGACATCTTGATCTTATAAAAGTTTTCAAGTTTATGCCAAAAGGCAATATAAACAAGATGGCAGAAAATGCTTTGATAGCTATTAAAAAGGCGGGAATGGTTTTAGAGTTAAATATGTCTGGATACAGAAAACCTGTACACGAGGCCTATCCTTCTCCTTCACTTGTAAAGCAAGCTTATGAGTTTGGTATTCCCATAACATTTGCTTCTGATGCACACGAACCAGAGCAGGTTTCACTTTTTGAAAAAGAGATAGTGCAGATGGCAAAAGACATCGGATACACAGAATGTGCTTATTTCAAAAATAGAAAAATGCAGCTAATTAAATTTTAAATTAGCTCTTTGTATTCACTAACCACATAGAAAAAATATCCAAATAATTCCAAAAAGATTCTATATACTCTTCTGTAATACCCTCATCTACCAATGCTTCCAAAAGTGGTGCATAAAGAGACAACCAAGTTTTTCTTCCTGCCTCATCTATACGAAAAGGTGCATGACGTCCAACCATTTGTGCATCTCCGCGACTTTGCTGAAAATAATCAGGTCCTCCACACTCTTGAATCAGAAAATCAAAAGCATGTTGTTTAGCCTCCGCGAAGTCATCCTCATCATGAATGGGAAATAAAAAAGCAATATCACTCGTTTCAATTAACTCATAATGATCATATACTAATTTTTTAAATCTCTCTTCTCCAACTTCATGTAAAAATCCTGGATGTGGTTTAGTGACCGGTGGTCTAACACCAATTTCACCATCAGTAATTGTCAATTTCACAGTAAACCCTTTAATTTATATATTTAATTCGTTAGAATTATACATATTATTGCTATAAAAGATTTTAAAATGAATATATCTCCTAACTTTTCTCCACCAATCAGCCTTATGAAACCATATTTTTTGCTCTCTGGTTTTTTTTATTTTTTAAGTATGTTTTGGCTTTTTTTTATTGACCCTTTTTCTGATTTTAAAGATTTTCATCTTGTAGGCTGGGTTCATCTGTATATGTTAGGTTTTGTTATGATGGCTATATTTTCAGCGATGGCACAACTAGGACCAATAGTTATTGAAGCTAATCACTACAATGTCAATATTTTTAGATACCTCTCTGTCTTTATAATAAGTGGTCTTATTTTACTTCTTATTGGATTTTACATAAACGCAGCATTTTTACTTTATGGTGGAATTTTAGTTCTCATAGCTATGAGTATTTATGCCATCGAATTTTTATTAACTCTCAAAAATGCCAGACGTAGCACATCAATCACAAAAGCAATGAAAATGAGTAATTTCTTTTTGCTTTTAGGAATTCTTACTGGTTTAATCATGGCAGCTGCGTTTAATGGTCTTATAGAAATANATCCCCACTCTATTTTAAATATTCATACATTTGGTTTAGTGGTAGGNTTCNTAATACTTTTAATAATGGGCATTTCCATAATACTTTTACCTATGTTTGGTTCATCCAAACGCATAAGTGATAATGAATTTTCAAACAGTTTTATAGCCGTTTCAACTGGTGTCATTATAATGATGATATCTCCATTTGTATTTACACCAATAATGGAAAATGTCGCTTATTTGATAACATCTTTATCAATCTTACTCTATTTTTACCAACTTTATAAAATGACTTCATCAAGAAAAAAAGTTGAACATGATATCTGGGCTAAATCCATGTATGTTGCGTTTATATCATTTATCATCTCTTTTTTACTGTTAGTTTCATACCTGTTTACTCAAAATGAAACAATTTTAAGAGTTGGCGTATGGATAATGTTTATAGGATTTTTCGGTTTTGTCATCATTGGTAATTTTTACAAGATTATTCCTTTTTTAGTTTGGTTTCATATATATTCTCCTCTAATAGAAGAAAAACCAGTACCTATGTTGCATGAACTTCTCCCCCAAAAACTTGCAAGTTTACAGTGGTTCTTTAGCACAATAGGTCTTTTGATCTCCTCTATTGCAATTATTCTTCATTATGAAAAAATGTTTTATGGAGGAGTGCTTTTACTGAGTGTTGCTGGTCTTATTTTTCTCACTACTATTAATAAAATCCTAAATACCGAGATATAAATTTCCTCTAAAGTTCCATTTAATCATTACGTATGTATAATACTTGCAATATAAATTAAAATAAAAAGGATTTACTTATGGGTAAATATTTAGAATTAACTGGCGCAGATTTCGAAGCAACACTTTCAGAGGGTGTATCACTTGTAGATTTTTGGGCTCCATGGTGTGGGCCTTGTCGTATGATTGCTCCAATCGTTGAAGAGTTAGCTGAAGATTTCGACGGTAAAGCTAAAATCTGTAAAGTTAACACTGATGAAGAGCAAGATATTGCTGTGAAATTCGGTATTCGCTCTATTCCAACTATCATGTTCTTTAAAGATGGTGAAATGGTAGACCAAGTTGTTGGAGCACAATCAAAACAAGCTTTAGCTGACAAAATCGACGCTCTTTTAGCGTAATTTAAAGTCTAATCAAGTGGCAAGAAGAGGGGGCAAAAGTCTCTTTTCTCTCTCTACTTTATTAGCATCTTTTTTTGGTGCAGCTATGATAGCTGCTGCCTTTGCTTACTTCAACTACAAATTTTCAGAGTATAAGTTTATTAATTTTAATGAGTGGATATTTTATGAAAAAAATGATGTCTTTATTCCAAATGCCAAAAAATATATTGTAGTTTTTTATTCATCTAAAGAAAAAGGTACTATGGAAAAATTAGCAAAGACAAACCTTAATCTTCCTATACTCGCAATTGATTATTATAATAAAGTTAGAAATAATACACAAACAACAACTTTTTTACGAAGCAGCACAAAGAACTCTCTTAACTTTATTCAAAGATTTAATATATATGAATCCCCATCTATTTTTTTTATAAAAAAACACAAAGAGTCTCTTTATAAACAAGATAGTATGATACGTAAACTAGATAATTTAAATGAGTTATCAAAAGAAATAAATAACTTGTAATAAGGAAAAAATTAATGATATTAGATTGTGCAATTATTGGTGGTGGACCAGCAGGACTAACTGCCGGATTATATACAACTCGTGGTGGTTTAGAAAATGTAACGATGTTTGAAAAAGGTATGCCTGGTGGACAAATAATGAACTCATCAGAAATAGAAAACTATCCTGGTGTTACAGGAGAAATAACTGGTATGGACCTCATGACTCCATGGCCTGCTCAATGTCAAAAGTTTGGTCTTAAACATGAGATGATAAATGTCACTCGTGTTACAAAAAGTGGAGACCTCTTTACGATTCATAAAGAAGATGGAACAACTACAGATGCTCATAGTGTCATTATCGGTACTGGTTCATCTCCTCGTCGTGCAGGGTTTGCTGGCGAAGATGAATTCTTTGGTAAAGGGGTAAGCACCTGTGCAACTTGTGATGGTTTTTTCTATAAGGGGAAAGAGGTTGTTGTTGTAGGTGGTGGAGACACTGCTTTAGAAGAAGCACTCTATTTAGCAAAAATATGTTCAAAAGTTTATCTTATCCACAGACGTGACACATTCCGTTCAGCTCCAAACACAGTTGCAAGAATTAAAAAAACAGAAAATATTGAACTTGTATTAAACTCTGTGCCTCAAGAAGTTTATGGTGATAAAATGGGAGTTAATGGCTTAAAAGTCAAAAATAAAGATGGTGAGATTCGTGATATTGTTGTTCCAGGTGTATTTACATTTGTAGGAAATGATGTAAACAATCAAACTCTCTTACAAGAGGATGGCAGCTTTTTGTGTGATACAAATGAGGCTGGTGAAGTTATTGTTAACATAAGTATGGCCACTTCAGTTCCTGGACTATATGCAACTGGTGATATGAGAATTGCTGCTCCAAAACAAGTAGTAAGCGCTGCTGGTGATGGTGCTGTTGCCGCTCTTCAAGTCATCTCTTACGTAGATGAGCTTTTAAACTAATTGCGTTTTCAAGTGGAACAAAACCCTTTGTACTCCACTTGAGCTTACTTCTTACGAAGCAGAAAATAATCAAAGATTTGGTATCATTTTAAAAATTATTTATATATAAAGATACTAGTATCTTGAGCTTTTTGCGAAAGAAAACCTAGTGTTAATGTAGATATAGGAACTGCTTCTGATGTCCTAATAGATAAATGAAGGGTTTTTCTCACTTTATAAAATAAAATTAAGGGATTTGATATGATAAAAGTTGGTGTATTTGGTGCGAGTGGTAGGGTTGGAAAATTACTGTTAGAAAATTTAAAAGAGACTGAGAATATGAGTGTTAGTAGTGTTTATGTTCGCCATGAACTTGATTTTTCTATTGACCCATCTATTTTAGTAACTGCTGACATGAAATCATTTTTAAATGCAAGTGATGTAATTATAGACTTCTCGCTTCCTGATGCTTGTGAAACACTTTTAGAAGAGGCAATAAAAACTCCTAAGCCCTTAGTTATTGGAACAACTGGTTTAAGTGTTCATCAATTAAATCTTTTAAAAAACGCAAGTGAAATTATGCCTGTTTTATATGCAACAAATATGTCTTTAGGCGTTGCACTTTTAAATAAACTTGTGTATCAAGCTTCTGCTGCGCTAGAGGGTTTTGACATTGAAATTGTAGAAATGCATCATAAACATAAAAAAGATGCTCCTAGTGGTACGGCTTTGACTCTTAGTGAATCAGCCGCTGCTGGACGCAATCTTGATATAGACAAAGTACGCGTAAGTGGCAGAGATGGTAATATTGGGCAAAGAAGCAAAGATGAAATTGCTGTTATGGCTCTTCGCGGTGGTGACATAGTTGGTCGCCACACTGTTGGTTTTTACAATGATGGTGAGTTTATAGAGCTAAACCACACTGCAACTTCTAGAAGTACATTTAGTAAAGGTGCTATCAGGGCTGCTGGCTGGTTAGTAAATAAAGAAGTTGGACTATATTCCATAGCAGATTGCTTAGAATTAAACTAAAACCTATACTCTACTCCAAATTTTAGATAATTATTATAAGCCGTACTCTCCGGCTCATAATAGTATCTACTGCCATCATCTGTATATAATCTATCGGACTCTGTAATCATCTGTTTTTGCATAATCGCTTCAAAAAATAAATTTGTATTTTTATTGTACACATAGCTAATTGGAAATGAAATTTCTAAAATATTTGCTCCCCCAAGTGTAAAATCATGGCTTATGCTAGGTTCAGATACTCCCATTATGGTATTAAAACCATATTGATACTCGAGTAATATCCCAAGACTAAATTTGTTTCCGAGACTTCTAATCCCTACCATAGGTCTAATAGAATACCATGAGTAAAGTTCTACCTGAGTCGATGAGAGTCTTCTTTCCCATTCTCTGTATCCAAGTCCCATTCCATAAGTCAGCTCAAGATTTTTTCTAAAAAGATAATTGCGTTTATATGTTATATCTGTATCTATAATCGTGTTATAAGTGGTACTAATTTCACTACCATATCCTTCTGTACTATTGCGCAGTGAACCTATATATTCAGTATAAACACCAAGTATCATAAAATTAAAACTAATTTTAGATGAAGATACTATATCTTTATCAAGCTCATAATCAAAACCTACTTCTATCCCACTTATATCCAAGTAAGAAGAGTCTTCACTGTCTAAAAGATTATTATTTAAATCATATTCTCTATAATCCATACTCATAGTCACTAAAGAGACGGATGCACTGTAAGGTAACTCTTTCGCATATATATTGACAGAAACTAAGAATAATAAAACAACACTGAATAGGTACATCCTTTTCCTTTATATCTCTTTGGCATCTTCTGCCAACTTTGCCCAGGCAGATGAGCTATCAGCATCTATTGAGGCTTGATAAGCTTTTCTAGCCTCTTCATCTCTCCATAATTTACTATACATAGTTCCTAAGAGATACTTCTGTCTTGATCTCTCAGCCTTACTTAAATCAACATTATCTAAAGATTTCATAATATCTAACGCTTTGTTAAAGTCTTCTTTATTTACATAAGCTTGATACAGTGTAAATTCTACAAATGGGCTTTGCGGATTTGATGAAGATGCATTTTGTATTTTCATCACTTCTTCTGCATATTTTATAACTATATTGTCATCTTTTCTATCACTTCCAATTGTCATGGCATACACATATCTATCTAAGTCCTTATAGTCACGTCCAAAAACTTTTTGAACATCAACTATGGCAGATATCATTTCATCACTTTTTTCTAATCTCTGATATGTATCGAAAAGGTATCTATATACATCTTTGTATTTTGATGTTTGTACATTATCTATAAGTGAAATTAAATCTTTCGATGCATCTATTACATCACTGTAATTTCCTATTGTAAAATCTATTTTAACATATCTATATAACCATTTTTTTCGCTCATCTAGGTTTTTAGATTTTACATTTTTACTTGCGATTCTTTTAGCTAGTTGATAATCTCCGCCCAACATAGAGCATTCATATATTCCATCATCCCACTTATTTGAAAGGGTAATATTATAATCATTTGAAATATTTAAGACCTCTTGACACTCTCTGTTTTGAAGAGCATTTTGCATCACACCCACAGCGGCATCAGTTACTATAGTGTTTAAATCACTATATACTTCTTCATCAAGTTTTAAAAGCTGATTTTTAGAGTATAAAACATCCCTATACATACCATTTTCTAAAAGTAATTTCACTTTTTCATATATTGCTCTATCGCCTATACTATCATTGGGATATTCTAGTATTAACTTTTCATACTCAGCTAGTTTTGCACTTTTATTTAAATCAGATGTGTCAAAAAAGAGTTCATCTTTTGCTACTTGAATTTCATCTATAAATATTCCATCAGAATATACTTTTAAATATTCCTTGATTGCAGCTAAAGCTTCTTTCTTGTTATCCGTTTTAGCCAACCACAGTGCTCTATGATATAAAATTGCTTCATATTCGTCATCTTCTTGATTTATTTCATCTAAAATAGCTTTTGCAATTATACTTGCAGTGGTATACTCAGCTCCATCAGCAAAGGTCTGCATCATATCCATTGAAGGTTTCCTTTTTTTTATAAAAAAACTAGGTTTCGCTTTGACTATTTTTTCAATATATTTACCAGATTCATTAAGCGAATTACTAATTTCTATTTGGGCTAAATGAAATGCTGCGTTTGTCGCAACATTGATATCCTGCGTTTCATTTAATGCTTTTTTATAAAAACTAACTGCCTTGCTTGTACCACCAGATGCTTCCAACATCTCACCTTGATAAATATAGCCCCACTTTGCATATACTGAATTCTCATGCTCATTAAATAATCTATCAAAGAAATAATCAGCATCACTATTCTGACCTATTTTTGCGTATGCGTTAGCCGTCAAGGAGAGGACTTCAGGAATATTTTCATCTGAGGAGTATTCCCTTAAATATATTTTAGATATGTCCAATAGTTTTTCATAATTTTTTAGTTGCGCATATACTTTTATTTTATAATAAATCAATTCTGCCTTAAAAAGTGTATTTGGATAAGCAGCAAAAATTTCATCAATTAATTCAAGTGAATACTCATAATTTTCTTCTTTAAAAAACGTTTTAATTTTAAGGTAATCTGCCACATCATCCACTTTTTTAATATATACAGGATTACCTTTTAAATCAAGTCCACCGACATATGGTAATTTATCTTTGTTTGAATAATATGGAAAATTTATTGCTATCTCTGGTTTTGGCTTATTATTTATCAGGGGTAACGTATCACTATATCCGATAATCATCCAATGATTTGACAAGCTTACGTCAGGTTGATATATAGTCTCATCATTTATTAAGTCCAATACAACAGGCATTAATTTAATTTTGTGATATGGAGTAATAACCACAAAAAAAGTTTTTTTCTTTACAAAGGTATCAATTTTATAAAAATCATTTTGCAATTCTTTTATACTTTTACTTGGTCTTTTAGGAAAAGCACAAACTATTTTTGTCGTTATTTCAAAATCATCTTTTATCGCTTGACATACAAATTTATTATCATCACTTATGTGAAGTATTGAAAACTTTTGATAATTTTCTTTCGCACCGTTGATAGATATCTCTAGTGCAAATAAAATATTAGAAGACAGTAAAAAGAGTAAGAGCATCCATTTAAACAAATCCTCTTCTCCTTTTATTAAAGTGGAATGTAAAAGGAATTATTTCCTTTTACTACGCTAAGCGCTTTGATACAAAAATCAACCCTTAAAGGGGTAGAGTTGTAAAACTTTGTTAGTACCCGCTATTATATACAAACGCAGTCACAAACTCAAGTAATGGGTTTAATGCTAGAAAAGCAAATATAGTTCCTACTGCCGCAATACCAATAATTGTTTTTAATGCAAGTGTTGCATTTGCCACATACACATGCCCATCATTGCCAACAACTGGATCTTTCATGAACATATAAACTATTAGTTTTAAGTAGTAGTATCCAGCTATTGCTGAGTTTAATGCCATAATTAATGCAAGCACCGTATATCCACTTGTAACAGCAGAACTAATCATATATAATTTACCCCAAAACAGTGCGAATGGAGGAAGCCCTGCCAAACTTAACATAAACAGACCCATAATAACAGATGCCACAGGAGCAGTTTGAATCATACCCGCAAACTTATCATAACTATGATCACTACTTTGTCCAGCTGGTAAATGTTTTTGTCGAGACATCCAAAGCATAGAGAATGAACCAAGGTTAGTAAAACTAAACATAACCCAGTATATAAAAAGTGCACTATTTGATTGCGTAGTACCAATCAAAATGGCCGCCATAACAAATCCAGCATGAGATATGGAACTATACGCAAGCATACGTTTTACATCTGATTGAACTAGTGCCCAAATATTTGCAGCTGTCATTGTAATAACAACAAAGATATAAAGTACAACTTCTAACCAAACTACTCCACTATGGATTAAGAACTCAAAAAGTCTCATAGCAACTATAAATGCGGCTATTTTAGGAACGATAGACATATAACCTGCCATCGCTGCACTTGAACCTTCATAAACGTCTGGCGCCCATGTATGAAAAGGAATAATTGATAATTTAAATCCAAGAGATGCTAATAAAAATACAACACCAACTAAAACAAAACCGATATCAGCATAGTTATTAGCTGCTAAAATTGTAGCAATTTGATTGATTTCAACTGAGCCTGTAAGTGCATAAAAAACCATTGCACCAAAAGAGTAAAAACCTGCCGCTAAAGCACCCATTGTAAAGTACTTAACAGCAGCTTCAAATGATTTATCGCGGTTATGCATAGCTATTAAAGTATAGAGTGCTAATGATGCTGTTTCAAGTCCTACAAACACAAGAATTAAATTATCTGTTGCAACCATAAACTGGAATCCAGAAATCATGAATAAAAAGAGTGCAAAGAATTCAGGATATGAGAATTCATGGAAACGCTTATGCGTAAGTGCCAATGGTATAAACAGTAAGGAAGCACCAACAATTATAAACTGTGCAAGAATTGCTAAACCATCAATAAGCATTACATCAAAAACACCCATAATAGTTCCATCTGCAGCAAAAATAACTGCAGAATCAGCAATCGAAGCAAAATCGATTAGCAGGAAAAGCATACTTAACACAACATATAGTGTTTTATGTAATCCACTTTTAAACATATCAACAACTAAAATTAATAACGCACCAACTATTGGAATAAGCATTGGTGCAAGAGTCATTAGGTTTAATGACTCTAAAGAAACGTTTACTGGCTCTAACATTAGTTTGCCTCCTCTACAGAAGTTCTAGTTATTTCTATCTCTTTAACAAGATTAGGAATTCTAGATTTAGCTTCTTCGCTTATAGATTTGTCATGCATTAATTGCACGATTGATTCTACAGAATTATTGATTGGTTCTAAAACAGGTTTAGGGTATACACCCAACCAAATTGTAATGAAAACCAATGGAATTAAAGCAATTAATTCTCTTTTATTTACATCTGGAAGATTTTTATTCTCTTCTTTTGTAACTTCGCCAAAAAACATTTTTTTGTACGCTGCTAACATATAAATAGCACCTACAATAATTGCAGTTCCTGCTAAAAGAGTTAAGATATGAGATTGTTGATAAAAACCTAAAAGACTTAAAAACTCACCTACAAAGTTTATAGTTAAAGGCATACCTACAGAAGCCATTAACATAATACCAAATATCGTTGCATATCTTGGCATAACTGATGCCAAACCACCAAACTCATTCATCATTTTAGTATGGCGTCTATCATAGATAACACCAACAAGTAAAAACAGTGCACCAGAGACTACACCATGCGCAATCATTAAAAAGATTGAACCTGAAATACCTTCAACATTAAGAGCAAATGTTCCAAGAACAATAACACCCATATGTGAAACAGATGAGTAGGCAACAACTTGTTTAACATCTTCTTGAGCATAAGCAACCATAGCCGTATACACAATCATAATAATTGAAATAATTGCTATTGGAAACATAAAGAATACAGATGCATCCGGAAATAGTGGTAAAGAAAAACGGATAAACGCATATGTACCCATCTTCAGTAATATTGCCGCTAGTATAACAGAACCTATTGTTGGTGCCTGACCGTGAGCATATGGTAACCAAGTATGAAATGGAAACATTGGTACCTTAATAGCAAAACCTATAAAGAATGCTACAAATAGCCAAAGCTGAAATGTCTCAGGTAAAATCAGTCTATACCAATCAAGAATTGCAAAACTCCATACGCCAGTTGCTTGGAAGTAGAAATATGCCATAAACAAAATACCTACAAGCATTACAAGTGAACCAGCAAATGTATACAAAAAGAATTTAACAGATGCATAAACACGTAATGGACCACCCCATGCTCCAATAATATACAACATTGGTACAAGAGAAAGTTCCCAGAATACATAGAATACAATTGCATCAAGAGCAGCAAATACACCAACCATAGTCATTTGTAAAAATAAAAGCGTAATAATCATGTTTTTAACATTTTTTGTATCAGTTAAAGAAGCGATACCAATCATTGTAAAAAACGCAGCTAAAATTATAATGAAAAGGGAAATACCATCTACACCAAGAATGTAATTGATTCCAAATGCAGGAACCAAAGCTATCTGCTCCATAAACTGCATGCCAGCTGCATTTGAATCAAATGCAAACCAAAGCCATAAAGATAGAGCAAATTCTATAACAGAAACTGCCACACCATATGCACGAATACTATCTTTTTGTATCATAAATCCAAACACTGCTGCTACAGCAGGAAAAAATATTAAAATCGATAAAATATGATCAATCATCTACTAAACTCCTAAGCCTGACAAAATTGTTTTAATTTCATCAGAATATCTAACTGCAAGTCCAAAGACTACAGCTAAAGATAGCATACCAATTGTACCTGCTACCATCCATTTTAACATCGTAGATAAATTACCACTCTGCATATCTCTAGTTTTCTCACCAGTACCATAAATAATTCCAGCTATACCATCAACAGTTGCATCAACAACTTTCATATCAACTTGTTTCCAAAGAATTGCTGAGAGTTCTCTATATGGCTTTACTAAATACTCTTCATAAAAATATGGAATGTAGTATTGATTTTTTAATAGTTTATATTGAAAACTATTTTCCATTTTACTTGTTCCATCTGGTACTTTAATATCACGACTCATATATTTTTTGTATGCAAAGAAAATTGCTACAAGAACAAACAATTGAGTTCCAATTGTCATAATCCAATATGTTGCAGCAGAATGTACATGATACTCAGTTGCAGGCAACACTGCTGTTACCATTTCAAAATATGTACCTTTAAGTGCACCTGCAATTACTGCTAGTACAGCTAATGGTGCCATAACCCATAACATAAAAGTATACGCTTCATGTGGATGGAAACCTAATGCAGTATGTCTATCTTCACCGTGAAAAATAAGTGCAATAATTCTAAATGAATAAAACGCAGTTAAACCTGCAGTAAATAAAAGTACTCCATATATAATAAAGTGATAATCAACAAACGCAACTTCTAAAATTAAATCTTTAGAGAAGAAACCTGCAAGAGGAAAAATCCCAGCCAATGCAACAGATGCAAGAGTCATAAGAATCATTGTACCCTTCATTGTCTTGCCAAGCCCACCCATTTTAAACGGATCAAGCTCATCATGCATAGCATGCATAACATTACCAGCACCAAGAAATAGCAGGGCTTTAAAGAACGCGTGTGCCATCAAGTGAAATAATGCAACCCAATATGCACCAAGACCAGCAGCTGCAAACATATATCCTAGCTGTGAAAGCGTAGAGTATGCAATAACTCTTTTGATATCACGATTTACTAGAGCCATTGTAGCTGCAAAAACTGCCACAAATGCACCAAGACTAGCGATAAAAAGACCAACATTAGGGATTAAAGCATATAACTCATTTGAGCGAACTACGAGATAAACACCTGCTGTTACCATTGTCGCAGCGTGAATAAGTGCAGAAACTGGAGTCGGACCTTCCATAGCATCAGCAAGCCAAGTATGAAGTGGGAACTGAGCTGATTTACCCATTGCACCAATAAATAAGAAAATACCTATCCATGTTAATGTTTCAACATCTAAAGCAGGCATTGCAGCAAAAGCCTCTGCATATTGCAATGTTCCAGTATTCCAATATACTAAAAAGATTCCAATTAACATTCCAAGATCGGCAATACGGTTCATAATGAAAGCTTCATTCGCTGCCCAAGTAGCACTCTCTTTGTGATACCAAAAACCAATAAGACCCCATGAACAAAGACCAACACCTTCCCAACCTATGAAAAGACCGGCGAAATTATCACTCATTACAAGAATCAACATTGAAAAAACGAATGCTGATAACCATGAGAAGAAACGATTGAAGCCTTTGTCGTGATCCATATAACCAATTGCATAAAAATGAACAACAGTAGAGACAATAGTTACAACCATCATCATAGTTACTGATACTTGATCAACTACAAAACCAAAAGGAATATATAAGTTACCAGTAGCAATCCACGTCATCATCTCAACATGAACCACTTCTCCACCACCAAGAATGTGAACTAATAAAGTACTACTTGCCATTAAAGAAACAAGCAGTAATATACTTGGAATCAGACCAGCTATTGTTGTTTTAGGTCTTGCACCAAAAAGTGCAGCGAACATTGAACCAACTAGTGGTGCGAATAGTGCAATATATAAATATTTTTCCATTCTCTTATCCTTTCATCGTTGATAATGAATCTAAGTCAATATTGCCATGACGTTTATGCCAAACAATTAAAAGACCAAGACCAACAGCTACTTCTGATGCAGCAATAGCAATTACAAAAAATGCAAACATCTGACCAGTTAAGTCACCATAGAAATGTGAAATCGCAGCAAAAGCTATATTTACAGAGTTTAGTAATATCTCTGTTGCGAAAAACAGTAAAAGAAGATTTTTTCTTCTCATTACACCAACTAAACCTATAGAAAAAAGTATAGTTGAAAGCACTAAGTAATGATTTAATCCAATTTCCATCATAAAAGCACCTTTTTATTTTTATCGTTAGTCATTTCATTTATTTCAGCTGTGTGGTATAAAGTAAGAGATAAATCCATTTTTTTACCAGCTAAAACAATACCTGCAATCATTGCAACTAAAAGCATGACTGCTGCAACTTCAAAAGGTATTAGATATTTAGTAAAAAGAACCAGACCAACTTCTTGAACATTACCCGCACCTTCTACCATTGGATATAAAGCAGTAATATTATCAGATACTATCGGAGCAGCGAAAATCACCACAACAAGTAAAGCAGCTAAGGTACTAAGACCAACTACTATATATTTGTTACCGTGCTTTTCTTTAACTTCTCTCGTTGTATCAAAAAACATCATACCAAAAGCATAAAGAGCCATTACAGCACCTGAATACACAACGATTTGCACCGCACCTAAAAACTCAGCACCTAGAATAAAGAAAAATGCTGATATAAAAATCATCCCTGCTGCAAGTGCCGTTAAGGCATATAACGCCTGTGATGTTGT
>JGI997J19993_1000287_pt1 | contig 16472 bp, 8 predicted proteins | sample Etolagbewater25m_FD_19993 | JGI IMG/M metagenome (IMG submission 19993)
GCACTGCAGTCGGAAGCCGCAGCACTCTTTAATGCCGACAACCTCACAGCATCAGAAGCGAAGTTCCGTGAGCTTCTTTTGCTCCAACCTACGCACATGTTAGCGATGGAGTACTCCGAGGTGCAGATTCCTGCGCGCAAAGCCGAACTTGAGCGGATAGCGGAAGCGGAAGGAAAAGCAGGAACTGAGTTTAAACGGGGAAATGTACTGTATGCAGGTGGTGATTACGCTGCTGCCAAGATTGTCTGGCAGGAGGCTCTTAACACGGCGGTGAAGCCCGAAACAAAAGCCTCCATTACTGACTGGATGAACAAAGCCGAGGCTGAACAGGCTGCTTTGCAGTCCAGAATAGGTTTCCTGCAAAGGGAAGGCTCTACGCTGTTTGCAGAGGATCGCCTGGAAGAGTCGGCGGCAACATTTGGTGAGCTTCGCTCCCTTAAGCCCTCCGATCCTTATGCAAACGAGTACATTGAGGTGAAAATTCCCGCAAGAAAGGCGGCATTGGCCAAGGCTGCCGAACTGGAGGCGGAGGCCAAGGCGGCTTTCGTTAGTGGGAACAGCTTGTATGATGCCGGAAACCGGGCAGAGGCTGGTGAGGCCTGGAAAAAAGCTCTGGGGCTTGCGCAAAGCAGCGAGACGCAGGATGCGGTCAATGCCCGAATTGCCCGGGCCGCTGAACAGAAACAGCGGGAGGCGGAAGCTTTGCGGATAAAGGTGGAAGGGCTTTGTCAGGAGGGCTCCGCTCTTTTCCAGGCCGACCGACTCAATGAGGCTGCCGCGAAGTTTAACGAGGTGCTTGTGCTTGACGCCGCTCATCAGGTGGCGGGCCAATACCTGGAGACGAGTATACCAGAGCGGAAGGCTCTGCTCCAACGACGCCGTGAGGCCACGAAACTTGCTGAGGTGGCTATGGAGCGAGGCAATCAGCTCTATGCCTCCGGTGATTATGAGGGCGCAAAAGTCGCATGGATGGAGGCTCTTGATATTACGGCAAAAGCTAAACAGTGAAGGAGTCGTTTCCAATGCGTGAAAAGCTAAACAGGGGAGGGGTGTTTGTTGCCCTGTTTTGGATATGTGCCTCCATTATAGGAGTGGGTTCGACTGGTTTCTGTGTAGAAGGACCCAGTGGTGATGATATACTGATTCAAGTGGTAGCCCGTGAGCATGTTGCTATTGCTGCGGGTATGGACGGGCGTATCGAGCGGTTGACGGTGCGTGAGGGAGACCGGTTCCGTAAGGGGCAGCTGCTGATTGCTTTCGATTGCATGAGCGAAGAGGGGGTTTTAGAGAGATCAAGGGCTTCATGTGTCCTTGCTGAAAAGAATGCGTCGATTCAGGAACGACTCTACGATTTGGGAGCTTCCAGCAAGGTTGAGCTTTCAACGGCACGGGCGGAGCGTGACAAGGCGGCGGCGGAGAAGAAGATTGCTGCGGCGGCAATGCGCCGGTGCAGTATTATAGCGCCGTTCTCCGGCGGCGTTTCCGAGTTGAAGGTACAGCGATACCAGACGGTCAAGAAGGGCGAGCCTCTCATGCGGCTCGTCAATACCGGTGACCTGGAACTACAGATGTTTGTCCCCTCGAAATGGCTCAGCCGGATGCGGCCGGGCCGAAGGTTCAAAGTGCATATCGATGAGCTTGGCAACGATTACGATGCTGAAGTGCGCTCTACTGGCGCCTGGATAGACGCTGTCAGTCAGTCCGTGGCCATCTTCGCCCGTTTTGTGGTGCCGGCTCCTGAGCTGTTGCCGGGAATGAGCGGTTATGCCATTTTTAATCCGCCCAAGTAAGATGCGCTCTTATGGCTGCTGATACCCGAATCAATGCACTCAGTCAGCTCCTTGACCTGGAGCGTATGGCGCGGAGGGCGGAAGACCCTCAGGCATTGCGCTATGTCATGGTGAATGAGACGGGCTCGCTCGTGCCCTGCCGCCAGGCGGCATTCTGGGAAGCGGCTTCTGGTAGGGTTGTAGCCCTTTCGGGTGTCAGCCTGCCAGAGCGCAATGCCCCGTTTGTGGAGTGGCTTGAACGCCTTATGGTTGAGTTGCATAGAGTGGCGGCTGAGGAAAGTGTTAAGGATGAAATGTCCCCGAAGGCCATTACGGCTGAAGATATGCCCGATGATGTGGCTCGAAGCTGGGCATCGTGGCTGCCTGCCCATCTGCTCTCCATTCCCATTGTCGCTCCCGGTGGTGAGCTGACGGGCATTCTCGTGCTTGCCCGCGCAACGCCTTTCGCTGCTCATGAACCGTCCCTTGCCGCGTTTCTTTCAGAGGCTTATGGCCATGCCCTTCATGCACTTCGTCCGAAAAACCGCCCTACGCTCTCGATTGCTTCGGTGAAAGAGTTCCTTCGTAAAGACTGGAAGAGAACCCGTTGGATTGCAGGCGGTCTCCTGTTCGTAGCCCTGTTCCCTGTTAGAATGTCTGCTCTTGCTCCAGCGGAAGTATCCGCCCGAAACCCATGGGTGGTGCGTGCACCCATCGATGGGGTGGTGCGTAGCGTGGATGTGTCTCCCAACGGCGATGTGAAGAAAGGGCAACGGATTGTGAGCATGGACCGAACGACGCTTGAGAATGCTCTTGCGGTGACACGGCAGGGTCGCATGGTTGCCGAGGCTGAGTACCGCAGGGCCGCCCAGCAGGCGGTGTTTTCGAGGGATAACATGTCGGAGATGTCTATCCTGAGGGTGAAGGTGTCACGGCTTCGTGCAGAGGAGGAATATGCGGCGGCACAGTTGTCGCGGACGGTGATTGTTGCTGAAAAATCGGGAATAGCGGTATACGGGAACCAGGACGACTGGAATGGACGGCCTGTCAGAACAGGTGAACGCATCCTGAGCATCACCGACCCGGGACAGGCAAAGCTCAACATCTGGCTTGGAGTCAATGACGCCATATCGCTTGAACCCGGAGCGGATGTGGTTCTCTTTCTCTCCACCAACCCCATCTTGCCGGTTCATTGTACACTTGAATACGCTTCATACGACCCTGAGGTCAGACCGGACGGCAGCATGGTCTACAACCTTGAAGCGAAATTCCGCGACAGCGGGCGCCTGCCGAGAATTGGTCTCAAGGGCACTGCGAAGGTGTATGGCAGGCATGTGGCGATGTCCTATTACCTGCTCCGAAGGCCGCTGGCAGCCATCCGACAATGGCTGGGGGTATAGCTATGGACCTATCAGCCCCGGCGCAGCTTCCATCGCTCCGCGAAGACATTTCTCTCCATCCCGGCCCTTCGTCGCGTGATGGTTCTCCAGCCTGGATTCTGCACGATCCAGGGCGCAACCGTTTTTTCCAGATAGACCCGCTCGGTTTTGAAATCCTGTCGCGATGGGGCAGTGGTGAGCCGGAGGCTATTGCAGCTTCCATCACTGATGAGACCATGTTCGATGCGGAACCTTCAGATATAGAGGAAATGGGCCGTTTCCTCTCTATGCATGAACTCGTGCAGGTCCGTGGTGAGGCAGGGCGTTCGAAGCTGAAGGCGGCTACCTTGAAGGGGCGGTGGTCAAAGCTCAAGTGGCTGTTCCATAACTATCTCTATTTTCGCCTACATCTTTTCAGTCCTGAACGGTTTCTTGCCAGAACTTATCCCTTTGTGAGCTGGCTCTATTCATCGTGGATGGTTCCGCTTATGGGGGCAATTGCTCTTATGGGCATCTGGCTTGCCAGCCGCCAGTGGGAGGCGTTCACCCACTCCCTGAACTACTTTTTTTCGTTTCCGGGCTTCATTCTTTTCGGCCTTGCCCTGTTTATCTCCAAAGCGGTCCATGAACTTGGCCACAGCTATACAGCCTACCGTTATGGTTGCCGGGTCGGCAGCATCGGGGTGGTATTCATCGTTTTGACCCCGATGCTTTACACCGATGCGAGCGAGGCATGGCTGCTTACCTCCAGGAAGAGGCGGATGGCCATCGGTGCTGCCGGTATAGTTGCTGAGCTCGGCCTTGCCGTGCTGGCTACATTTTTCTGGGGGTTTCTTCCTGACGGAGCTTTGCGCAGTGCGGCGCTGATGCTTGCTACAACCTCATGGGTCCATACCCTGTTCATCAACCTCATGCCCTACATGCGTTTTGATGGATACTACCTGTTTTCCGACTGGGTCGGCATCCCGAACCTGTTCGACAAGAGTTTTGCCATGGGCCGCTGGTGGCTGCGCGAGACCCTGTTCGGCTTTGGCGATCCTCCGCCGGAGGAGTGGGACCGCCGGACCGAATGGCTGCTTATCGTTTTTGCCGTCGGGGTGTGGGTGTACCGCCTGATCCTTTTTCTCGGCATTGCGCTGCTCGTCTACCATTTCGTCTTCAAGCTCCTCGGGATTCTGCTCTTTTGTGTGGAAATAGGGTGGTTTGTTCTCCTGCCGGTTCTCAAGGAGCTGAAGGCATGGTGGGCCTTGCGGGAACGGATGCAGTGGAACTTTCGAACGAAGGTGGTGGCGGCTGTTCTGGCTGCTTTCCTTGCAGGAACCGCTCTTCCCTTGAGTTTTTCGGTGCATGCTCCTGCTCTGCTTCTTCCCGGGGAGCATTCCGTTTTCTATGCACCAGAGAATGCCATTGTCGATACCTTCAGTGTACGCCGCGGAGACAGGGTCCGGAAGGGGGACCTCCTTGTGCGGCTTCGTTCCCCCGAACTTGAGTTCAGGACAGGGCAGGCTGAACGGCAGGTACAGATGATGCGCTGGGAAATTGCAGCGTCTTCAGCCGATGAACAGCTCTACTCAAAGCGCCTTGTGGCATACAGGGCGCTGGAGACGGCTGAAAAAGAGTTGGCAGGGTATCGTAAGTTGGAAAGGGAGCTTGTTGCAATAGCCCCCTTCAGCGGCAGGGTTGAGCGGGTTGCGCTCGACCTGCTTCCCGGTCAGTGGGTTGGAGCCGATTCTCCGTTGCTCAGTCTTGTTGGCATGGGCGGTGCCGTCGGCGAAGGCTATCTTTTTGAGGGTGATGAGGAGCGCATCAAGGCAGGTGCTTCCTGTATTTTTTATCCTGAAAACCCCGACATGCGTCCTGTCCGTGGAAGGATCAGGGAGATTGAGGGGTTGGGGGCTGCCGTTCTTGCGCGGCCGGAGCTTGCTTCGCTTTATGGCGGCAGTATACCGGCCAGAATAATGAGGAGCGGCGCACTTGTTCCCGAACAGGCACTCTACAGGATGTTCTGGCAGCCCGATAGCAAAAGCCTGCAGACCAAAGGGCAGTTCCGCGGCACGCTGGTCGTTGAGGCCAGTCCGGAAAGCTTCCTCTGGCGCCTCTGGCGAACAGCAGTGGGCGTTGTTATTCGTGAAACAGGGTTTTAGACAGTCCCCCTGATTTACTGAGGGGTTGTGAAATTGAGGGGGCAGGCTTCTGATTTAAATATGTAAAGAGTATATTTATTACCTTGAGTATGGTATGTTTCCGGAGTTCATACGCGCAATCCCCCGTACTGAACCACTTACATTAAAGGCCGGATAGGCTATGGATCAGATCTGTTCTGATAGAGGTCGTTTTTCTTTCGGTGCACCTTCTGCTGCTGTATGCACAGAATGCGCTTGAAGCCAACATAACGGTTCTGTGGCAGTCACAATGACATGCCTCACAGAACACAAGGCAAAGCTGTTATCATGGATATCAAAACCGGAGTTGCAGAGATGAAATTGTTTATTTACAGGGCCGTCCTGAGTGCCTGTTTTATATCCCTGACCGCTTTTCCCGCGGTTCATGCCGTTGAGCGGGTGGGGACGCATGACGATTCGGCAATGACGCTGGAAAACCTGAGCAGACTTGCCGGGGAAAAGCTTCAGAATGTTGAAGCCCTCATCAGGGAGCGTAAAATAGCTGAACGAAATGCCGCCAACGAAGCTCAGGCCAGGGAGGCTTATGAGCGCGGAGTCCAACTTTCCAGCTCTGGCGATTTTGATGGAGCCAAAAAGGCATGGAAGGAGGCTCTTGATATTACGCAAAGCCCCGAGATGAGGGAGTATGTTGCCGAGCAGAATCGTCTTGCCAAACTTTCCGAGGAACAGGCAGCCGTTGCCCAACGGGCGGCATACCGTGAAGAGGTGGTTTCCGGACCCCGGACAGGACGCCCTGGCTCACCCTCCGGACCGGTATGGACGGGAGAGTTTTCGCTTTCCGCTGCCAACGAACTGAAGGCCGCTGTTGAGGCTCGCATAAACCTTATCAATGCGGAGGGCGAGGCACTGTTCCGGGAGGACAAAATTGATGATGCCGAGGGGAAATTTCGTGCGGCCCTTCGCCTTGATGCGAAGAACCTGAAGGCCGGGGAATATGTGGGGTCCCTGATTCCTGCCCGAAGAGAAACGCTCCGGCGTATTGCTGCGTCGGAGCAGAAAGCAAAAGCGGTATTTGATCGAGGCAGTCAACTCTATGATTCCGGTGACCTGATAGGCGCAAGGACCGCCTGGGTAGAGGCTATCAATACCACGGAAATTCCTGCCACAAAGTTGGGCATGAAGGCCCGCATTGATCAACTCGATGCTGAAATCGCCGTTGTGTTCACCAAAATCGATGGCCTGAACAGAGAGGGTGTAGCCCTGTTTGAGACGGACAGTCTGGCTGAATCCGCAGAGAAGTTCCGTGCGGTTCTGGCTCTTGACGGCACGAATATCAAGGCTATGGAATACCTTGAGGTTTCCATACCCAATCGCAAGGCGTTCCTTCTCAGTAAAAAAGCTGGTGAGGAAAAGGCTGGTTCCTTCTTCGAGCAGGGAAATCAACTCTATGCTTCGGGAGACATTCCGGGTGCCCTGGCTGCCTGGCAGAATGCGCTGACCACGACGGAGAACGAGGCACTGAAGGCTAAGGCCACAACACAGATTGCAATGGCGCAGGAGCGCAAACGGCAGGAGTTGGAGTCGTTTCAGGCCCGTGTGGCAGGACTCTACGCAGAAGGTGTTGCACTTTTTGATGTCGGTCGGTTTGATGATTCAGCGACTAAATTCAACGAGGTCCTTGCTCTCAATTCCTCACATTGGGGAGCCCGTCAGTATCTCAATAATAAAATCCCGGGCATGAAAGCCGAGCTGACCAGAAAGTCAAAAGTTGAGCGTGACGCACAGGAAGCAATGGAGCAGGGAAACAAGCTGTATGCTGCTGGTAACTTTGAAGAGGCTCAGGACGCCTGGAAGAAAGCGCTTGAAATTACCCAGCAACGATAAGCTATTGACCTATCTCTTTCCCCCCATGCTCCACTCCCGAACCATTACAGAAGCTATCGGTTCGGGGTGAGGGTATAATATTTTGTTAAAACTGGTAGTGACGAGAGCCCGGATTACAACGATAGTCAGCCTGTTTTTTTTGTTTGCCTTTTGCGGTTTGCAGGAAAACCCGGTATCGGCTGAAGAACGAGCTCTCTCATGGGCCATCTCTTCGCCATCCCTGTCCCCGCCAACTCAGTCATTCCTGACGCAACCTGCCCTTCCTTCAGTTGCTTCTCTAAAAAAAGAGAGCCCCGATTCCCTGAATACGCAAGCCTCCGGTAGCGAAGGGAGTTTCTTTTTGACAACTGGTGAGAGGCGATTGGCCCCAAAGCCGAGTCCTGTTCTCAAGCCTCAGCTGCAGGAAAATCCCGTGCCCCGTGAACTGCAGGCGGATGTGCCAGGCGCTCCCAAGGATGCAGCGGGGAGTTTTTTCCTGACGGCAGGAGGGAGCCGGTTGTCACCAAAACCCTCGGCTGCTGTTGCCAGAATTGTCCCTGCAGCCCTTGTACCGGAAGTTTCCGCACAGGAGGCGAAGGTAGAGCTTCCGTCGGTTGCAGCCGGAAAAGAACCGACAGTCAAGGGATTCATCAAAAGCGGCTTGGTGCTCAAAGTGAAGCAGCCTGAGGTTTCATTAGGTCCGGTTGCACTCAGTCAACCCTTACAGGAATCGATCCCATCGCTGGAGCCTGCCAAGGTGGCGGACCAGAGTGGAGATGTTGCCGGAAGTTTGCTGCTGACAACGAAAATGCCGGGTGCAGCAGACTCAAGAACCGGAATGGATCTTTCCGGATTAGCCTCGCCTCAGCTTCCGAAGCCGGCACTACATGATACTCCCTCCCGCATATCTCGTGTGGGCTCCCTGCAGGCAACTTCCCCTGATCGTGCTGCATTCATCACACAACAAGATGCCCTGAAGGCAGAACTGCCTGCAACACCAGAGCGTGTGTTTATAAAGAAAGATGCTGTTGCCGACCATCCCTCAGAGGTTGTTCAGAAGGTTTTGCCTCAAGAAGACGCTGTCGATTCATTGACGCCTGTTGTCGAGGCTCCAGTTGTGCAATCAGCCCCAGTTATTGCTGACCCTGTACGACCGTTGCCGCCCGTTGTTGTTGCGGCTCCTCTGCCGGATGAGCCGGTCCCGGCAGACCCTGGACCCTCAGCTGCTTCTACTGCTTCCCCAGAGCGTGCCCCGGCGGCTGCTCCTCTCCCTGCCCCTCTTCTTCCGGAGCCTGTCGCAGCTGAACCGGAGGCTGTCGTTCTGGAAGAGGGCGAGCCACTCCCTGAAGCGATGCCCGGGCCTGTTGGCGTGCCTTTCCCCGAACCGGTCGCCGGGGTTGCGATTCCTGATGCCGAAAGTGAAACGAAGGTGGATGGTGAACCCCCGAAACCCCAGCCGTCGGTCGAATCGGTGGCGCTGCCGGAGGAACTCCGGATCGGCGTGGTGCAGGAGCCTCCGTCTTCATTGCAGGAAGCGCCTTCCCGAGGGATCCTCATCAAGGACGAATCACTTGCGGAGGAGCCCGGCCCCGAAGCTCCGGCTCCCGAGCCGGTTCCCGCGAGGCCCGGGATGCCTCCGCCGCATGACCTTGCCCCCTGGGCCCTTGTTGAGTCAGAGGACGGCGCCCTTCCGGTGTTTGATTCAAGCATGCCCGTCATACGCAACGAGGTGGCCCGCCTGCAGCTTGAAGAGTGGCGCCGGCATGTGGGTGAGGCTGTCGCCAGGCACCCTTCGGTGCGTGCTGCGGAGTATGCCGAGCAGGAGAGCATCTCTTCAATCGGGGAGGCAAAGGCTCAGCTCTATCCCCAGGTGTCGCTCGGTCTGAACACCGACCTGCGCCGCTCGATCCGTGACGGCAATCCCTATCCGACGGTCTCAGATCTTCCGGTTGACGACGAGGTGCGCCTGAACCCGAACCTGACAGTGCGTCAGCTGGTTTTCGACGGTGGGGCGACCTCGTCGCGGGGAAAAGCCGCTATGGCCCGCTCTCTGGCGGCACGTGAGCGGCGGGTATCGACCGAGGAGGGGGTTGCGCTGCGCGCGGTGGCTACGATGATCGAGCTTGCAAAGCTCCAGGAACAGCTTGAGTTCGCCAGGGAGAACCTGTCCGAGGTGCGCCGGCTGCGCGACATGATCCGCGCGAGAGTTGATGCAGGGCGGGACGCACCGAGCGAAATGCTTCAGATGAACAGCCGGGTCTTCGAGGCTCGCAACGAGGTGGTCCTGCTTGAAGGACGGCGGGCAGAGGCTGGTGCCCGCTATGAGGAGGTGTTCGGTGGCACGCCGGTCGTCCTCGCGTTTCCTGATGTCTTCGCTCCCATCCCGATGAGCATGTCGGGCGGGATGGATGCGGCCCTGCGAAAGAACCCCGACCTTTTGAGCTCGAAGGCTCTGGTTGATGCGGCTGCCGCGGACTACAAGGCGGCCTGGGGCGCGCTCTACCCCCGCCTTGAGGTGGAGGCCAACCTCACAGTCTACGATGTCACGCGCAATGAGAGTGATTATTACGATTCGTTCGTGGGGCTGAAGCTGAGCCACAATATCCTCGACGGCGGTCTGAAAAGCTCAACCAAGGCCCGTACCCGCAGCCAGATGGAGCGGGCCCGTTCCGAGTACGACAACACCCAGCGTGCAGTCGAACTTGCCCTGAGGCGGGCGTATGCCAACCGCGAGGCGCTGATCCCGCAGTACAAGGCGCTGCAGGCCCAGCTTGACCACAAGCGGGAAACACAACGAGCCTATGAGGAGCAGTTCCTCGCAGGCCGCAGGCCCCTCAACGACCTGGTTGCGGCCCAGCAGCAGGTGATCGATACCGCCATCAGGACCCTCGACTACAAGGCGGAGCTCCACCGCCAGCATTTCGTGATTCTTTCCCTTATCGGTGAATTGGCGAAGGGAGAGGGGAAGAAGATGTGAGACCTGCCGGTCCCCTCCATTGCCGATTGCTCAAATAACCACCAGCGGTGCCATGAACCCGTACCCGTTGCCGTGAAAGGTTTTGATCGGGTTGGCGCCCATATCCGAGGTTTTTTTGCGCAGGCGGTACAGTATGGACTCCAGCGAACGGTGGCCGTATTCGTTGTTCGTGTAGCCCAGCGTTTTCAGGATGCTTTCCCTTGATACCATTTTGTTGCAGCGCGCTGAGAGCGCAACAAGCAGGTCCCACTCTTTTGCAGTGAGCCGGGCATGAGCCCCTGAGGGTGAGACCAGATCCCAGTCACTGCGAAGCATCAGCCACCGCTCTTCCTGAGGCTCCGTTTCTGCGGTCTGTTGCGTCTGGCTGTCTTTGCCCATGGAATCAAGAAGAGCGGCTATCGACCCGGAGAGCTCCCCGAAATCAACCGGTTTGGCAATGAATACATGGGCTCCTGCATCGTAGCCCATACGCCGGTCTTCAATGGTGGACCGGGCTGAGAGCACCATGATGGCAGTCTGGGTGTTGTTGCGGAGGTAGCGGGCGAGTATGAGCCCGTCCTGATCAGGAAGGGAAAGATCAAGCAGCGCAAGGTCAAATGTGGAGTTGTAAAGCTCCACATAGCAGCTGATTGCGTTGGTGGCGGTGGTGACCTGGTATCCCTCGAGTTCCAGGTACATGCTCATGCTTTCTGCCAGGTCCCTGTCATCCTCCACAATGAGGATGCTTTTCCCGTTTTTTTCAGTCTGTATGTTTTTCATCCCTATTCGGTGTTGTTTTTATACTCTTTATTTTGGGCAACAGGTATGCTGATTGTTACTGTGATCGAGAGTTCCCCTGTCTTTGTCATCGTCACCTCCCCTCCGTACTGCTCAATGATGCTTCGGGCTGCAGGCAGCCCTATCCCTGCACCGGCAGTCCCTGCCGCATTGGTTCCCCTGTAATACTTTTTGAACAACTCCTCCATATCAACTCCGGGCAGGAGTTCGACAGCATTGCTAACATTTATCTCTACGAGTCCGTTCGAAACCGTGCTGGTGATGGTGACAGGGCTTCCCGGAGGGGAGTAGCTGTGTGCATTGTCGAATATGCTGAAGATGGCGGCATCAAAGTGCGAGGGTTCTCCGAAGAGAAATGCATCGTCTGAGGATGCACTAAGGAAGAACCCTCTCTCGGGCCAGCGGGATTGTGCCACGGAGATTGCCCTCTTGAGGGCTTCATGAACGCATATATACTCTTCTCTGCCGGGCTCTGAGGGCTGCTGAAGCCGTTCATGAACCAGTGATATCTCCATCAGTTTCTCCAGTCGTTTGGCCGCATGCCTTATTTTGCCGATTTCAGTGTCAGCTTCATTGTTCCCTTCAGGCGCCAATCTGTTGAGAATATCAAGATTTCCAAAGATAACTGAAAGTGGCGAGCGGTAATCATGTGCCAGCATTGTCAGGAAGGTCTCCATGCGCTCTGATGCTGATTGTTCCGCCTGAATCGATACCTCCAGGCGTTCGGTGTGTTCACGAAGTTCCCTGCTGATTCGTTCCGAGAGTGCCTCGGCATTTCTGGTGACCAGTATGGACTGCTCAATAGCCTGCTGGCGGGAACTCTGTATCCGGATTGCAAATACCGGCAGGAGCAGCAGCGCATAGATGAGGGATGATGCCTGCAGGGCATTGAAGGCGAAGACATTATCCGGAAAAATCCCCATGAGATGCAAGAAATATACAGTAAAACCCGAGAATATGGTGACGGTCGCAGCCATAAACAACACCCGGGACAATCTTGTAGGGAGGGCTATTTTGGAACTGAACCAGACGACGAGAGGCACTATTGAAAAATAACAGGTCATCACAATGCTTGCCACAACCCCGAATGCCGACGACGGGCTGCTGAAGAGCAAAAGAACCGCGAGCACTATCAACACGGTAAAGTAGGTGCGGAATCTCCCGGGATAGTCGTCGTTCATGAGTTCAATGACAAAGAGCATGAAGATGAGCATTGACGAGCCCAACTGGGCTTTCAGCAGCACCGCTGTGAATGGTCGAACCCAATCGGGAATCAGATGGAAATGCATTCCTCTTGATAGAAACATCGATAGGAAGAGAATGAAGATATAAATGCTGAAATACAGCAGATGACTCCATCCCGTATTGCGGTAGACAACGAGCGCTATGAGGATGATCATCAGCGATATCGCTCCGAAAGCCGACTCCTGGGCGATGGTACGGTCGGTGCATGAGAGCAGGTGTGCTTCTGTGCAGATTCCACCATGCAGGGTGATCGTGTTCTGGCTCCATATCCGCAGATAGACGACGACCGGACCGTCCCCGGACAGGTCCACCGGAGTGAGGAAATCAGCGTTGCGTAAGATGCCCTCGGGGTGGCGCTCGGTGCTGCCCATCCGAACTGGCTTGCCGTGGTTCCCGGGCAGGTAGATCTCCATATGTTCAAGTACCGCCGGCGCCAGGCGCAGCCAGCCCTCTGCAGGAAACCCCCCGCCCGGAAGTATCTCAAACCGTACCCAGTACGCGGAATGTGAATACCCCGCGGCAAACTTGCCCTCAATCTCCTGAAACTTTCCCTGGCGGTATGCACTTTTCGCCTCTGCAAGCCCGACTGTTCCCGCCGGGTCTTCAAGAACCGCAAGATGGCCTTCCAGGGAGTAGTGCTCTTTTTTGCCGAGCTCCAGAGGGGAGGCCCATGCATGTGCTCCGCATCCGGCAGCCAGGCAGAGCACCGCGAGCATGAGCAACGCCCGATGGCGCATTCCTTTCCTTTTCAGTGGATTCAGGCTCATGGGTTCTCCTTTTGGGCAAGCGGTATCCGGATGGTTGCCGTAACGCCACCCCGCTTGCCACTCTTCAGGGTTGCGCTTCCATCGTGCTGGCGCATCACTTCGCGCACCAGCCAGAGCCCGATGCCTTTGCCCGGCTCGGCTGCACTGTTGTTGCCCCGGTGAAACTTCATGAACAACTCACCCTCATCTTCATCCATCGGCAGAGCCGTGTTGTTGTGGAGTTCTATAATGCCGAACCCTTCTTCCGCACGGCAGCGCACATGAACCGGGCTGCCTTCGGGTGAGTATTTCCGTGCATTGTCAAGCAGGTTGAAGAGCGCCATCTGCAGGAGCAGCAGGTCTCCCTCGATTTCCTCATTTCCGGCAAGGCATTCTTGTATGATGTGAAGCTTCGGCCAGAGTGCCCTTGCGGACTCTACCTGCTGAAACATGTACGCACTCACCCTGATGCGCCCGATAACCTGGACATCATCGGTTTCAAGCAGCCGGCTTCGTTCCACAGCCTGTTCCATGACCTCAAGCAGGCGCCCGGCAGCGCGATGCATGGCATTGAAGATAATGGGTTTTTTTGTGTCTCCGGGGTGGCTCCTCCTGCTGAGGATGCTGATGTTGCCCTGGATGATGGCCAGAGGGGTGCGGTACTCGTGCGACACCATCTGAAAGAACCGGCGGACCCGCTCTGCCGACTGATGCTGGCTCTGCAGCGACTGTTCGAGGCGGTCTCTGTAAGTGCGCAGTTCTTCGGTCTTTTTCTCTGCGATTGCCGTCGCACGCACTTCACTTTCATGCGTACTCTCCTTCAGCTCCTGTTCTGCATGCAGAAAGCGTTCAACGAGCAGACCGAAAATCACCAGGATATGCATGAATGAACCTGCCTGTACAAGATCCTGCAGTAGCGTATTGAGCGGCAGCAGGCCGAGGCGCTGCAGGAAAAACTCCCCATAAAGCAGGATGTTCAGCCCGAACAGCCCCAAGAGTACTTGTTTTCTGAAAGGGTGCAACGGCAGCTGGCGAACCGTTATCCAGAACAGCACCCCGAGGAGTGCGATTGCGCTGTATGCCCCGAAAGGTTTCAGTATGGTGGTGTTGAAGAGAAGCGATGCCGTCGGGTCAAGCAGCCCGGCAAGGGCGGTCACTTGAAGGGCCCGCAGTGTCGTCGGTTTGCATTTATCTTTAAGCACTTCATAGGCAAACAGCGCGAAAAACACCACACCCAGACCGCCGGTTGTTTCCATCAGTTCCGGAGCTGCGCTATCGCCAAGCCAGGGCATCAGGAATACATACATGCCCCGTGCTATCAGATAGGACAGGAACAGGTCTGCTGCGTAGAGGGAAAAGAAGAGGAACCTCCATTCCCGAACAGCAAAGAAAATCAGGAGACTCATCAGCACAATCACGGCAGTAACCCCCAGGTAGAAAGCCTGCAGGAACATATGGCTGCGCGACTGCTTCATCAGCTCTTCTCTGTTGAGCACCGTTCCCCGGAGCTGAACAGGGGAGCGGGAGGCAATGCGCATATAGGCCAGCAGTTCGCTCCCTTCAGGGCCCAACTCCAGCGGCACCAGGAGCTGAGGGTCCGGAACCGCCCGCTTGCCGGGTGGCATGGTGAGCCCCAGCGGGAATGCTTTGTATGAAGATGCAGAGAGGGGGCTCGTTCCCTGCTGCTGCACATAGGCTTCGAGCGTATCAGGGGTGCGGGGGCCAAGGCGCAGCCATGCCGATGCGGGGAACCCCTCTCCTCTTACCACCCTGAACCGTACCCAGAATGCCGAGCCGGAAAACCCTTCGTTTACGCTGCCCTGTATCTCCCTGAATGCTTTTGATTCAATTACTTCCCTGAGCCCCATCTTTCCGGATGTGTCTTCAAGCAGTTCCAGATGTCCGTCAAGCGAAAATGAGCCCTGTCCTTCTTCACTTTTCAGCAGAAGGGGAGAGGCCGCAGCTGTCTGCGAGAGCAACAGGATGCCTGAGCAGCAGAGTGCCGCCAAGAGGACTGTGATCCATCCTGCATGCCGTAATGCGCGCAGTGAGGGCTGTAAGGGCTGCGGTGGGGGCAAGAGAACTATTGAGGGTTAAATGGTTGTAGAAGAACACCTTCATCCTCTGGCGAAGGCGTCATGATGCAGTAGCACCAGAGGAATATAACGCACCTTGTGTGAATTGCGAGAATATGTGGGTATTTGAGTGTTGCTTCGTTTCTTGATTTATGCTGAAATTGGTATATATCCTGAAAACCCTTTTTACGCGGAGTTAACCCCCTGAACTTACCGAAAATGAGTGTTGCCGAACCGCACGCGGTCTGTCTCGAGCAGGCGTGTGAAAGAGCGTATAGTGATGTAAATAAGCGCCTTACCCTCAAGTCCCCTGAAGTACTCCTGTATGATCCCGGCGTTGCCGAGGTTGAAGTGCTGCTTGCAGGGCTCGACCCGGCAGTACAGCCTCTGGCGGTTCAGCCGTCGGACTCTCCGCAGGAAATTCTCGCATTTCTGATATCCCATCCACAGCTGACTGCGCTCCATATCCTCGGGCATGGGGGCCCGGGTGCCGTCCGTTTCGGCGGAGTGCAGCTCAACGCTGAAGATTTTCATGTTCCAGTCGACGCGCTCATCCAGCGCGCTCGTCTCATAGACATCTATTTCTGGTCCTGCCGTACCGCACAGGGTACTGAGGGCACAACCTATCTGCAAGCAATCTCGGAGAACTCCATGGCAAATGTACACGCATCCACAGGCCTCATCGGTGAAACCGCAAAAGGCGGAAGCTGGGAACTCGATGTGACGGTCAGTCCAACAGTCCGCATGCCATTCAGCAGCGCGGCGCGGGAAGCGTTTGAGGGGGTGCTGGCGGTGCCGACCTTTGTTAGTGCTGCTCTGAGTAATACTGACTATACGAAAGTCATTCTCACCTTGAGTGAGCTTCTGGCGGGAACTCCTGAAATTGGCGATTTCGCTGTTAGTGGTGGCACTGGAACCTATTCCGTTACGGGTGTCGAGATTGTCGGATCTTCAGTCATCCTTACTCTCAATACGCCGGTAGTGGATAATGACCGTGGTGTTATAGATGTTACATACACTGCCAGCGCAGGGGCTGCGAATTCCATCGTTTCCANTGCGGATTCTGCTCACNCTGTTGCTGATTTTACGGCNAGCGATATTGCTGTCGACAGCACAGCACCTTCTATTACAAGTGTCACGGCGGACTGGGGTTCCCTGCTCAATGCGACCGAAGACAATGCGTATGGAGCGGTAACGATTGCTACCAGTGGTGTCGAGGATGACCAGCAGGTTACCATCACGATCAATAGCAAGGAGTACACTGGCACTATAAGCGGCAACAGTGCTTCGATTACCGTTGCGGCTGCGGATCTGCAGGGGCTGACTGATGGACAGAGCTACACCATTACGGCCAATGTCAGCGATCTGGCCGGCAATCCGGCTCCGGCAAACACGAGCACCAGTTTCAGTGTCGATACCACTCTTCCGACAGCAGTTGATCTGTCGTCTGATGCTGACATACAGGCTACGGCCTCAGCGGTAGTGAATGATGTCACGGCTGCCTCAGGCGTGTCGATA
>JGI997J19993_1000288_pt1 | contig 16300 bp, 15 predicted proteins | sample Etolagbewater25m_FD_19993 | JGI IMG/M metagenome (IMG submission 19993)
CCATCGCTTTGAGTTTATCTTGATCTAAGTTGCTCATAGTATTTTTCCTTTTTAGAGGATTTTAATATATGAGCGTTTACACAGTTTAATTTACAGGGTCGGTTCAATTAATAAATCACCTCAAAACTTAGGCTCATCCATTGCTGGCGAACAGCCCAAGTTCACCGTATATAACGGTCAAAACCATTTAATCATTAAGTACTCTCCGCTCATATCAGAACAAAATGCCGTCGCCACACGACACCGCGACCTAATAATCTGTGAACATTTGGCTTTGCAAGCTTTAGATGCATCGGAAATTAAAGCTTCTCAAACTCATTTACATGTTGATGATCGCACCTACCTAGAAATAGAACGGTTCGATCGCATTGGTCTGCATGGTCGTAATGGCATGGCCTCTCTAAAATACATTGACGCTGAATACACAGGCTTAAACAAAACCTGGCCAGAAATTGCCCACGCCCTATTAAACAAAAACTTAATAACAGAAGAAACCTTCCTTATCGTAGAGACCACTTATGCCTTTGGTAAATATATCGCCAATACAGATATGCATAATGGTAACTTCTCTCTCTTTATACACAATTTACAAATCACGACTCCAACGCCAATTTACGACATGCTACCTATGGCATATATGCCCGTGCAAGGCGAGCTACGTAATCCAGAGTTAAAAGCACCTCGTTTTATACAGGTTTCTAATAAAGCAAACCAAAACGCGCTTAAGGTAGCAAAAAGCTTTTGGTCAACGGTTATAGATCACCCTTTAATCTCAGAAGACTTTAAAAAAACCATTAAGCTGTATATTGAAGACATTAAGAGATTACCCGATCACATCAGTTAATGACGAAAAGAGATACACCGTCAGGCTCTATAATGATTGTGAACGTTAAAGTAAGCTGCTTTATTGGTAGTGCACAGATTGGTTAGTGGTGATTTATTGATATCCCGGCACAATGTATATACAATAACGGATATACAAAAAAATCGGGGAGCGCAAAAATATGGAAGCAAAAATTTTTCAGTCCGGAAACAGCCAAGCAGTAAGGATTCCAAAAGAGTTCCGTTTTGATGTTTCAGAAGTAGAAATCTTCAAACGTGGCGAAGAAATCATCCTAAAACCAAAACCTCAAAATCTTGGGGTGGCCTTTAAGCTTCTTTGTGATATGCCAAGTGATTTTATGGAAAACGATCGAGAAGATTCCCTTTCTCAAGAAAGAGAAGCTTTCTAACCATGTATATTCTTGATACCAATATTTGTATCTACATAATCAAAAAGAAACCTGTAGGCGTTTTTGAGAAATTTAAACAACTGCCTATTGGCTCAGTAGCCATGTCGCTAATCACGTATGGTGAGCTTGAATACGGTGCTTTAAGAAGTAACAATTCAGAAAAAGCCCTAAATGTACTTGAAGAATTGGCGAATTACATTCCAATATTGCCTGCGGGTGTTGATGTTGCTAAAGAGTATGCGAGCATAAGAGCTGATTTAGCCTCAATAGGCACGCCTATTGGCAATAATGATTTATGGATTGCGGCTCACGCTCGCTCTCTTGGCCATACCCTTGTCAGCAACAATATTAAAGAATTTGAAAGAGTTGAAAACCTTCAATTAGAGAACTGGGTGTAAACCCAAACAGCTTATCGGATCAATCCCAGAACAATGAAATAAAAGAGATTACCCAATTAAGTCGGGTAATAACGACACAAAACAACCTCTAAACGACAACCTTTAATAACCACGCTTTGCTCGTAATGACAAAACCAAAAAACTTCCTGTCTTAGTGACTTCGTGGTCCAAAAACCCCACCGTCATTGCGATTAGCAAAGCGACGTAGCAATCCAGAACCTAACAAAGACCCGCAATAAAACACAAACACAGCATCATCAAACTAGACCCTTAATAAAAAACCAAGAAAAACTTGGTGTTTCATGTCCAGCATAAACATTAGCAACGACTGAAATTAATTTACGTATATTTATTTATCTTATGTCCTTGAAACGGTAGAATATATAAAAACTTTAGATTAGGGTTATTCAGATGAAAATCGCAGTCGCCGGAACCGGTTATGTAGGCTTATCACTTGCTATGCTTATGGCACAAAACCATGAAGTGGTGGCATTAGACATTATTCCTGAAAAAATTGACTTGTTAAATGCTAAAAAATCACCGATTGTGGATGAAGAAATCACCCATTTTCTAGAAAATAAAACGCTTAACTTCACCGCAACCCTAGATAAGAACCAGGCCTACCAAAATGCCGATTTTGTAGTCATTGCCACGCCTACTGACTACGACACGGTGACCAATACCTTTAATACTCGTTCAGTAGAAGCTGTCATTGCCGATGTTTTAGAAATCAACCCCAATGCAACGATGATTATAAAGTCCACCATTCCAGTGGGCTATACCAATCAAGTCAAAGCCAAGTTTGCAGGCCACAAGTCATTGCGAGGAGCCGCAAGCGACGCGGCAATCTCCCAAAGCGAAAACCTAGAACCTAACATTATCTTCTCCCCTGAATTCTTAAGAGAAGGTAAAGCCCTTTACGACAATCTTTACCCCTCACGCATTATTGTGGGCGAAGACTCAGAACGAGCTAAAATTTTTGCAGGCCTGTTAGTTGAAGGCGCAGAAAAACCAGCTGATGAAATTCCCGTTCTGTTTACAGACAACACCGAAGCTGAAGCAGTCAAACTCTTCTCAAATACCTACCTAGCCATGCGTGTCTCTTACTTTAATGAACTAGACACCTATTGTGAATCTCATGGTTTAAGTGCTAAACAAGTCATAGAAGGTGTAGGCTTAGACCCTCGCATTGGTAATCACTACAACAACCCAAGTTTTGGCTATGGTGGTTATTGCTTACCAAAAGACACCAAACAACTGTTAGCCAATTATCAAGATGTACCTAATAATATTATTAGAGCAATCGTCGACTCAAACACCACCCGCAAAGACTTTATTGCAGAACAAGTCATTAAAAAACTGACTGCAGGCCGTCATTCACAGCAGACCCCTTGTCATTCTGAGCAAAGCGAAGAATCTCCCAACGCAACTGTAGGCATCTACCGTCTAGTCATGAAACAAGGTTCCGATAACTTTAGAGCCAGTGCCATTCAAGGCATTATGAAACGTATCAAAGCCAAAGGGATTGAAGTTGTTATTTACGAACCCGTATTAACAGAAGAAGGCAAAACCGAGTTCTTCCACTCAAAAGTCATCAATGACTTCAATGAGTTTAAACAACAAAGTAATGTAATTATTGCAAATCGCATGATTGATGATTTATTAGATGTAGCGGATAAAGTTTATACCCGTGATTTATTTGGAAATGACTAGAAGACATGTACAAACACCTACCTTCCCCAGTAAATTTTAGAGAAGATATAAACGGCTTGCGTGCTTGGGCCGTTATGGCAGTACTTCTCTTCCACTTTTCTTTAATAGGGTTGCCAGGTGGTTTTGTTGGTGTAGATATTTTCTTTGTTATTTCAGGCTACCTAATGACTTTAATAGTTGTAAGCAAGTTAAAAAAAGGAAGTTTTTCACTTATAGATTTTTATATGGCCAGAGTACGAAGAATTCTACCTGCGCTACTAGTCGTAATAACTGCACTATTGATTTTAGGTTGGTATTGGCTTCCTACACCAGATTATCAAGCCCTAGGAAAAGAATCGGCCTACTCACTAGCATTTATTTCAAATATTGGGTACTGGCAATCCGCAGGTTACTTTGATAGTGGAGCACATGAGAAATGGCTACTACACACTTGGTCTTTAGCAGTGGAGGCTCAATTTTATCTTCTTTATCCTATTTTTTTAGCTATAGTTTGGAGATATTGGCCAAAAATTAAAATACTAACTGTTATGTTGTTGGTTTTATTTTTTTCCTCTTTATTGCTGAATATAATCTTAGTTCACTACAAACCGAATGCCGTATTTTACCTTTTACCAACGAGAGGTTGGGAGTTAGCTGCCGGCGGGCTAGTTTACTTACTTGCTAGCCAAATAGTATTAAGTAAGCAAAATACTAAACTCATTCTTTGGTTAGGGTGGGCACTTATATTGGCAAGCATGGTTTTTATCACCCAAGACTTATCCTGGCCAGGCTACTGGGCTTTATTTCCAGTATTGGGTACAACCTTTATCATATTTTCTAATAATCAAGATTGTAAATTAACAAATAACACTATCGCACAATGGCTCGGTGACCGATCATACTCTTTGTATTTATGGCACTGGCCATTAGTCGTTGCACTTTATTTTGCATCTTTACAAAACGATTGGTTATGGGTTTTTGGTGCTTTTTTATTAAGTTTGGCACTAGCGCATACGTCTTATCACTTAGTGGAAACACCAACTCGTAATTTTCTAACTAATCGAGCACTAAAAAAAGAAATTGCAATTATCTCTTTAGCAGTAATTGTGCTATGCATTAGCGCAGCATTTATAAAATATAATGAATTTAACAACCGGCTACCCACTGGAGTTGAAATGGCAGCCAAAGGTATTACAGAAAAAAACCCTCGAAAAGCTACCTGTTTTGATGTTGCTTCAGAAAATGGTTCGCCCAGCTGTATATATGGTGATGGGGAACTAGGAGCTATATTGCTAGGTGACTCTCACGCTGATGCAGTTCTTGGGGGGCTAGCAAAAGCTTCCGAATTGCACTCAAAAAGTGTTATGGAATTAGCTTTGTCTGCGTGTCCAACTATGTTCAAAGCAAAATACCCTCAATGGGAAAATTATAAAACTAGCCGATGCCAAACCTTTAATGAATGGGCTTTCAACCAAAATTCCAAATATAAAACTTCAGTTCCAATCATATTGGTGTCACGAGTAACTAGTTATTTAAACGGTGGGCCTTTTGATAGCATCAAGGAAAAAAAACCAAGAGTATTCTTTACAAAAGAATACAAAGATTCAAACAATAAGCTTTTTCAAGCCGAATTTACCGAGTCAATAATCTCCAGTGCTTGCAAGTGGTCAAAAACTAGACCTGTCTACTTAGTTAGACCCATTCCTGAAATGCCAACTGATGTACCTAAAACTCTCAGCCGCAATATTTTATTTAAAAACATCAATGATGACATCAAAATAACATTAGATGATTATCATTCCAGACATGAGTTAGTTTGGGATGCGCAAGATAAAGCTGCTGAAAAATGTGGTGTCAAAATACTAAATCCGCTTCCTTATTTATGTGATGAAAAATATTGTTATGGCTCTAAAGGTGGACTGCCTTATTACTATGATGATGACCATTTAAATGAAGATGGCAACTCACTACTTATACCTATGTTTGAGGAAGTTTTTAAGCCGGCAGCATTCCAACAATGAAATTTGGCTACTCAAAAAGCAAACTTGTGAATTCCAAAATACAACAAATAGTACAAAATAAGTTTGTTCGTAACGTCGCAATAGTTGCAACAGGCACAGCTGGAGCCCAAGCAATAACGATGGCGTTTGCCCCTTTTATTACTCGTATTTATGGCCCAGAAGCTTTTGGTTTGTTAGGTATTTTTATGGCCTTAGCAATGATGATTTCACCTATTGTTGCATTAACTTACCCCATAGCCATTGTTTTACCTAAAGAAGATCATGATGCTAAAGGCTTAGTTTGGCTTTCATTATATATCGCATTTATCATGAGTGCTTTGATTGCGATTTTGCTCTTCTTTTGGGGAGAATGGTTTTTAACCTTACTTGGCTCACAATCTATTTTGCCTTACGCCATGCTATTGCCATTAAGTATGTTTTTTGCAGCTATTTTACAAATTGCAGAACAATGGTTAATTCGCAAAAAACATTTTAAAATTACTGCTAAGGTCGCTGTGTATAAGTCTCTTATTGTAGGCAGTTTACAAACAGGTATTGGCTTAATAAAACCTATTGGTGGGGTTTTAATTATAGTCGCAACGATTGGCAGTGCTTTACAAGCGTTTATGCTCTTTAATGGGGCAAAAAAAGCAAACCTAAAAGAAACGGCTGAATTAGAAAACTCTAGCCAGTCAAAGACCATTAATACCAATAAAAATTTAAAACAATTAGCCAATACTCACCGTGACTTTCCAATTTTTCGTGCACCACAGGTATTTATTAACGCTATTTCAATTAGTCTACCAGTATTAATGCTAGCCAGTTTTTTTGGCCCTGCAACGGCAGGTTTTTATTCAATCGCAATGAGTGTTTTAGGCTTACCGGCAACGCTATTGGGGAAAAGTGTAAATGATGTTTTTTATCAAAAAATTACTGAAGTCTGCCATAAAAATGAAAATCTTAATCCACTATTATTTAAAGCAACTTTAACTTTAGCATTAATATCAGTAATACCGTTTTCAGTAATAATACTATTTGGGCCATGGCTATTTAGTACTGTTTTTGGACAAAATTGGGAAGTTGCTGGTGAATATGCACAGTATTTATCTTTATGGCTTTACGTTTCATTAGTAGCTAGACCTGCAATTGCAGCAATACCAGCAATGCAGTTACAGAAGTTTTTACTTATTTATGAAATATTCAGTGTATGTGCTCGAGTGGCTGCTCTAATTATTGGTTTTCAAATTTTTAATAATGATATTGGTGTAGTAGCTTTATTTTCATTTATTAATGCATTGATTTACGGGTTTTTAATTGTACTCGTAATACAAGAGAGCTCTAAAATCAAAAACCATAAATATTCTTTATAAACATAAAACGCTAACAGAGCCAAGTGCACTTATATCATACAGAGAATAAAATGAATACTAATAAACTTGTTTCAGTAATAATACCAACTTTCAATAGAAGTTTAGACTTAACTAGAGCCTTAAAAACAATCCAAAATCAATCGTTTAAGGATTTTGAAGTTAAAGTAATTGATGACAACAAAGATGTAGAAGAAATAGAGTTAGTTAAAACTATATGTAAACAATTTGGTGTCAGTTATCTGAGAAATATTCGAACGCCGGGCGGCTGTGGTGCAAGAAACACAGGCATCTTATCATCATCAGCAAAATATGTTGCCTTCTTGGATGATGATGATTTATGGTTTCCAGATAAACTCAAAGTCCAAATCAATTTTTTAGAAAAAAATACTGACTTTACAGGTGTTTATTGTGGTTACTCCGCATACTATAGTGACCATGATTTTCATTTAATTAGTAACAGCGGTATAAACATTAATCACAAAGACGTCTTACAACGAAAATGTCCCTCTTCAACATCTTTAGTTACAGTAAATAGAAATGCATTATGCGACGCTGGATTGTTTGATGAAAAACTACCTAGCTTCCAAGATTATGACATGTGGTTAAAACTAACAAACATAGGCCCAATTGGTTACCAAAATGATGTTCTTGCAGTATTTACTCAGCATGGTGGTGATAGAGTCAGTGTTAATTTGTCAAAACGTTTTAAAGGTTTACGATTGATTATAGAAAAATGGGGTCACGAAATAGCCCAATACCAATCTATAGCTACTTTTGAAAAATCATTTAAATCAGACGCATATATTGCAAATGCATTAGCCGTAGCAGGAAATTCATATATTTATTACATAAAATATAGAGGTTTGTCTTTTTTCAACTCTAATTTCACTATTAAAGGGCTTTTAAAACTTCTTTCAAGCTTTTTAGGCGGAAAAATATATTGGTTTTTTGTAAAGCAAAAAGCCAAGAAAAAATTAGAGCAAAACCCAAATGTAAAAGAGACAATCAGAGCTTTAAGGTAACTTAAACCAGGCTAAGGCATCCTAATTTTATTAATAACATAGGCAAGCATCATGAATGTTAAAGTTCAAGATAATAAAATATTAAATAATACTGAAGAGTTAACAATCCGAAAAGTATGTGACCAATCTGGTCAATTCAAATCTTACTTTACCCTGCCTGCAAATAAAAAACGGATTGATGAAGGCGGGATTCGCCTGAATGGCAAACAAAAAAAACAGATATCAAATAAACCTCGAGTTACAGTTATTACCGCGGTTTACAACGGTGAAAAGTTCATTGAAAACACTATAGTTAGCATAATTAATCAAGCATATGACAATTTAGAATTTATCATCATTGATGGTGGTTCCAATGACAGTACAGTTGATATCATAAAGAAATACGAAAATTCAATTGATTATTGGGTAAGCGAACCAGATAAAGGTATAAGTGATGCCTTTAATAAAGGGGTGCAACTTAGTACAGGAGATTATATTAATTTCCAGGGTGATGGTGATGGTTTTTTAGAAAACACTTCCGTCGCTGAAGTGATGAAAGGTATAAACCCAGAATCAGACATATTTATTAGTGCTGGCATTGTTAGAACAGACATCAGGGGCAAAACAATATTCAAAGTTACACCGCCAAAATCATTTAACAAGCAAACTTTACTTTCTCGCATGTCAATGCCCCATCAAGGTTTACTCACTCATAAGTCATATTTTGAAAAATATGGTTTATTTGATTTAAATAATATATATTGCATGGATTACGAGCATTTACTTAGATCATATAAGGTTTTTCCAAAGGTTCAGACAAAACAAATCACATTAGCCCGCTGGAGAGATGACGGTATCGGAAACAATAATACTTTTAAAGTTTTAAAAGAGTACTCTAAGATAAAAAGAATTAATAATGTTGCTTCTATGCCAGTTTTGCTTGCATTAGACACATGGATGTTTATGAAGTTTTTTATAAAAACACTGTTGCTGAGGAAGTAAAAGTGAAAAAAACTGAATATGACTACGTAATAGTGACACAACTACCAGCTTTTTATAAAATAAACTTATACAATGAAATGTCAAAAAGATTGAAACTATTTGTTATATTTTTAGGTACTTCTACTGTTGAGTCTAGATCGACAGATTTTTGCAGCATTGAAGACGCTTGTTTTGATTTTCTCATCGTACATGAAGGTAATTTTCAAAACAGAAATAGGCTTTTGTCTGCATATAAAATTTTTAAAGCCCTCAATCGAACAAATTTTTCAATTCTTATTACTGGTGGCTGGGATTTATTTGAATCATGGGTTTTAGCCTTTTGGTACCCCAAAAACTTTAATTCTTTAGCTTTAGAATCTGGGAAAGAAAGTAAAACTAAAGGATTTAAAGGTTTTATAAAAAAAGTTTTTTTATCAAGAATTAAAGTGGTATTCGTATCAGGCAATGCACAAAAAGAGGTAGTCGAGAAGCTTGGCTTTAAAAAAAATATCTATACTACAGGGGGGGTTGGTATTATTAATAAAATTGCGTACAACAGAAAATCTTCTGTGTATAGCGGAAAGTTTTTGTATGTTGGTCGTATTTCTAAAGAAAAAAACCTTGAATTATTAATTTCTACATTCAAAGAAATGCCTTCCATTAGTTTATCTTGTATAGGAACTGGGCCAGACTTAGATTTATTGGAAAAAATCGCACCCCAAAATGTAAATTTTCTAGGTAGTCTTAAAAACTCAATATTGGTTGAATATTACCTCAACTATGATTATTTGATATTACCTAGTTATAGTGAACCATGGGGGTTAGTCATCGAAGAAGCTTTATATTATGGGCTACCAGTTATATGCTCTAATAATTGTGGCGCATCAGAACTTATTCAACCCTCTAAAAATGGTTATATTTTTAGTCTAGAAGAAAAATTAAATTTAAAAACATTATTAGATAGTATAAATAACCAAAATCAGTACTTATCATTCAATAATAAGAATATGAACTTTATTGATGATAAGGATGCACAACAAGTGAAAGTATATTCAGATGCATTAGAAGTGCATAAAAAACTTAATTAAGTCATCACAAAAAATTTAAGAGGTGAGAATGTACCCGATTTACTTTATCCCATTTATTCAGATGGGTTTAACTTTCTACATCTCATCCCAAATACTTTTATTCTTATGGACTTTAACGAAAATAAAAATAAACCATAAAATAATCTTATTAATTTGCTTAAGTTCTCTATTTTTCTTTTTTAAATTTTTTTCTTTTGACATAAACGAACGTGATTTATTAGTTACATTCAGAGAATTCTTATGCTTTGCACTAATATTGGCATCAACTTATGGTTTTCGAAAATTTGACTTCAGTCGACTTGTAATTTTTTTTAAATTTTTAATTGTGATTTTTTTTGCTGTTGCGCTCATTCAAATAATCGGAATTCATTTATTAGGTGAATTTATAACCTTCCCAAAAGAGTTTTTCATTGCAAATACTGCTACGTTAGAAGGCGTTGAACTAGCAATTGAATTCGAAACAAGATTAAGACCAGTAATATTTTTTGGCGAACCATCATATGCGGCTTTTGTTCTGTCTATAATTTATGCCGTAGTAAAAGCTGAAAACAGTAACCACATAGGTCAATACGATTTACTTGCACTAGGTTGTGTTTTTATCTTACAAAGCTTGTCTGGAATAATAATAATAGGCTTTCTTTTTTTATACTTTAATCGTGCACATTTATTTAAAACAAAGTATTTTTTAATATTTTTACCTTTTATTTTATTCATCTCATTTTATTTTTTAGGTTCTGAAGTAGTTGAAAGGTTATCTAACTTCTTTTCTGGTAATGCTGACGAATCTACAGCAATTAGAGTTATAGCTCCTTTAGATTTAGTTTCAAGGACTTTTAACAATGGTTTTTATTTAGGTGCACCAAGTGAATATGTAAATTTATACACTTTAGCTTTTGGAAATGCTGTCGATAATGCACTGTTTAATCTAGTAATTAACTATGGAATACTCTCTATACCAATATTTCTTATTCTTATTCACAGAATCAAATCTGTATTCTTGATTCTAATGTTAGTTTTGTTAATGCAATTCAATGGTGCATACTTTTCTTACGATAAAGCAGTTTTGATTTCACTGTTATTGGGTAGTTTCAATCACTATAAAGCGGAATATTTTGTAAATGAATACAAATAACTTTAACCAGAAACTAAAAATACTTCACGTTTTACCCTCTTTGAACCTTGAAAGTGGTGGAGTTGCACAAGGCGTAATTAATATTACCTCTTTTTATGAAGCCTTGGGGGCGAAAGCCTCGGCATTAACTATGGACAACATTGAAGACAGCTTATCAGTTAGTCGTTGCCTTACAGTACATAGGTTAGGAAAAGGCATAGGTGGCACCTTCTCATACCACCCTAATATGATCAAGTGGCTCAAGCAAAATGTACATCAATTTGATGCTGTAATTATTGATGGGCTTTGGCAATATCACGACTATGCTGTTTATAAAGCATTAAAAAACTCAAAGGTTCCATATTATATTTTCACTCATGGGATGCTAGATCCATGGTTTAAGCACAAATACCCTTTTAAACATTTAAAAAAATACCTATTTTGGTTTTTAGCGCAACATGCTGTATTAAAAAATGCCAAAGCGGTTCTGTTTACTTGTGAAGATGAAAAAATCTTAGCTCGTGAATCTTTTTGGCCATATAAAATTAGAGAACACGTTGTAGGCTATGGTACGACGATTACAGAAGTCGCTCAAAAAGCCACTTCAAATTGTTTTTACGAGCGTTACCCTGAGCTCAGGGGTAAACGTTTATTTTTATTTTTAAGCCGTATTAATGAAAAAAAAGGTTGTGATTTATTAATAGAAGCTTTTGCTAAAGCCGCTAAGTTAAATAATAAATTACACTTAATAATGGCTGGACCAGATCAAACAGGCTGGCAAGCAGATCTAGAAAAACTCGCTATTGATTATGGCATTGCAGACCAAATAACCTGGACAGGCATGATTAAAAACGAAATAAAGTGGGGTGCTATGAAAGCAGCTGAAGTCTTTATATTGCCATCACACCAAGAGAATTTTGGTATTGCTGTAGCTGAAGCTCTGGCAATGGGAACACCAGTATTAATATCAGACAAAGTTAATATTTGGCGTGAAATTAAAGAGATGAACGCAGGCCTAGTAGAGAGTGACAACATAGAAGGTATACAAAAGCTCCTCCAGGGTTGGTTAGCTTTATCACCTGAACAAAAAAAAATCATTCAGCAAAACGCTATTCCATGCTTTGAGCAGAAATTTGATATTGCACAAGCCGCAAAAAATTTAATTAAGTTAATTCAAGCTGATTTAAAAACAGATGAAATATCAAAATCTCTTTGAATTTAATTTACCTTCGGGGTTCCGCGGAGCATCTGGAGTTAAAGTCCAAGTATGGTGGTTAATTCAAAGCACAATATTTTGCTTTTCACCTCAATTCATGTACAGCTGGCGCAATTTTTTATTACGTTTGTTTGGTGCAAATATTGGTAAAAATGTCATCATTCGTCCCTCAGTTAAAATCACTTACCCTTGGAAACTTACCATTGGAGATTACTCTTGGATAGGTGATGATGTAAATCTGTATACATTGGGGGAAATTGAGATTGGCAATAACAGTGTTATTTCTCAAAAATCTTACCTTTGTGCTGCTTCTCATGATTATGACAAGCCTGACTTTCCTATTTGGGCAAAAAAAATCACCATTGAAGATGAATGTTGGTTAGCCACTGATGTATATGTTGCACCAGGTATCACAATTGGTCGGGGTACAGTAGTTGGTGCAAGGAGTAGTGTTTTTAAAGATTTACCACCAGGCATGGTTTGTATTGGCTCCCCTGCCAAACCGATTAAAGAACGAGTCATGACAGAATGAAAATCCTTTTAATCTCCACCAATTATTCCCCAGAACTTACTGGTATAGGTAAATACTCAGGTGAAATGGCCCAATGGTTGGCCGACAATGGGCATGAGCTGCGTGTGATTTGCTCTCCACCGTATTATCCGGAATGGAAAATAAGTGAAGGTTATTCTGCATGGAAATATCAAAAACAGTCCTCTGAAAACTTAACCGTTTATCGTTGCCCTATTTGGGTGCCTGCAAAACCTAGCGGTTTAAAGCGTTTAATTCATTTGGCTTCTTTTGCGTTAACCAGTTTACCTGTGATTTTACGTCATATTTTTTGGCGAGCGGATGTGGTGATTTGTGTTGAACCCCCTTTATTTAATAGTTTTGGAGCCATATTAACGAGCAAATTATCGGGCGCTAAATCCATCTTACATATTCAAGATTTTGAAGTGGATGCGGCTTTTGAATTAGGCATTGTAAAAGCCAATTGGTTAAAACGTTTTATTTACGGTTTTGAACGTTTTTTAATGCGCCGTTTTAATAAAGTTTCGACTATCTCTGAAGCCATGTTAGACAAACTTAACCAAAAAGGTATACCTAAAGACCAACAGCTATTTTTTCCGAACTGGGTTGATACTTCATTTATTCACCCTTTGGAAACCGTTTCTGAATATCGTGCTGAGTTGAATATTCCATTAGATAAAACAGTCGTTTTATACTCTGGAAACATGGGTGAAAAGCAGGGTTTGGAGATTGTGATTGAAGCGGCAAGAAACCTTCAAGATCAAAATATTCAATTTATCATGTGTGGTTCTGGTGCCGCTTTAGTTCGATTGCAAACATTAGCAGCGGATTTGGATAATATTCTCTGGTTGCCTTTGCAGCCTTTTGAACAACTTAATCAGTTTTTAAATTTAGCCGATATACACCTTTTACCGCAACAAGCTGGCGCAGCGGATTTGGTTATGCCATCTAAGCTTACAGGCATTTTATCTTCTGGCCGACCCGTTGTAGCCACCGCTCAAAAAGGTACTCAAGTAGCACGCGTTGTGGAAGGAAAAGGAACCGTGGTTGAACCTGCCGACACAGAAGCGTTTACCCAAGCGATAGAAGCCTTATCCAATAACCCAGAATTACGTATTGAATTTGGCTTAAAGGCTAGAGATTATGCAGAAAACAACTTAGAATATGACGCAATTATGCGTAATTTTGAAAACGAATTAGAAAAACTCAATTAAACCCTTTTAGCGAGAAGATCAACATGAAGAAAAAAGCACTTATTACCGGTGTAACCGGCCAAGACGGCTCTTATTTAGCCGAGTTTTTGTTAGAAAAAGGCTATGAAGTCCACGGTATTAAGCGCCGAGCTTCTTTGTTTAACACTCAGCGTGTTGATCATATCTACCAAGATCCTCATGTGGATAATAAAAACTTTATTCTTCATTACGGTGATTTAACCGATTCTTCTAACCTAACGCGTATTTTGCAAGAAGTGCAACCAGATGAAGTTTATAACTTAGGGGCTCAATCTCACGTAGCCGTATCGTTTGAATCACCCGAATATACCGCTGATGTCGATGGTATGGGAACCTTACGTTTATTAGAAGCAATTCGTTTGTTAGGGTTAGAAAAGAAAACAAAATTCTACCAGGCCTCTACCTCTGAACTGTATGGTGAAGTGCAAGAGATTCCGCAAAAAGAAACCACGCCTTTCTACCCTCGCTCTCCTTATGCGGTTGCAAAAATGTACGCATATTGGATTGTTGTAAACTACCGTGAATCTTATGGCATGTATGCCTGTAACGGCATTTTGTTTAACCATGAATCACCTCGTCGTGGTGAAACCTTTGTTACCCGTAAAATCACACGTGGTTTAGCGAACATTGCGCAAGGTTTAGAGTCTGGTTTGTATATGGGTAATATTGATGCCTTACGTGACTGGGGTCATGCCAAAGACTACGTGCGTATGCAATGGATGATGTTGCAACAAGATACGGCAGAAGATTTTGTGATTGCAACCGGTGTTCAATATTCTGTTCGTCAATTTATCTCTTGGTCTGCTGAAGAGTTAGGCATTACGTTAGAGTTTACAGGTGAAGGTATTGATGAAATTGGAACCATTACCGCGATTAAAGGTGATAAAGCCCCTGCCCTAAAAGTGGGTGATGTGATTGTTAAAATTGACCCACGTTACTTCCGCCCTGCTGAAGTAGAGACGTTATTAGGCGATCCAAGTAAAGCCAAACAAAAACTAGGCTGGACACCTGAAATTACCGTACAAGAGATGTGCTCTGAAATGGTAGCAGAAGATTTAAAAGTGGCACAACGTCATGCGTTACTTAAAGAGCACGGGCATGATGTTCCGGTTTCGGTGGAGTAAGTTTAAACATTTTCACCACGAAGACACAGAGACACGAAGAAAACCTGTCATTACGAGGAACGTAGTGACGTGGTAATCCATGGCTAAAGGCTAAGTACTGACTTTAGACTTTAACGCTTGGATTGCTTCGCTATGTTCGCAATGACGAACACTTTTTAACGGACTTGATCCGATAATCTTATTTCTTATAAAGAATTAAATACGAGTTACCGTAATGAAAACCATTTTTGTAGCAGGCCACCGAGGTATGGTGGGTTCGGCCATTGTCCGTCAATTAGAACAAGATGCTAATGACACTATTATCACCGCTACCCGTTCCGAATTGGATTTAACCAATCAACAAGCGGTAAGTGATTATTTTGCTGAACATAACATTGATCAAGTCTATCTAGCGGCGGCTAAGGTGGGCGGTATTCATGCTAACAATGAATACCCTGCGGAATTCATTTATGAAAACTTGATGATTGAAGCCAATATTGTGCACGCTGCACATATGAATGATGTGCAACAACTACTGTTTTTAGGTTCATCTTGTATTTACCCAAAGCTAGCCCCGCAGCCAATGAAAGAAGATGCGTTATTAACTGGTGAATTGGAATGCACCAATGAACCTTATGCCATTGCTAAGATAGCCGGCATCAAACTGTGTGAAAGTTATAACCGTCAATATGGTCGAGATTATCGAAGTGTAATGCCAACCAATCTTTATGGTGAAAATGACAACTTTCACCCAGAGAACTCGCATGTAATTCCAGCGTTATTAAGACGTTTTCACGAAGCAAAGTTAAATAATGATCCAGTAGTGATGGCTTGGGGTTCGGGTAAACCCATGCGTGAGTTTTTGCATGTGGATGATATGGCACAAGCCTCTATTTTTGTGATGAATTTAGATAATGAAACTTATCAAAAAGAAACTCAACCGATGCTGTCTCACATTAATGTAGGCACAGGCGTGGATTGTACGATTCGTGAATTGGTTGAAACGGTCGCTAAAGTGACAGGCTATCAAGGCAAAATTGAATTTGATGCAACCAAACCAGATGGTGCGCCAAGAAAGCTAATGGATGTATCGCGTTTAGAACGATTAGGCTGGAAGGCGAAAACCTCTTTAGAAGAAGGTTTAGCCATGACTTATGAGTGGTTCTTAGCCCATCAAGATGACTATAGAGGATAGCGTTTAGCCTTGAGAGATTCTTCACTTCGTTCAGAATGACGAGGTATGGTATTCAGAATGACAGACTTATTTTGTCATCCTGAGGCTTTAGCCGAAGGATCTAACCCCACTGTCATTGTGAGGAGCACAGCGACGTGACAATCTAATTCGGC
>JGI997J19993_1000289_pt1 | contig 16296 bp, 18 predicted proteins | sample Etolagbewater25m_FD_19993 | JGI IMG/M metagenome (IMG submission 19993)
GAGGCGCAGGACTAGCAAAGCTAATTCAAGCCGAAGCAACGCAATCATGGTAAAAAAGATGCATTTTAAACAGTTTGAGCTAATTGACGACACGCCCTAGATTATTAGACTCTCACTTGCCCGCCGGGTGTGTGGCGGGGGCTCTGAAAAATTATAACTGATACCCCATCTCGGTCAGCAGTTGATTATTATCACGCCAGTCCTTGCGGACTTTCACAAAGAGATTCAGATAGACGGTCTTTTCCAGCAAAACCTCCAGCTCCTCGCGGGCTAGGGTGCCCACCCGTTTAAGATTCTCACCTTTAGCGCCGATGACAATCCGTTTCTGGGTATCGCGCTCCACAAAGATCACCGCCTCGATCCGAAAGGTATTGCCTTTGACCGCGCGGAAACTTTCAACCGATACCCCAACCGCGTGCGGAACCTCATCCTTGAGAATACGCAGCAGTTTTTCCCGGATAATGTCCGCCACGGCCATCTTGCGCGGAATATCGCACACCGTATCCTCGGGGTACAGGATGGGGCCGGCGGGCAGATAATCAAAGATCGCCTGATACAATTCCTCGATATGAAGGCCTGTCTTGCCCGAAAGCGGCATGAGCGTAAAATTTTTCATCGCGGTCACCGGCTTGCCGGCCACGCGTTCCCACAACTGAATATAATCATTCATATACTTGGCGTTCTTATCCGCCTTGTTCAGGCCCAGGATGACCGGCAGGGACACCTTCACCAGACGGCGCACGATCTCTTCTTCATCACCGCCGACCCGGTCCATGGTATCCACCAGGTGGATCAAACAGTCCGCGTCCCGCGCGCCCATATCCGCGGCGTCATTCATGAACCGGTCCAGCTTATCCCGCCCGACATGAAGCCCCGGCGTGTCGATAAAGATGATCTGCCCCCGCTCATCGGTATAAATTCCGCGGATCTGATTGCGGGTCGTCTGCGGAACCTTGGAAACGATCGCCACCTTCTCGCCGACCAGAGCGTTCAATAACGTGGACTTGCCGGTATTCGGCCGTCCGACGATTGACACCATGCCGCATTTTTGTTTTTGAGTCATTTTTTAAGTCTCATGTTGCAAGTCTCATGTCTCAAGCCTTAAATCGCATATATGATTTGCATGATGTATCAACAAATATATAAAGCAAAAAACATGATGCTGTTAATATTACGCAAACTTTTTGCAGGGGCGGGTTTCAAACCTGCCCTTTCTATCGAAAGGGTCAAATTTATCCGCCGGGTTTTTGGAGGAGACCATCTCTGCGAAAACCAAAAACACTATGAACTGCCCTATGAAAATTTCTTAATTCAAATTTATCAATACAATCCGAATATTTTCCAAATCGTCAGCACCATGTCACACGCTTCATGTCGCAGGAGAACCGTCTCGGCAACACTTGAGACTTGGGACATGAGACCTGAAACTTTTAAAAATTACGTCCGCGCCCGATACATCACAACAATAAAAACCACGCATGAAAACAGCGCCAGATTAATAATGCTGAAGGTCTTAAGAACAATATCCTTTGAAACGCATCCGGCCGGAGCCATCAGAATAATACAGGCCCAGACACCCAACGCCCACCAAAGACTGATGTCGGCCGATGACCGCCGCTGAATAATCCGGGCAATTAACGGAATATTCCACAACGGCATGACGACTGCCCCAACCATTCCCAACACTTGAACCGTATTCACCGTCCGCCCCCCCTTACACCGGTTGAATAAATGTCTTAAATTGCGCCAAACGCTTGTTCACATCGGCCATGGTCAGCGCCGCGGTCTTCTGCGTTCCGAATCCTTCCACATTAAACGACGAACAGACCGTTGCATACAAACAGGCCCGTTTAAAATAATCCCGGGTAAATTTCCCGTTATGAACCAAATAGCCCATCAACCCGCCGGCAAAGGTGTCACCGGCGCCGGTGGGATCAACAACCTTCTCGACCGGAAAGGCGGGAAAGGCAAACATATATTTGTCGCAATAAAACAAAACGCCATGCTCTCCTTTTTTAACCACCACAAACCGCGGCCCCATCTTGCCCAGGGCCCGCGCGGCACGAATCAGATTGTGCTCCCCGGTCAGCATCCGGGCCTCCCCGTCATTGGCGACAAACAAATCCACACATTTAATCAGACGTTTCAACGCGTCGCGCTTAATATCAATCCAGAGATTCATGCTGTCAAGCCCGACAAACTTCGGCTTTTTGACCTGTTTGAGCAAGGCCATCTGGGCTTCGGGATTATCATTCGCCAAAAAGACATATTTCATCCGGGACTGAGCTGCGGTAATCTTCGGTTCATACCCGGCCAGAACACCGAGTTCCGTCGAACGCGTAATCGCGCTGTTCCAATCGGCGGCGTCATACTCTCCGCTCCAGTGAAAGGTCCGGCCTTCGGCCACCTGAACGGATGAGACATCAACCTTTTTGGAACGCAGCAAATTCATATGCCGACGGGGAAAATCCTGACCGACAATCCCGACCAAATGCACATCCGTCAACAAGCTCGCGCTCATCGCCAGATGCGCGGCCGAACCCCCCAGCAAATCTTTTTTCATTCCGCCGGAGGTCGCAATATCATCCATCGCCACTGTTCCCATCACTAGTAAAGACATGCAAAAATCCTTTCTTGGCGTGCCCGGGGGTCACGCCCTACAAAAAATTAAAACTCAGATCGCGTAGCGATCACCACAATTATTATCTATTCGCCAGGGCGTGTCGTCAATTAGGTTTAATTGGATAAATTGTAGATTTTTTACCATGATAAGGCGTCTGAGGCGCAGGACTAGCAAGGCTAATTCAAGCCGAAGCAACGCAATCATGGTGAAAAAGATGCATTTTAAACGGTTTAACCTAATTAACGACACGCCCTAGTTATTAACTGGTTTCCCCTCTTCCCTTTTCGCCATTCCCTTCTATTCTCCTATAATCTTCACCAGGACCCGCTTGCGCCGACGTCCGTCGAATTCCCCATAAAAAATCTGTTCCCATGGCCCGAAATCCAGACGCCCCTCCGTCACCGCGCACACCACCTCACGCCCCATAATCTGGCGTTTCATATGGCCATCGGCATTATCCTCACCGGTATTATGACGATACTGCGAAACCGGTTCATGCGGCGCGAGCGTCTCCAGCCATTGGTCATAATCCTGAATCAACCCCGGCTCATCATCATTGATATAAACACTCGCGGTGATATGCATGGCATTGACCAGACATAATCCGTCCCGGATCCCGCTCTCATCAATACAGTCCTGCACCCGGGATGTAATATTTATATAATCCCGACGGTGCGGAGTCGAGAACCATAACTCTTTGCGAAAACTTTTCATTGTGTTTGATCGCGATTACCCGTCTTTAAAAATCACCTTGGGCTCGGAACGGCGGATCCGCCCCTTAAACGCTTTCTGCCAGACCTTCACAAAATAATCCTGAAAATCCGGATCCCGGCGTAACGCGGCCAGATCATCATCCTGCTGCAAATATTCCAGATCATCATAGCCCAACGATAACGCGCGCTTGATGGCGGTAAAGGCCTTGGGAATCTCGCCCAACAATGCATAACTACAGGCCAGATTATACAGAACAAACGGATCGCCGGGCCGCAGACGGGTCAAATGCTTATCAATCTCCAACCCCTCTTCAAATCGTCCGCATTGCGTGTAGAGATCTCCCAGCACAGTCAGCGCCTCCCAAAAATCCGGACAACGGCGGATAATGCCCCGGTAAAATTCAATTTCAAACTCATCCTCTGCAGTCTGTTGTCGTGTGTCCATAGCGATCTTTCTGTTTGCTCTTTGGGCGCCTGATCTCAGGATCCGGACGCCAAATAAATCTGAATACGGCGAACGGATTCTTTCAGATCCTCATACGATGCCGCGTAAGCAATCCGCACATGGTGCGTAAAGGATTTTCCAAAGGCCACCCCGGGCACCAGCGCCACCTTCTGCTGTTTGAGCAGTTCCTGGGCAAAGGTCATGCCGTCTTTCCCGCTGGACGCCACCGATGGGAACACATAAAAGGTCCCCTGCGGCATATGACATTCAAGACCGATCTCGTTAAGCGCATCAACAATATACCGACGACGACGCATATACTCGCGTTTCATATCCTGGACCGCGCGCGAGCCGCGCTTCAGCGCTTCAATACCGGCCATCTGTCCGGTAATGGAGGCACACATAATCGTATACTGATGAATCTTGGTCATCGCCGCCAGAACATCATCAGGACCGCAAGCCCATCCGATCCGGGATCCGGTCATCGCATAGCCTTTGGATAATCCGTTAAGATAAATCACACGGTCTTTCATCCCCGGCAGCGCCGCCAGCGGCGTATGATCGAAATCAAAGGAAAGCTCATCATAGACCTCATCGGAAATAACAATAAGATCATGCCGTTTAATCACCCTGGCCAGCGCGCCAAGCTCAGACCGGGTATACGAAGTTCCGGTCGGATTACACGGATAATTGATCAGCATCGCCTTAATATTTTTTTCCTTGCGGCAGACCGCGTCAATCTGATCCGGCGTCAATTTAAATCCGTTCTCAATACGCGTGGGCAGCAGAATCGGCCGGCCGCCGGCCAGACGGGCCATCGGCTCATAGGAGACATAGCTGGGCTCCGGAATCAGAATCTTGCTGCCCGGATCCAGAATCGCCCGCATGGCCAGATCAATCCCTTCGCTGACCCCGACTGTAATCAGAATTTCCTGTTTGGGATCATACGAAATGCCATACCGGCGTTCAATAAACCGCGCCACCTCCCGGCGCAATTCTATCATGCCCTGATTTGATGTATAGGAGGTATATCCCTGTTCCAGCGACCAGATAGCCTTCTCCCGAATATGCCAGGGCGTCACAAAATCCGGTTCGCCCACTCCCAGAGAAATCACATCTTTCATCCCCAGGACCAGCTCAAAAAAAGCACGGATTCCCGAGGGCGGCATGCTGGCAACTTTTTTTGCAATACGTTGAGTCATTTCACGGTCTTTCACAACGGTCTTTGATGAACCGACGGTGGATTAATACGCAATGTTCAGACGTTTCCTGGATTTGGTTTTTTTCAGGACAACGCCGTCTTCCTTGTATTTTTTCAGTAAAAAATGCGTGGCCGTGCTGCGCACATGCGGCAGCGGCGATAATTTCGAGGCAACAAAATCCGCAATCGTTTGCATGGTCTGCCCCTCAACCAAAACAAGCAGATCATAGGTTCCGGACAACAGATAACAGCTCTTCACCTCGGGAAAACTATAAATTCGCTCGGCGATCGAATCAAAGCCAAGATCTTTCTGCGGCATGACGCCGACCTCAATCACCGCCATGACAAACGAATCGGCTTCCGTTAAACCTTCCCGGTTAATCACGGTTTTGTATTTGACAATCGTGCCGTCCTTTTCATACCCGGCAATCTCTTTCGCTACCGCGGCTTTACTCTTGCCGGTTAATTTCGCGATCTCATCGGCTCCCAGACGCGCATCATCGGCCAAAATTTCTAAAATTTCATCCATCGGGCCCTCCTTGTTGTATTAACGGCCTGTTGTTGCGGCCCCTTCCTAAAACGAATGGCTAACTGCCGGCAGCTTGGAGAATTTTTTTGTCAGCCGCCATCTGTTAGCCACGAACATTCTTGCGAAGAATTCTTATTATAAAAGAAACCCCCGGCAAATCAAATACTTTCCGGCGACGGCCCCTCGGCCGCCTGATCCGTCATCACAGCGTCGATTTTGCGGCGCAGATCCTGATTTTCGGCGTCCATACGCATGATGTCATCCATTAACCGGCGCTTCTTTTGAACCGCATCCGCGGTTTCCTGAATCGCCTGACGGACATCGTCCAGTTCCTTTTCAAGCTGGGAAATCTCCCGCTCCAGCGCGTTTTTTTTCCGCACCAGCTGTGCCGGGCCGTTCTGCGCCTCCCGCTCAAGTTCCGCATTCTGACGTATCAGCTCCTGGTTCGCCTTTTCCTGCGTTTCATAGTCCTGACGAACCTGTTGCAACGTTTGCGCCAATTCCTTCTGATTTTCAAGAAGACCGACCGTCTCCTGCGGAATTTCATCCAATTGCTGCCGGGCCTGCAGCAGCTCGTTCTCCAGCATCTCTTCCTGTCGTTGCAAATCTTTCGACTCATCCCTGAGGCGTTCCAGCTCTTCATCGCGGCCCTGATCCAATTCCTGGCGAGCGATCTCCTGAAGTTTTAACTCCAGCGTCAACTCCCGTTGCCGAACCTGAAGATCGGATAATTTTGTCTGCCATTGACGGGTTTGGGCCTCTTCGCCTTCCAACTGTTCGAGCAACCGACTCTTTTCATTTTCGAGATCCTGAATCTCCTGTTCCGCCCGAGACATCTCCCGGGCAATTTGCTCCCGGGCCTCCTGCTGATCACCATAAAGTCTGCGCAGCCTGAGATTTTCCTGTTCCTGCGCCTTGATTTTCTCTTTGGTGGAAGAAATATCCGCCCGCAGACTCTCCTGGTCCCGGACCATCGCATCATAATCGGCCGTTAGCTGCTCATTTTCCTGCCGGAGATCTTCAACGGTCTGTTTGGCATCATAAATGGTCTGTTGCCACTCTTGCGAACTCAGGGTTCGCGCCTCGGCTATACGGTCCAGAGGAGAATCTGTCTGGGCATAAAGCGGTGCCGCAGACCAAGTAATTCCGAATATTAAAACAGAATAAAGGATATTCTTTTTCATGGGTGTCATTATACCGAGCGTTTTAACGAGTCGCAACGGGAATTGTAAAATTTTAAGGATTCTTTCCTGTGCGCGCAGTGTGAGAGATTATTTTCGGCAGCATTCTTTAGGGCTGTTGTTTTCCCTAACAAATAAAAATTTTTGTCTGAATTCCAGCGCCCGGCTCATTCCCCCAGGATCTGGACAACAACTTCGCGCCGTCGCGGACGCGCATCAAAATCAATGACAATAATCTGCTGCCATGTCCCCAAAATCAGGGCCGTATCGGAAAACGGGATAGTCACCGACGGCCCGATCAATGAGGCCCTCAAATGCGAATGCCCGTTGCCGTCATGCCAGGTCTGATCATGATGATAGGATCCCCGGGGGATCAGCCGATCCAACAGTTCGGGAATATCCCGAATCAGACCGGGTTCATATTCACAGGTCGTGACCGCTGCGGTCGATCCGACAACACTCACCGTCACAATGCCGCTGCCCAGACCGGACGCGGCCAGTTTAGCGGCCACCTCACCGGTCACGTCAATCACTTCGGCGTTGCCCCGGGTCGAAATCTGCAACCGTTCGGTCTTGACCGGCATAACACGTTCCTCCTGATAATCAGTAACCGAAAATCAATACATAACAATTTTTGTAAACACGGCGTGTGGCGGAGTTGAACCCTGCAGACCGCGAAGCGTTTACATTAATTATTCAGCGACATAGCTCGCGCAGCAATTATCTCAATTATAATCTGTTCGTTGTTACCGATACCCACTCTTGGCTCGTTTCTCTGCTCTCTTATCTAACCTTCGACCCAACCGGAACATCTTTTTCCGGCGATAACAAAACCGGACCGCCGTCTGTTCCGGCCGCCAGCAGCATACCCTGCGATTCCTGTCCGCGCAGCACCGCCGGCTCCAGATTATTGACGACAATAATCTTTTTGCCGATTAATTCCTCAGCCGTATAAGAACTGCGAATCCCCGCGACCAACTGTTTTTCTTCCGTTCCGGTCGTGATCTTTAAAACATAAAGACGGTCGGCGTCAGGATGCTCCCGCGCCTCGAGAATCTGCGCCACAACCAGTTCCGTCTTTGCAAAATCCTGAATCGTTATCATAACACTCCTCTTTTCATTTTTATTCGACAACCGACCAAGGGAGTCCTATCCTAACACAACACGCTGCCCGGCTCAATAAAATCGCGCGCCGTATCATCCCGGTAAAGGTCAATCTTCCTGCTCTTTCACGGTCGACCGATGCAGAATAAATTGCGTGATGTCATCCACAATGGCATAAACACACGGAATAAACATCAGCGTCAAAATCGTGGAGAACAGCAAGCCCCAAACAATCGCAAGCCCCATCGGCTTGAGAAACGGATCGCTTCCACCCAGCCCATAGGCCACGGAAACCAGTCCGCCGATTGTCGTAATCGTGGTCATCAACACCGGACGCAGACGCAGCTTGCCGGCCGTCACCAACGATTCCCTGCGGTCATGACCGTCCCGTCTCAACTTATTGATAAAATCCACCAGCACCACCGAGTCGTTAACCACAATGCCGGTCAACCCGACCAGCCCCATCAGAGAAAAGAAACTCAACGGCTCGCCATGCAGAAAGAATCCGATCATCACCCCGATCAGCCCGAAGGGAATCGCCAGCATCACGATCAGCGGCTGCACCATGGAATTGAACATGGCCGTCAGAATGATGAAAATAATAAAAAAGGCCACTCCGAAGGACATCTGCAGATTGTGCAGCGACTCCATCTGGCCTTCAAAATCTCCCCCGTAGGAAATGGAATATCCGAAATCGTCGTCCGTCAGGAACCGGTCCGAATTTTTCTGCAGCAGCGTGTTGACGCTCAGCGAGGTAGCCTGCTTGCGGTCGACATTCCCCGAGACATACACCACGCGCTTGCCCTCCGAATGCTGAATCCCATAAAGTCCTGTTGTCTCGTCCACCCGGGCCACGGACATCAGCGGCACCAGGTTGCCGTGATCATTTTCTACCAGAATTTTTTCAAAGGCCTTGCGGTCATGACGCAGCGCCTCATCAAACCGGACCAGCACATCAATCTCTTCATCCGCTTCTTTCGGCTTAACCGTTGTCGCCAACCCGCCGTCAAAGGCATACCGCACAGCGGCGGCGACCCGATGGACATCCACTCCATACTGCCTGGCCCGGTCCTCATCCACGACAACCATCATCTGCTTCTTGCCGGGCTGATAACTGGTACTCAAATCCGAGACACCGGGCACCGTCTTTAAAAACGTCATCACGCGGCCCGCGATCTGATTCAGATGATCAAAGCCCTCACCCTTGATACCAACCTCGATCGCCTTGCCCGTCGGCGGACCGGCCTGGGGTAGATCCACCGCGATACGATCAAATCCCGGAAGGCCTTCCACCTTTTTACGGATCTCATTCGCGATATCCACCACCGTACGCGTCCGTCCCTGGCTGGGTGTCAAATAAACCGTAATCGTGGCCAGATTCGACGCCTTCTTGGCCCCGGGATCAAAGGCCCGGTCTTCCTGAATCGCGCCGATAAAGGTTCGATACGCCTTCAAATCACTCAATGGCAAAGCGGCCACGACCCGTTCCAATTCTTCAACAACCACACTGGTTTTATCCAGAGACGTTCCCTCGGGCAACTCGGCCTTGATATAAAACTCCTCAATCCCGTCATCTTTAAATCCCACGTATTTCATGGTCGAGGAACAGCCCCACACAACCGCCACCGCAAATAAAAAGAAGCCGAATAAAAACAGATACCGGTGCTGCAAAATCGCCTCCAGCATTGCGGTATACCGTTGCTGAAGTTTTAAAAACCATCGATTCGGTTCTTTCCGTTTCTTACGGCGTTTCCGGTGATTATGATGCATATGAATAAAGTCCGCCAAGTGAGCCGGCAAAATAATAAACGCCTCTAAAAGAGAGGCGCCCAGGGCGATCATCACCGCCAGCGGCACCTCACGGATAAATTTACCCAGAATGTCTTTCATAAACAACAGCGGACCGAAGGCCGCAAAGGTCGTCAGGATTGTAGCGGTCACCGGCGCGATCACCTCTTGCGCTCCCCGGATGGCGGCCTGACGGGGCGGCATCCCCTCCTCTACATACCGGTAAACATTTTCCGAGACAATAATCCCGTCATCCACCAGCATTCCCAGGACAATAATCAGCCCCAGCATGGAGACCAGATTGACACTGATCCCAAACAAATGCATAATACCGAAAGTTGAAAACAACGCGATTGGAAGCCCCAGTGCGGTCATGAAGGCCGGCACCGGATCCAGGAACAAAAACAGCACCAACACCACCAAAAGCAGGCCGATCACTCCGTTATTTTTTAAGACATTCAGCCGGCGCTGAACATAATAGGAATAGTCATTGGTGACATTGATCTCCATGCCCTCAAGCATGACTTTTTCAAAGACCGCAATCTCTTTTTTAACCCGATCGACCAGACGGATGATATCCGCCGAAGCAGCCTTAACGACAACCATGGTCAACGTCGTTTTTCCATTGACCCGCGACAGATCAAAGGGCTGTTCAAAGGCCCGGCGCACACGCGCCACATCACGGACCCTCAGCCAGTTGCCTGCGTCATTGGCCCGGATAATCACATCCGCGATCTGATCCGCCCGTTCAAACTCCCCGGTGGTGCGGATGCTGTATTCAAATTCTTCGGTCCGGATCAACCCGCCGGGCAGCGTCACATTCCGTGCCGCCAGCGCCCGCATCACCTCATCAATTGAAACGTGCAGATCTTTGAGCTTTTGCGGGTCGACCTCCACCCAAAATTCCGGATCCCTCCAGCCGTAGCGCGTCATGGAAGAAACACCCCGGATATCCAAAATCCGGTCTTCCAGCTGTTCCGCTTGATCACGCAATTCCTGTTCCGAAAAATTTCCTCCCAGTGTAATTTCAAAAACCGGAAATTCATCCGAACTCAGTTCAATGACCTCAGGATCCTCATCAATCTCCTCCGGAAGATTATTGACCCGATCCACGGCCCGCTTAACGTCATCCACCACCTTTTTTTTATCCGACACACTCGGTTCAATAACAACATTAATCGTGGAAATCCCCTCTTCCGATCGGGATAAGAGCTCCTTGATCCCGCTGACGCCTTTCACCTCTTCTTCCAGAGGATTCGTCACCAGCTTCTCCACATCCTCGGCCGGCGCGCCGGGATACACCGTGGTGATGATCATCTCGTCAAACGAAACCGACGGAAAGGCCTCCCGCCGGATATTCATCATGGCGATAAACCCGAACAAAATAATGAACGCGGAAATCAAATTCACCAGTAGAGAATTTTTGACGGAAAATTCAGCAAGCCTCATAACTCTTCCTTTCAAAAACAGCAGACACCCGATTGAACTTTAACAAATCTGCCGATTTTTAAATCTGCCCATCCCAATACCGGGGCAGCAGCGTTCCTTCGCTGCGATTTAAATCAATCATCGCCGTGTAATACGCATACGCGGCCTGCGCGGCCTGAAGACGCGCGGCGATAGCGTCTTCCTGATAGCGAATGACCGTGTCCGAATCCGAGCGTCCCCCCCGGAAAATTTCTTCCTGAGCCTGGGCCTTGCGCGTTTGAAGATCCGCCGCTTTCTTAAGCGACTCATAGCGCTGATAGGCAATGTCACACCGGCGAATCGAATCCACAATCTCGATCATAATCCGGTGTTCAAGATACTTCATGTCCAGCAGAGCCCGGGCCCTGGCAAATTGCGCCTGCCTCATCTCAGACCGGGCCATGCGATTCTCCAGCGATCCGGAAACAGAAAGTTCGGCCGACAGATCCGTATGATCCTCATTAAAAACAGCGGCAATCGCCCCGCCGTAAGAATCATCCAGACCGTTCTGCGTCCAGGACGCCTCCAGATTAATCTGAGGCCACAGCAGATTCTTTTTCATCACCAGCAAAATATCCCGTCGGGAGATCTCATTCATGGCCGCCTGATAATCCCGGCGGTTCGCCAGGGCCTTCGCCAAAGAATCGTCCAGCGACAGCGCCGGTTCCTGCGGATGAAATCTTTCGGCCGGAGCCAATCCGGCATCCCGATCCCGGCTGAGATTCAACTCTAACCGCAAGACATTTTCACTGGCCTTCAATTCATCCCGCGCCGCCAGCACAGCGCTCCACTGCTGCTGATAATTGGCCTCGGAGCCCAACAACTGCGGCTCCTCAATCAGCCCATGGGTAATCCGTTCCTGATCAATCTCATAGAGCCGTTTAGACTGATCCAGAAATTCCTGCTGCATCGTATAGATCTCCTCATTCAGCACCAGGGCCCAATAGGATTTCTGAACGTCGGCCAATGCCTGCTCAATCTTGTCAAACGATAAATACTCTGCCCCGGCCACATCTTTCATCGCCACACGCACGGCGCCGCGGTCCTGCAGTCCGAAAAAATTCCGTCCCAGGTCCTGCGAAACCGTAACGCCCATCGAGGCTTCATGGACCGGGTTATACGCCACACTGACCGCGGGATCCTGCCAGCCGCGAGAGGCCGCATGTTCAACCGTAATAGTCGTTCCGGACGGCAGTATCCTGGCAAGACTCACGGCGGAATCACGGGTTGTTGTTTCGTCGGACAAGAGTGTGCTGTTGTGCGCACTCTTGTCATTCCCGTAGCCCAGCGAGGCCTCCAGCAGGGTGTCATACGCGGACTTTGCCGCATCAATCCCCTGCCGGGATATCCGGATATCATATTTGACCAGTTGAATATCAAAGTTATTGTCCAGCGCCAGACGAGAGACTTCATCCAGCGAAACAACCCTCTGCTGTGCGTAGGCGTTCAAGGGAAGCGCCGCACAAAACATCAAACAACAGCCTATCCCGATTCGTTTAAACATGATCAATCCCCTGGACAAGTTTTTGTAAAATTTTAAGGTATTGTTTCTGTTCGGCCGGCGAAAGGATTTGAAGAATCTTGCGAAACCGCTCAAACTTTTCCGCATGACTCTGTGTAATAAAACGCGATCCCTTGTCGGTCAAAACCACATTCACGGCCCGCCGGTCCTCGGCATCATGATGACGCGCCACATAACCGTCACGCTCCAGCCGGTCGACAATACCCGTGGCCGTGGGCGTGGCAATCGCCAGTTCCCGGCTGATCTCCGTGATACGGCAAGAGCCTTTCTCTAAAATCAGCATCAGCACAAACAACTGGGCCGGTGTCAGGGACATATGCTGAATTGTCCCAGCATGCACCTTGCGGATAAAGACAGGAATAATCTTTAAGATTTCATTGATGATATCAAGACGCTGGGGCATAAAATGTTCACTGAAATATGGTTAGAATGATATTTAGCAATGCTAAATATATACCACACTAACCACATTGAGTCAAGAAATTGAGTCAAGAAAAAGACACAAAGACACAACGTCACAAAAATCGTTTGTTAATTTTGTAACGTTGTGTCCCTGTGTCTTTGTGTCCTTGTGTCGTAATCTATCCGTAAATCGCGAAGAACTCTTCCAGGCCTTCTTCATCGGCACGCATGGCCTTCTCGCCCTTTTTCCAGTTCGCCGGACAGACCTCTCCGTATTTTTCTGTAAACTGCAGGGCATCGACCATACGAATCACCTCGTCCACACTGCGTCCCAGCGGGAGATTGTTGATCACCTCATGCTGAACCACGCCATCCTTATCGATCAGAAACAGCCCGCGCAGGGCCACACCCTGATCTTCCAGCAGCACACCGTAATCCCGGGAAATACTCTTGTTAAAATCCGAGACCAACGGATATTCAACCCCCTGAATGCCGCCTTTAGCCTTGGGCGTGTTAACCCAGGCCAGATGCGAATAGCAGGAATCTGTAGACACCGCCACAACCTCGACATTGCGGGACTGAAAATCCTCCATCTTCTCCTGAAAGGCGTGCAGCTCGGTCGGGCAGACAAAGGTGAAATCCAGCGGATAAAAAAACAGAACGACATATTTTTCTTCAAATTGCGCAAGACTAAATCCATCAACAATCTGCTTGTTGACAACGGCCTGCGCGTTAAAATCCGGGGCTTTTCGACTAACTAAACTCATAACGTCCTCCTTGATGATTAAATGGTCATAAACAGACTTTTGTCGCAGACCTCCGGAAGACCTTACAAAAAAAGAGCCTGAAGCACTAAAGTATTAAAGGACACAGGGACACAAAAGGCAGAGTCAAGATAATCAAGATAATATAGAGAAGAGATTATAGGGGAGAGATTGCTTGGTGGGTTTAGGAAAGACCATAAACTCTAAACGTTTGATTGTTCGGTTCAGTTTTTGATTTCTCTTGTATCATGTGTCATGCATCTTGTGACTTTGTGTCTTTGTGCTCCTGCGCCTTTTTCTCAGCCCCTGGCGCTCTTGACAAGATTATAAATCTCGTTCCCGATACGCAAAACCTCCGGGCTGTAACGCGCGACCATCAATAACCGCTCACAGGCGATCCGGTGCCAATCCTCATCCAACACCCCGCGAAACAGCAAAAAATGAAGCATCACCAGGGCATTGAAATATTCCATCCCCTGCCGCCTAGCCTTGTGCAGAATCGCCCTGTCTTCCGAAATCACCGGGCAACCCAGATTCTCTGCGCAGCGCCCAACCTTCTGATCTGTTGTCAGATCATTCCCGGCCTCGCCCATATCAACAGTTCCAATATCCTCCGTCAGAATCCCTGTCTCCTTAAAAACTCCGGGAACTGTTTTTAAGACAATCGTCCCGGCGAGTGCCGAAAGGCATCCCGCCTTCTCTAAATAAATCACCGATGAAGCATCAATGACCGCCTGATCAAGCCGCGCAAATTGTTCTAAAATATTTTTCATCAAAAAAGAAACAGGCAGGCGGAATAAATCCACCTGCCTGTAAATGGCTGATAAGAAACCGGTCTAACGTGAATCCGTGCCTTATCCGTTCTTAAGAACCCTCTTCGCCTGAAGTCCCTTCGGGCCTTCTTCCACTTCGACCTGAACAGTTTCCCCTTCGGCCAGCGTCTTGAACCCATCGCTTTCAATGACACTGAAATGAACGAATGCTTCCTTACCGGACTCAAGAGCCACAAATCCGTAACCCTTTTTGTCATTAAACCATTTGACTGTTGCTTGTTCCACCTTCAACTCCCTGTAACATTGTTGCTATTGCTTCTGAAAGGCCGTTTTATACAAAAAACCCGCAAGGCGTTTCCTTGCGGGAAAACTTTCTCCTTTCAACTCGTTAATAAGGATATCCCAAATTACGAGTTTTGTCAAATTTTTTTCACCCGGAAGTAAAAAAACATAAAACACCCCAAAACCCTCTATCGCAGCCACACTCAAATCCACACCGCGTCAACCGCCCGGCCGGGCCAACCCGCCCTATCCATCCAGACTCTCAATCGCCGGAATCTCAAAGGATGCTTGACGCGTGTAATGCATCATCCGGGCCATCAAATTTGTCGGCCATGTCTCAACCGCGTCATTATAATCCGCTACCACTGTATTATAAGCCTTGCGGACCGGAGACAACTGTTTTTCCGCATCGGCCAAAGCCTGTTGCAATCTCAAAAAATTCTCTCCGTTCTTAAAATCCGGATAATTCTCAGCGGCAACCATAATGCCGCCCAGCGCCCGGGAAATCTGATCATTAAGCGCCACGATTTCATCTTTTAACACCTGCCCCGAAACCGCACGGGCATAGAGCTCCGAAAGCTCCGCTAATAATCCGGCCTCATATTGCATATGCTGCTGCGCCGCATCCACAAGATCCGGCACCAAATCATAACGTTTCCTTAATAAGGTCTCCAGCCCCGCAAAGATCTGTTCGACTTTACTGCGCCGATCAATCAGGGTGTTATACATTACGGCCCATGCCAATAAAATCAACGCGACTACAATAGCAGCGATCATCATCCGGCGTTCCTTTTTCAAAACAGCAAAACGGCGGCCGGTGTTCGAATATTATCGATTCCCAGCCGCCGCGCTTGATCTAAACATCACCGTTATTTGACGGTAATCTCCCTGGCATTTTTCCAGAGTCCGTGAACATTGCAATAACTTGTCGCATAAATCGTTCCGGAGGTCTCAGTTTTGAAACTCACCGTCACGGACGGATTCGTATAAACACCGCTGGAATCCGCACCCTGCGCCGAAGCGCCATGCGCACTAAATTCCGCGCGTCCGATTTGATAGGGAAACTGGCCGCCTTCCGGCAAAAAATACAACTCAATCCAGGCGATAAAATGCGCCGTTGTATTGGGATGCGCAATTTCTTTCCCAACCGAAGCGGTGACCGTTATCGCCTGATCGGCGGCAACCTCATCCGCACACTCAATAACCGGAGCGTGTTTCTCGGTCTTCCAATCCGCGCTCTTCATCAATTCTCCGAAATCTTTCATCATCGTCCTCCTCTGTTAATCATCATCGTTGCTACCATTCTACACAATTCTATTGGAATGTCTCGAAGATTTTTCAGAGGCCCCGCAAAAAAACAGATCCGGAATAACGCAAGATTCCGCAGCCGTATCATTTCAAGTGAATGACCCTGCGCCAAGAGCGCAGGGCGTCCAATTACAATTCAAACAACATCAATTGGTCTATATCTTTTTGCCGCCCTTGTTTCTTGATGTATTCTT
>JGI997J19993_1000290_pt1 | contig 16291 bp, 28 predicted proteins | sample Etolagbewater25m_FD_19993 | JGI IMG/M metagenome (IMG submission 19993)
GTGAATAATAATATGTAATGGGTTGATAGTGGTTCCTTATCAAAATAAACGTTTTGGTGAAACTGTTTATTATTGTTCATCTACATCTACTGATATATATCCAGGATGTCAGTTTCCTACTGATACAACTGGAAGTTGTTATAGTGAAGATAGTTTTTATTTCGATAATAATTTTTATAAATCAAATTATTTAGATGAACAAGATCTTAAAGAATGGACCAAATGGCAAAAGATTTTAGAAAGTCGTGAACAACTTAGATTGATGTGGATGGAATCCATAAAGGCTAGGTTGGTTTTGGTTCATGTTAATGAAATGATTCAATCCTTTAGGAATCGTAGAATCTTGAATTGTAACCGCAGAGGAATTGGGTTGAGATTGTGGGTGGGGAAATGACAAAAGCAAAAGAGTTCTTAGAAGAATACGTTGATATAGCATTTACTTTACCTATTTTTAAGAATCCAAGTAAAAAAGAGTTGAGGGAGTGTTGGTACTAGAAAAGGAAAGAGTAATAATATTTGGCATCACAAATGGTTGTGGGTCAAGGATGATTATACGGGATTTGATGTCAAAGGAAGTAAAGAATGGTCTAGGAAATGGACTTTTACAATAGATGGAACAGCAAAAGGAACTGACAAATCCTGGCAACAACAATTGAAAGATTTTGGTATGATATGATGCAAACTGCAAAACAAATAATAGATTTGTTTGAATCTTTTAAGGTTCCTGAGTACCATAAGATTCTATACAGGAATTCTAATTTTAAAATTGGTTCTGATGAGATCCTGATGCTTCATACATCTCCCAAAAAGAATTTGAAGTCTATAGTAAAGTCAGGTTTACGAGCAGGTACAGGTAAACCAGGTTCCGTTGGTTCCGCAGGTTCTACGGATCTATGGGCATGGAGTAATCCTCAGGAAGTAGTCAATGCTATAAAGTCGGGTAAGGAAATTGTAGTTATTTTTGCGGCTAAAGACGCAAGTGTTGTACGTCTTCCCAATACAAAAGCTTCCTTCATTAAAAAGGGAAGCATACCATCCGATAAGATTAGTTTTATTACAATTCCCAGAATAGGTGTGCAATGCGAACCGCACAAGAAATAATAAATTTGTTTGAAGTTAAAATAGAACCATGTAGTATTAGTCCCAGGGGTTATTATACTGGTAAACCTTTGGAAAAAGGTGGAACTAGTATTCAAGGTAAAGCAGCCCATGGTGTCAGGTGGTTGTTTGGTAAAGGGTATATCGAATCGACCGATAAAGTGTTAGATTATGGGGCTGGTAAATATGGACGAAATGGCTTGTATCTAAGGGAACAAGGTTGTCAAGTATTTTGTTATGATCCTTTTAATGGTAAGTCAAACGCGGATGGTTGGAATGGGGTTTCCACAACCCCCCCAAAAACTCGGTTCGATATAGCCTTTACTTCCTTTGTACTTAATGTAGTCCCTTTGAAGGTAGAAAAAGATATTATTAGGGAAGTAAGTTCATTATCTAAGAAGTCATTTCATATTACAAGGAACACAGACATTTTTGATTCTGTTAAGAAAGCCTTGTTAAGGAGGGATAAATTAGTAGGGGAATTTTTCACAAAGAATTTTGCTACTGGTTTTGAAAAGGACGCCTATGAGAATAACACATTAGATGATGAAACCATCATGGAGTTTTGTCTTTTAATGGTATTATGATTTATAAATACGAAGGATGTACTATTTGGAGTAGTTGTTTTGGAGTAAGTACTTTAACAAAAAATTTGGTGTTAAATATATGTCCATATTTTAAATTTAATGGCAGACCTTGCTGTATGAGAAAGGAAGAGAAATGATAACAGCTAATGATGTTATAGAATCCATTTCAACTTCCAAATACAAGTATGATAAGTAAACCGTAGCAAACATGGCTTGGTTATCTTTCCTAGTGTATCCTTATCATGGGGAATAGATCCAAAAGATATTTTAATTGATGTTAATTATGTAGCAAACAAGAACAATTACCGGTCTGGTGAGTTAAAGTTTTATAATGAATATGAGATTGTAACAAGACCTATGAAGGGAAAAGCTAAGATTGTGATGGTGTATGAACCATGAAAATTTTCAATATAGGGATCAATAATTATTATCATACAGCATCAATTCATTTGAAAGAAATTCCTATTGGACTTTATTATTTAAGTAATTTTGTAATGTGGATTTGTGATAAAGTTCCGGATGTTCCATTTCCAAAATTTATTCCTTGGAAAAGTCCAGAAGGTTGGATGTCCATGAGTGAATGGTTTGGAGATACACAACAATGGTTTCATGCTAATATATGCACACCAATGTTTTATTTTTCAAGTAAACATACTAAATCAGTTATAATTCCATTGCCCTATGAATATTTGAAGGAGTTGTTCCCGGATTATTTTTCAGATGATTCAGATTGGGATGACGAAGATATTTATTATAGGGAACTGACTAGAGAATTATCTATAATAAATACTAACGCGTTTAAACAACTTCAAAAGAAATTGGATTATAAATATGTTAAGCAGGTTTGTGATAATCAATAGGTGAAATAATAAAATGACAAACGCAAATGAAATAATTGATATATTTGAAAAAGTTTATGGTAAACTGGCTACCGTGTATACCAGGCGTAGACGTGACTTAACCCTCAAGAAAATAGAACAGGAAGGATTTCGTGCCGGATCTGGTGCCATGTATGGTAAAGCTATTTATACCTGTTACGATTTCAGATCTCAACAACGTGAAGGAATGATAGAATCTTATGGTCCATATATTGTTAAGTCTAAAGTAAATTTGGATAAGTTTTTTATTTGTGATCCGTGGGCTGCTAAAAAGGTGTATGGGAAGAAATATTATACATTGAGTGATCAAGCTGAGTATATATTGGGAAAGGATCTTTCAGAGGATGATTTTTTAGAACTTGTTGATTTGGAAAGCATGATAAAATCTGAAAAGGGTGGATACACTTCTGAGGTGGCATTAAAACTTTCTCATTCTAAATTTAAAAAGATATGTAGGGGTTTAGTTTTTACTGGTAGACATGATGGTAGAGTGGCGGTTGTATATAACCAAGAAGCCATCACACCTATATCATATACTTACGCTCCTGAAGAATCATTTAAGTTAAAAGAAAATGAAATGGAATGGATTAGTGTAAAGAATAAAGCATTAATAGCTAAAGCACTATCCATTCAGTTGGATGACATACAAAAGGCTACAAGTACTGAATTTCAACCTACTGAAGAGGTAGTCCAAAGTTTTATAAAACGTAAAACTATGCTTCAAGACGTTGCTGAAGAAGTGATTATTTTTCTGGAAGGGTCAGATGATTATGTTATTACAGTAGGATATGGTGATTTGGTTTATAAAATTGTAAGTGAATTCATAGAAGAATATATCCGTACTCATTCTCGTACTGATAAGTTGAAAGAAGTCAAATGGACTAAAAAGACAGGTTGGCTTGAATTTGATTTATCAGCTTGGTATCCTAATTTGAAATCTATTAGGGGTAGACTTGATAATTATCATCCTGATATTTCAGCTGTATTTGATAACGAAAAGAAACTTGAGAATTTAGTAAACGGACCATGGCAGAATGTTTTGTTTCACGAATTCGAATATGGTTCTGGAAGTTATCATTCCGGTGCTTTCGATATCAGACCTAAGTTTGGAACTAAAGGAAAAAAGTGGATAACGGATGTTCAGAAAGTTACGATTAGGCCATCCATTATTAAGTTGAGACCGTTGGTGAATAAATTTTTAAAGTCTTATAAGTATAATCCAAATCATTTTAAATTTGACCTACAGGCACGGTATCCTGAGGATGAATTTACTAAAATCGTAGTGAATGGTCTGAAAGATTACTTTATAAAGTCTAATCAGGATGAAATTAAGGATTGTTGGAAGCTAAGTCCTTTTGCTATTAACGGTTTGGCTAGAATTCTAAATTTCTTATCATATGAATATGAAAAGGAGTTATCACCAGAAGTAATGGTGGATGTCATTAAGCAGACTTGGGACAATGCCCATCCTAAATAATTTATGAATAGAACAATTGGTGATAACAATGAAAGCAAAACAAATAGTTAAGGATTTATGGGAAGCATCTTATCCAGATAACATTGGATTTGAGGAAATGGTGAAATTTTATACTGCGGCTTCCAATAAACAGATAAAAGAAATAGAGATTGATGATTTCATAAGGAATTATAATGGATGATAATATAAATAGTTTTGATCTATTAATTCATGCTGGTCTCACTAAGACTGAAGCCATTAGTTTTAATCGTGTTGTAAACGATAATTTGCAAAATGATACTATAAATTTTTATTGTGAATTTGATAGTGAAAATGATATAGATATTGATTGATATTTTGAAATGAGGTGAAATTATGATGAATGCAAGAAAAATAATAAATATTATTGATGAGGTCGATGATGTAATTAAAAAAGAAATCGTTAGCTCTTTTTCAGTTGATAAAGATATAGATAAACATGATGATAAAGATAATAAAAATGGTGACAATTGATTTAAAATTTTTTGAAAGGAGCTTTTAGTTGGCCAAACGTAAAAAATTAACATTGGAAATGAAGAAGGAATTAAGGAAGCAAGGAATTTGTTGGAAATGTGGCGAGAAATTGAATTCCAAGAAACACTTAGTGTGCGATAACTGCAAATAAATTGAGGATTAAAAATGTACCTCTAATGTAAAATCAAATTTAGATTAAGAGGTTTTATCATGAATAGCGAATTTGATAAATGGAGTAAAGATGCACTTACCATTATGAAAAATTTTAATGAAGAGAATAGTAAAGAGCATGAGAATATTATAAATATTATTAATTTATTGAGAAAATCTTTGAATAAAACTAATACTATTGTATTAATTTTTGGTGCTCTTATGATTTGTCTTATTTTATATGAAATTTATGAATTGTTTGGATAATAAATGCCTGGTGACTTAAAAACTATAACAGCTTTACTTACTAGAACAACAGAGAGATTACAGAGGGAGGAAGAAAGAGATAACCCTGATATGAGGAATGTTCTTTTTTCCATATCTACTGTAACTACTGCTGCTATTGGTATGGCATCTTCAATAGAAGATTTATATAAAAAATTATTCGATTTAGAGAAATCCCATGATAAAAGACTCTTAGATTTATCGAAAAAAATTATTTATTTATCTGCTGTTATATCTATCGGTGGTGGTTCCATAGTATTAATTGGAAAATATCTAATGGGTGTGGTGTTCAAATGAAATTCTTTGACAACATTATTCAAAAATTTTTAATAGACCCCCTTTTTACGGAAATAAGGGATGGAGTTGAGCTATCAGGCTATGATAGTAAGCAAAAATATTTACAAGATAAAATAGATATTTTAGAACACAATCGAGATCAATTAATCTCAATGGCTAAAAAGATCGAAATATTAACAGATAAATTAGCCCTTAATAAAAATGATCTGCATTTTAGTGAACAGAAATACAAGGATCTTGTTGAACATAGTAAAGATATTATATTTTTGTTAAATGAGGATTGTTCGTTTTCTTATGTTTCTCCTGCATTATTAGACATATGTGGGTATGATCCTGAAGATTTGATTGGTAAACATCTACCAAAAGATTGGATTTCCAAAAAAGATTACAAAAATCTAACACATAAATTACAATTATTAAGTAGTCGGGAATTGGATTATATTGTATTTGAATCTGAATTTAAATGTAAAGATGAGAAGATAATCTATATAGAATTGACTGCGTTTTCCATTATTTCTAATATATTAAAGGGAATACAGGGAATTGTTAGAGATACTACTGAACAGAAGAACTATGAAAGGAAAATCTTAGATAATGAAATTTTTTTAAATTCAATCATTAATAACATTCCGATACCTGTTTTTTTTAAAGATAATAATGGATATTACAATCTTACAAATAAAGCATTTGAAGATTTTGTTGGAAAGTCTAAAGAAGAATTACTAAAATGTACTCCTTATGATATTACAGAAGAAAAATTCGCTCAAATATATCATAAAGTAGATATGGAATTACTACAAGGACTTAAATACAAGAAATTTACAACACAATTTCAACATATATATGGGCAGTTATCTGATATAATTGTACATAGAGCTTCCCTTTGTAATACAGAAGGAGATTTTATTGGAAGTATTGGTGCAATACAGGATATCACAGAGTTGAAACAGATTGAATTAGCCCTTAGAGAAAGTGAAGAGAAATATAGAACATTGGTTGAAAATCTTCCTATTCCTATTTACAGGGTTACTCCTGGTCCGATAGGTAAATTTATTCATGTTAACGAAGCTCTCTGTAAATTATTTAGTCTTTCTAAGGAAGAATTACTAGAAACAAAAATTTGTAATTTTTATAAAGATCCAGATAGAAGAAAGGATTTTTCAGATACTTTAATAGAAAAGGGATGTGTTACTAATTTTGAAGAAGAATTAGTTTTACCAAATGGGTCAATGGTTAATGTTGTCATAAGTGCCCGAGCTATACAGGACAATGATCAAGTATACTTTGATTGTAGTTTATTAGATGTAACTAGGGAATGTAGAATAAGGCAAAGATATAAACATTTATTTGATAATATGCTAGATGCGGTAGCAATATACAAGGTTGAAAATGATCAGTTTATTTTTGTAGATATAAATCAGACTGGTGAGAATTGGGATAATATTAAAAAAGAAGATATTATAGGTAGGGAAGTATCTGAAGTTTTCCCCGGTGTAGAACAATTTGGGTTATTACCAGTATTACAAAAAGTATGGGAAACTGGTATACCAGAAAAGTTGGAAACCTCTCTTTATGATGATGGTAAGTATTGTGGGTGGAGAGAAAATATAGTTTATAAACTTCCACACCAGGAAATAGTGGCTATCTATTCTGATGAAACAGAACGAATGACAGCTCTACTTAAATTACAAAAAAATAATCAAATATTAGAGAGTATTTTGGAAAGTCAAACTGATTGTATTGCTAGGTGTGATCTAAATAGAAAAATATTATATGCTAATAAAGCTTATTTAAGATTTTTCTGTGGAACAGAAGAAATGTCAAATGACTGTAGATGTTTACAAGATTTTTTAAATAGTGTATATCCTGAAGATTTACAAAAAGTTGAAAAAACCATGGAACAGTTGTTAAGGATTATACCACATCATCAAACCCTAGATTGTAGAGCTTTAGATCATAAAGGAAACGTAAAGTTTTTTCATTGGGAAGCTTATGGTATATTGGATGACAAAGGTAATGTAATAGAGATACAAGGGATAGGTAGAGACATATTAGACCAAGTGAGGAAGAGAATAAAATGAATAAAGTTTTAGTGGTAGACGATGAACAACAATTATTAGATATTATCAAACAAATGTTGGAAAAACTTGGATATAAGGTATATACTGCTTTAACAGCTACACAAGCTTTAAAATTATGGAAAGAACACAATATAGGGATAATTCTATCTGATTTACAATTAAATACCGATATGGATGGGTTAAGTCTCTGTTCAAGAATTAGATCAGAAGATTTAAAAACCATCATGATTGCTATAACAGGACTTATTGAACATTATACTCTAGATTTATGTTTAACTGTAGGTTTTAGAGATGTATTACCAAAACCGATCAGATTTGAAGATTTACGATCTACAATGGAATGTGCTATGATTCAAAGAGAAAGATGGGAATTGTTAAATTATTAATATTTAATGGAGATAAAAAATGAGAACAACAAATTGGATGAACCGTTTGCAGGGTTTGAACGAATCTTATTATCGTCAGGATAGTGAAGTCGATGAAAAATCTATAAATATAATTGATGAATCAGTTAAATCAATTGATATAATTAAAGAATTGATAGATACTTCTTGGGGCGGGGATAATGAATCGCAAGGGAAAGCAGTTCAATTGTTAAAAGGCTTAGCCTTTTCTGATGAGGAGTCATCAAATAAATTTATGTCAGCTCTTGATAAATTTACGTCTGAACTGAATGCCGACGATTTTGTTTAGTCGATAACCCCATACCTAAGGGTAATAATTATGCAAGGAATTTATGATAGTTACATTGAATTTTGTCCTGAAGCCGGTGGAACGTGTTTGGGTCCTATATGTGCTGCTTTTAAATCAACAATTCATTTGGGTTTAGATGGATCTATATTGATTAGACAGATGGGTTATGAATTACAAACACCAACACCAGTCATGTTGTCTATTGATATTGCTATATGTAATAAATATAATAAATTGATAGGAGAGGATTCAGCTAATCTGTATTATAATTTCTTGCAGGATATGGGTATAATTAAAAACATAAGGTTTTTATCGATTGGAGAAGAAGAAGATGAGTAGAGCGATTGATTTGATTAATTTATTGAATGAAGTTGGAACTGGTGGAGATGGACAGGAAGCCGGTAAACTTGAAATTGCTAAAATTTCCATGCAACAAGCTATCGATTTTATGGATAATAAGAAGTTTGATTGGAAAGAATTAATACCTGACTTTGAAAAAAATTTTAAAATAGCACAAGATAGAGCTAAAAAGGGTTGGACTAAACGTGAGGAAATGCCGGTTATAGAAGACGAAGATGTCCGTAAATTACAAGCTCGTTTAAGAAAGGGTAATTTGGATATTAATAAACCATTTGCTGATGATACAAATCCAAAGAATCCTTTTCCACAAGGTTTGAGTGGTTTCGAGGCTGCTGAGTTTCTTGAACGTGGATTGAAGGATGGCAGTATTAAGGATGATCAAATAGATGTTGACATTAGTACAGCAATTATAAAAGATTTGACACCAATACAAAAACAAATTTACTTTGATATAGCAATTGGAAATACCATTAAGTTTGGCTTGAAATCAAGTATTGATTTCGTATCAAATAAATCATTTTTCATTCTTAGTAAAGATAAGAGAATCATTGATGGGCACCACAGATTTTTAACCGGTATGTTGATTAATCCGGATATGAAAATTAATGCGCTTGTTATTGATTTACCAATTAAAAAATTGTTGCCATTAACTATTTCATATTCAGATGCCTTAGGACATAAACGAAACAAATAATAATTAATATTCAATTTCATCAATTATAAAACTAAAGGCAGGTATAATAATGTCAGATAAAGTCAGTTTTAATATTGTGTCTTATTCTTCTGATGGAGAAGTAATAGCCATTATAGATGGAATGAAATACTCATATCATGGTGTTGGTCCTGGAGAAGTCGATTATATTAATAAACTTGCAAAAAAATCCCCAGGTAATGCATTAAACTATTTAAAAAAATCGGCCACTAGTTTCGATAAAATAGAAGAATCCGAGATGAGTAAAGCAGCATATATCATAAAAAATTTGAATACACTTTCTGAAGAATATTTTGAACGAATTAAATCTACTGTACCGGGTAAAGGTAATATCGAGATTTTCAAGAATCCGAGTAAATCTGATTATAAGGCATTGGGCAGTATAATCCGATTTACAGCTTATAACAAAACAAAAACAGTTTATGCATGGATTTATGATCAAGCCCATCATAATGATGTTTCCAGGGCTGTAGGTATTAAACATTCATATAACGATCCTGATTTACTTACAGGTGGGGCTGAATGGAAAAATGGTAAGTACATTTTCAGTTCATCAGATTTTTTGAAAGATTTTAAACGTATGATATCCTCAGAATCAGAATATCTTGGTGCTTTATTGTCAAACGATTGGTCATGGGCTGATAAATACATTTTAGTTACACCAATAATAAACAAACTAAAAGAATATTTTGAACAGTATAAATAATAATTTGGAATAAGAAAAATGACAAGAGCGAATGAAATCTTGAATAAAATCGATTTTAATCACGTCGATAACCCCATACCCAAGGGTAGGAATTTTTAATAATTCTAGTTATCGACCAGATTAAGAAAGTTATTTTTTTTTAACTTTCTACGTGTATTTAGTTATGATACCTACAAATGCGTGCCAGTTTGTAGCCCTATCGTTAAGCATCATGAAAACATGGTTGGGGACATGGTGAAGGTGTTTAGCATGACAAGCTTTATACACATTATCGAGGCAAACATTACAGCCGAAAGGCTAGAAGGAGTTTTAAAACCATGAACAATCATGTGTTTGTGTTGGATACAAATAAAAAGTCATAATATCCATTTACAATTATTTTAAAAATTGCTATGCCAGAAGCTGTAGTAAAAGCATTAATTACTAAAATTGATCCAGGTAGTAAATATACCGGTATAGTACTTGTAGATAATAATGATCGTGTATTGTTTGCTGCTGAAATAGAGCATAGAGGATTATTCATTAAAAATAAATTGGATAGCCGTAGAGTTCTTAGAAGGGGTAGAAGAGGTAGAAATACCAGATATAGACAACCAAGGTTTTTAAATAGGACAAGACCTGATGGTTGGCTACCTCCAAGTTTACAACATAGACTTCTAACAACTATGACATGGATAGATAAGTTTAGAAGGTATGCTGAAATCTCAAAGTTAGCTGTAGAACGTGTAAAATTTGATATGCAAAAAATGCAAAATCCAGGAATTTCTGGTGTTGAATATCAACAAGGAACCTTAGCCGGTTATGAAATGCGTGAATATTTGCTTGAAAAATGGAATCGTACATGCGCATATTGTGGTAAACAAGATATTCCATTAGAGATAGAACATATTCATCCAAAATCGAAAGGAGGTTCTAACAGAATTAGTAATTTGACATTGGCATGCCGTTCATGTAATGAGAAAAAAGGTAATATGTTAATTGAAGAATTCCTTAAAAATAAACCTGATGTTTTGAAGATAATTTTAGCACAAGCAAAGGCACCGTTGAAAGATGCCGCTGCTGTAAATGCTACTAGAAATATGTTATTTAAAAAATTATTGAATACTGGATTATTAGTGGAAACTGGTACAGGTGCACAGACAAAATTTAATCGCATTGGGTTAAAATTACCGAAAGAACATTGGATTGATGCAGCATGTGTTGGAGATTCTGGATGTAATGTTAAGGTTGATTCAAATTTAAAGCCATTGAAGATTAAAGCAACTGGACACGGAAATAGAAGGATGTGTAGTACTAATAAATACGGATTTCCTATTCAACATAGGACAAATAAAAAGTTTCATTTCGGTTTTCAAACAGGAGATATAGTCAAAGCTGTAGTAACAAAAGGAAAAAATATAGGGATACATATTGGCAAGGTTATGTGTCGTGCCAAAGGTAATTTTGATGTTCAAACATTAAAAGGTAAAATAGGTGCTTCTTATAAAAATTGTAGTATTTTGAGTAGAAAGGATGGGTATATCTATAACACCTAATTAGAGATTGAAGGTATTTTTTTCCTATAATTTTTGCGGGCCGATTCCCTCCCTGTCTAAAGCCTTGTGGAAAAGGTATGGCTATTTTAACATCTGATAATCCTATGGGCAAAAAATCATCACCAGAAGAAAACAATAAAGATATAGCAGAAAGGATGGGCAGTAAGGATCATATCATATCCGCTGGATTTGTTAAATTTAATTCTATTGGAGATAAAGTAAAAGCAAGTTGTTATGGACAATCTACTTCTTTAGGTAAGTTCAGTCATCCTATGGATTCTGATTGGTTAACCATTTATATGGATAACTTTTAAATTGAGGAGCAGAAAAATGAATAGAGCTCAGAAAATAATTGAGTCATTAATTATATCAGAAGGTCTAAAACCAGTTGATAAGAAAGTTGTAGACGATTTCTATAGTGAAAAAGAAAATCACAAAGGTAAACTTCTTGATACAGATGGCAAGACGCTTGAAAAGATGGGTTTGGGTAGACAACAAATTGCCAAGTGGGAAAATGATAAGATAGTCATTACAGCTAAACAGGATGTTAAATCTACTGAAAGTATTCTTACATATATGAGAAAATTGATACCTAAAAACAATTTTGCTTAGGAGAATCTTAATTAATGGTGAGTTTAAGTACATCATGATAGATAACACAGGACCAATGGGTAGTACAGAAGGAATTATAATTTTTCCAGTATGAGAAAATCATAAGGATGTTGTTAAGAAGTTAGGCAGTAAGGAACATGTAGTATCAGTTGGATTTGTAAAATTCAGTTCTGTTGATGGAGAGATAAAACCAAGATGTTATGGGCAATTCACTTCTTTAGGAATAGCTAGTCAGCCCAAAGATTCTGATTGGTTAATTAATTACATCAAATAAGGGATAACAATGAAAGTAAAGTACTATTGTGGTCTTTATAAAACTGCTGATTTTGATGAGCCTGATAAATGCTGTCAGGAAGGTACTATTAATGTAGATGAAGATGCTTGGAAAAAAGGTTTGGTATCTTATCCTTGCCCATCATGTGGACTTATAATGATTCAAGGAAGAAATCATTTCCAACCTATAGGTAGAAATTTAAAGTTAGTTGACTTTATGGAGCCCAAAGAAAAAACAGAATACTCAGTAGATGATGAGAAGGAAGTTCCAGTAATTTCCAGTAAGTGTATGGCAAAGGTTATAGGCTTTTTACTCAAAGAAAATGAAGGGATGATGGTTGAATTAGATGATTCTTTTTTACGGGGTAAATATGTAGTCCATAAGGGAGATGGTCAAATCCACATCAATGAATTTAATCAGGACCAGGAAAAGATTGAATTCTTAGATGGAGGTAAGTTGTGGTTAAAGCAAAAGAGGTAGTTGGATTATTTGAAGATTTTGTTGATAAACTATTTCTTAAATTTGAGGAGTTAATTAATACTTCTTTTCATATGGGTCACAATCACAAGTCTGACTGAGGTTAAACGTCTCTTCAATTACTAGATTCACTAAAAAAATCTAAAAGAGATTTAGTAATGAAAGCAAATGAAATCATAGAAAGTATTGAATCTATATTGGAGGAATTAAAATGTCCAAAGCTAAAAATATTATTAACAAAATGAATGAACAATATGATGAGGATTTTTTAGAGACTCTTAAAGGGGACTTTGAAGATCTATTAGATCAAATTGATGAATTAGATAGATTGAGATTAAATATCGAAGTTGGTATAGATGGGTTGAATTTAACAAATGGTAAAATTGGTAAAACCTTTAGTAAAGCCAATGACATGTTTGATAAAACTGTAAAAGAATATAAAAATCTCCAAAAAATGGTAAATAACATTAAATAAGTAACAAATCATAGGTATGGGGTTATCGACCCATAAGTTATTTTAAATTTCTAAAAGTTTTCTGGTCTAATAGAATCAAATTCATAAACAACTACACCATTAATCTCTATTGGGTAAATTGTTAGGAATCATAAAGGGTGCCTATTATGAAAGCTAGTAATATAATTGAACTGTTAGATAATCCGATGTATGAGATGGCCGATACAAATTGGGTTATTGAACCCGGTAATACCCCAAAGAAAATTAAAAAAGCTTATAAACTTTTTAAACTTAAAAATGGTGGTTTATATCCGTTGTTTATTGGTAAAAATAAAGAGACACCAATGAATATTTGGTTAATCGCAGATTTTATTCCGACTAAGGGATATGCCGAAAGACCTGGGTGGCATTCTGGTATTTTACCGATAGCCCCTCATTTACGTAGAAAAAGTACTGGAAAGATTAATTCAAACAGAGTCTGGGCTGAAGTTTCAGTTTCTGCTGATAAGGATTGGAGTAAAGATCCAGAAATGACAAAGAACGGTATTACTGGTAAAGTACCGAAGGATGGTTACTATAAGTTCAAGACTAATAAAATGCAGGGCGGTGCTTGGATAATTTCTGGAGCTTTAAAGGTTAATAAAGTTCTTAGTGATTTTGAAGTTTCTAAAATTTTGTCAAAGGCTGGCTACCCAAAATCAGAAATAGAAAATGAAATGCATGATCCTGAATTTAACGGAAGAATATAATTTTTTTTTATAATAATTTATGAATCGGGGGTTAATATCATATGAAAGCAAAAAAATTTTTGGACAGCGTTAATGAGGGTTACAAGGTTGATGATATAAAAGATTTTTTCAGAAAGGTTAAAGATCCATCCCTTTATAGTTTTTTTGCTGAATTTCAAAAATCTGTAGAAAGTGAATGCGGTGAAATGATTCCAACTGAAATATTAGTTAAATCTTTGAAAAAAATTATGTAATTAATTTATTATTGTGACCCAAAATTCTATTATTTAACAGTAATTTATTTTAGGGGGTTGTAAGATTGTGAAATTTGACAATCTATAAATTACTATTAAAATATTTTAAACAAATATGTAAAGGGTTTATCGATGGAATGGAAAGTTTCTGAAAATGTTAGTAATGCAGTTAATGATTATAAAACAATAGTGGCTGATAATAATCAAGAATTAGATACTAAAGTTAATAAACTTTTGAAGGATGGGTGGCAACCTTATGGTAAGTTGATTGTTATTATGTTTAACAATTGTCCTACATTTTTTCAAACCATGGTTCAGTATACATAGGTGAAATAAATGTCTAATTTTTTGCTTTTATTTTTTGCAGCTTTTGGTCCTGTAATTATATTTGTAATAATTGCGCTTGCTTGTAAAAATAGTAAATTTTATTAGGTATAGACTGTTAAAGTTATAGATTTAAAAGATATTTATTAACATTTATACGGGCGGTGTATTTAAAATGAAATGTTTTTATCATTCTGCTGATCTCGATGGAAAATGTAGCGGTGCCATAGTAAAACAGGTTTATCCTGAATGTGAAATGATTGGTATCAATTATGGTGAAGAGTTTCCTTGGGGTGATTTGGTGTTAAATGAAACTGTTTTTATGGTTGATTTTTCACTCCAACCATTTTCTGATATGTTTAGATTGAATGAAATAACTAATTTAGTATGGATTGATCATCACATTTCTGCAATTGAAGAAGCAAATAAAAATAATTTTTTTGCATATCGTCAAATTTTAGTTAATGATATGGCAGCGTGTGAAAGTGTTTGGAACTATTTCTATTCATCTATACCCATCCCAAAAGTAGTTCATTTGTTAGGTAGATACGATGTATGGGATTTAATTGATGGTACTTTGGAACTACAGAATGGTATGCGCCTAAATGATACAAGTCCCGAAAATCAGAAATTTTGGGGGAATTTATTTTCCAATGATGTAGCTGTAGATGATTTAATACAGACCGGTGCAATTCTTTTAAAGAAACAAAATATTGATAATGAATTACATGCTAAATCGTGTGCTTTTGAAACTGAACTGGATGGTTTGAAAGTAATAGCTATGAATACAAATTTTCTTAGTTCAATAGCTTTTAAATCTGTTTGGGATTCAGATAAATATGATGCAATGTTAGCTTTTATTTTTCGTAAGAAATTTTGGTCAGTTTCTTTATACACAGATAAAGATGGAATAGATGTTAGTAAGGTATGTAAAGCTAGGGGCGGTGGTGGACATAAGCAAGCTGCTGGGTTTCAATGTAATGAATTGCCTTTTTTAAAAAATCAATAAATTTAGGGGAATTTTAAATGTCTAAAGCTAATGAACTTATACACAAATTATCAGATAAAAATGAAGCTAATTCATCTAATGATGAGGCATGGAAGATAATGGCCTCTTTGGAACTTAAAGTTATTGAAATTACTGATGGGGACTGGAAAAAAGCTGATAATATTTATAACGATTGGAAAAAGGTATATAACATTATTTTTGAGCAAATTTCAAAACTTACAAACAAGTTTAAAGATAAAGATAAAGCAAGACAAATCTTAGATGTACTTATTGATAAGGGACATAAAGCTTTAAAGAGAGCTTCATTGGCCATTGTTAATGATAAAAATTTATAATTCAGGTGATGATCTTATGTCTGATATTTTAATTGATGCAGTTAGGTTTTTAAATGATAAGACAAATGATATTGATCATAATTTATCGGTATCTAAAATATTATATAACATGAAATGTGATGATAATGATGCTGTAGTATCTGGAATTTTACATAATATTTTAGATTTTGGTGTTTCCATACAGAATGTTGAGAATAATTTTGGTATGGTAGTTGCTGCAATAGTAGAACAAATATCTGAGGATAAGAATCTAACATGGAGTGAACGTAAACATGATTTCTTTATTATGGCTGAAAATGCACCGAGTTTTATAAAAAGTATTGTTTTAGCTGATTGTTACGATCATGTAAAACGAATTGTTTTTGATAATTCTATTAATAATAATACGGAGGATTTGATTTGGTATTATGACAATATGCTTAGTTCTTTAAAACCTAAGTCCAATTACAAAGTCGGCTATAAAATTTATTATC
>JGI997J19993_1000291_pt1 | contig 16214 bp, 11 predicted proteins | sample Etolagbewater25m_FD_19993 | JGI IMG/M metagenome (IMG submission 19993)
TTGTCGTTTTAGGTGGGGATATTGATCTTCAATCTGCTAAAAAAAGCATCAAAAAAATAATTGAAAAGATGAATAAAGGTGATGTGCCTGCAGTGAAACACTACGATACAATTCAAAAACCAAAAGAGAGTGTTTTAAAAAGAGAAACAGAACAGGCATATATCTATTTTGGTTCACCGTATGATATGTTAGTTGATTCTCCTGATTATTATAAAGCGAGAGTAGCAACGTACATACTTGGAACAGGTGGTTTTGGCTCTCGTCTTATGGAAGAGATTCGTGTGAAACGCGGTCTTGCTTATTCGGCTTATGCAAGAGTAAGTGTAGCTAAATCAAATAGTTACTTAACTGGATATCTTCAAACAAAAATAGAGTCTGGAGACGAGGCAAAAAAAACAGTTAAGGAAGTAATTGCAAAGTTTGTAAACGAGGGTGTTACAGAAGAAGAACTTGAACATACTAAAAAGTTTTTACTTGGAAGTGAGCCACTCAGAGTTGAGACAATGAGCCAAAGACTTAATCGTACATTTATGGAGTATTACAAAGGCTTCAAATTTGGTCATTCAGAGGAAGAACTAGAAAAAATCTCTACTTTAAAGTTGGAAGATTTAAATGAGTTTATCAAAAAACATAAAGAGATCTTAGACCTAAGTTTCGCGATAGTTACTAAGTAAAATTGTTTTGATATAACTTTAATGACTAATAGGAATTGAACTAGTGCTCAATTATGGAATTTATGAACAACTGATTAATTCTATAGTCTCAAAGAAACTTGAGACTCTTGATAGTAATAAATTTTATATTAAAACTTCAAACATAGACAAGCATGAAGCCTCCATTATTTTATCTCAATATCTTATAAAAATAATTTCTTTTGCCCTCAATAGTATAAGTGGTGATAATAGTTTAGAAAAACAGATTAAGCTTACGAATGAGATAATATTTTTAATTCAGAAGGAGATAGCTAATGAGGATTTTAATAACGATATCCTAGATATAAATACATCTATATTAAATGCAATACTTCCCAAAATTGATTCAAATATTAATAATTATAACAATTATTTAAAAGAGATAACACCATATACAGGACTTACACAAAGTGAACTTTTTACTGGAAGTAATGTTGGTACTTCATTAGAGAGTGAAATAAAAAAAGAGATATTATCATCCGATAAAATATATTTTTTAGTCTCATTTATAAAATGGACAGGTATAAGAATATTTGAAAAAGAGCTAAGAGAATTTACATCTAAAGGTAAAAAGTTAAAAATAATTACTACTTCATATATGGGTGCTACAGATTTAAAAGCTGTTGAGTTTTTAGCAAGCTTACCAAACACAGAAATTAAAGTTTCATATAATACAGATAACGAAAGACTCCATGCAAAGTCCTATCTTTTTTTTAGAGAAACAGGATTTCATACTGGGTATATAGGTTCTTCAAATATATCAAAAAGTGCACTGACTAGTGGTCTTGAATGGAACTTAAAAGTTACAACTACCGAAATCGCCCACATCATTGAAAAATTTGCTAGAACTTTTGAGACTTATTGGGAAGATAAGGAGTTTGAGCCATTTACAAACGCAGATAGAACAAAACTAAAGAATGCTTTAAAAAGTCATAGTTTAAAAGATAAAGATAGCTTTGTGACTTATTTTGATTTGAAGCCATTTCCTTATCAAGAAGAGATTTTAGAAGAGTTAAAAGCCCAAAGAGAGATACATAACAGATATAAGAATTTATTAGTAGCTGCGACTGGAACAGGTAAAACTGTAATAAGTGCTTTTGACTATAAAGAATATAAAAATTCTCATAGTAGTTCTAAACTTCTATTTGTAGCGCATAGAAAAGAGATATTATTACAAGCAAGAGCAACATTTCAAGGGGTACTTAGAGATAATAATTTTGGTGAACTTTGGGTAGATGGCATAACCCCTGATTCAAATGAACATCTATTCGCTTCCGTACAAACTTTACAAAATAATATTGAGTCACTAACCTTGATAAGTGAATACTATGATTTCATAATAGTAGATGAAGTACATCATATAGCTGCTAAGAGTTATAGGCCAATTTTAAAAAAGTTTAATCCAAAAATTTTATTAGGCTTAACAGCCACACCTGAGAGAATGGATAACGAAAATATTTTAAATGATTTTTGTGATGTGATAGCTGCAGAAATTAGACTACCAGAAGCACTAAACAGAAAACTACTTTGCCCTTTCCAATATTTTGGTATAAGTGATAATGTAGATTTAAAAAATATTAAATGGCAAAATGGTAAATATTCGCCTTTAGAACTCACTTTAGCTTATAATAGCAAAGTTCGTGTTGGAGACGTTATACGAAAATGTGAAGAGTATTTGACAGATATTAATAATGTTATAGCTTTATGCTTTTGTGTAACGCAAGAGCACGCTAGATTTATGAGTGAAAAGTTTAATGAATCTGGACTAAAGTCCGATTACGTAGTGAGTGGTAGAGACAATGTAAGAAATAAAGTAAAATCACAACTTCTTAAAAAAGAAATTAACTATCTCTTTGTTGTTGATATTTTTAATGAAGGTGTAGATATACCAGAAATCGATACTATTCTTTTTTTAAGACCAACTGAAAGTTTGACAGTTTTTTTACAGCAGTTAGGGCGCGGCCTTAGGTTTGCAGACAAAAAAGAGTGCTTAACAGTACTTGACTTTGTTGGAAATGCAAGGGATGAGTATGATTTTGAAGGCAAATTTAGAAGTTTAGTAGGAAAATCAAATAGCTCAATAAAAGATGAGATAGAAAATGAATTTCCACATTTGCCACTTGGCTGTTCAATAATTTTGGAGAAAAAAGCTAAAGAACATATTTTAAATAATATTAAAAAAGCGACTTCAATGAGTAGAAAAAAATTAATAAATAAAATTGTTAATTATAAATACCAAACATCAATGCCTTTGAATATCAATAATTTCATTCAAATAAATCATATGGCATTAGATTCGATTTACAAAAAGGGTAGTTTTTCTAGTTTGTGTTATGAGGCAGGAGTGATAGAAAAATATGATAATTTGAATGAAAAAGAGCTAGTACGTGCAATCACTAAGAAGTGGCTTTTATCGAATTCAATAAGCTATTTACAATTTATTTTGAAGATAATAAAAAGTGATTTTGACTTAAATCATTTTCAAACGCAGAGTGAAAATTTAATGGCTATGATGCTGTATTATGATTTTTGGCAAGATGCAAATAAGTTTAAGAGTCTAGAGGAAGGTATTAAGTATATTGGAAATAATAGAGTATTAGTGCAAGAATTGAAAGAAGTCATTCATATTTTAATGCAAAAGATTAATTATCTTGAAATTGAGCTCTCTTTACCTTATGCATGCCCTATAAAAGTACATGCACGATACACTAGAGAACAAATTCTATCTGCGTTTGGTCAAAATACACTTGATAAAAAATCAAGTAGTAGAGAAGGTGTTTTAAATATTAAAGAGAAAAATACTGAATTATTGTTTGTCACATTAGAAAAAATAGAAGAAAAATACTCACCAACAACAATGTATGATGATTATGCAATTAGTAACAAATTATTTCATTGGCAGTCTCAAAACTCTACAAAGCCAGATTCATCAAAAGGGCTGAGCTATATAAATCAGAGTGAGTCAAATAAAAATATTATACTTTTTGTGAGAGAAAAAAACCATGATGAAAATAAAAACACTATGACATACATCTGTTTGGGTAAAGTTTTTTATAGTAATCACTATGGAAGTCAGCCAATGAGTATAACTTGGAAACTAGAGCATAAGATACCACCATTTCTTTGGAAAAATATTGCTAAAATGGCCGTAGGATAAAGATATGAATCAAGTTTTAATCGGTCAAATTGATAGAATTTTGTTTGAAGATGAGGGTTTCTTCATTGGGGTTTTAAAGAGTGGAGAGAAGATAAGCGGGACTTACTATGAGAGTGCCGTTAGTAACCTTAAAGGCTCTGCAATAACACTTAAAGGGCATTGGGAAGAGCACAAAAAATATGGAAAGACTTTTAAATTTGACTTTTTAAAAGTGAACCAAAACGAGCTTTTTTTCTTTTTAAACAAAATCATAAAAGGCTTTACTAAAAAAATCTCCGCTGAACTTATTGAGCACTTTGGAGCGCAAGAGTTAGTAAATATTTTAGACAATGACATTGAAAAACTTCTAGAGTTTAATGGCATAAAAGAAAAACGTCTTAAAAAGATACAAAATTCTTGGAAAAAGTTTCGTTCCATGAGAGAACTCGGTGAATTTTTAAGCCCTTATGATGTTTCACCTGCGCTTTTAACCACAATAGCCACNGCTATGAAAGATGTCGAGAAACCATGTACAAGAATCAAAGACAATCCTTATATCCTTACTTCAATTAACTCAATAGGTTTTAAACGTGCAGATGAGTTGGCTCTGAAAATGGGAGTTGATAAAGAGAATGAAGGTCGTATTAGCTCCGCAATGGACTATGTTTTGATGGATTATTGTGAACAAAACGGAAATAGCTGTATAGCCAAAGATATTCTTTTTGGTGGACTTGATGAGCTGCTTGGCTTTTCAAATAAACATCATTTGTATGAGGCTGCTCTTGTTGAGAGAGTGGCAGAACAGAGTATAGTTATCATGAAAAATGATCGAGTCTCTCCATCAAGACTTTATGATGCCGAAAAGTTTTTACATGACACCTTTTCCTCTCGTGCTAAAATTGACAGTGGCGGGTTTGTTAAAGATTTAGATAAGTTTTTAGAAGATTCTGAACTTCAGTTAGGGGAACAGCAAAAAGAAGCAGTTTCTAAAATAAACGCAGGTGTAAGTATTTTATTTCTTGTCGGTTATGCGGGAACAGGAAAGAGTACAACTTCAAAAACTATACTCGATTTACTTGCAACTAGATATGACACTAAAGAGATTATAACTTGTGCTTTGAGTGGTATTGCATCGCAACGCATCTCAGATACGACGGGTTATGAAAGCGCTACTATTCAGTCTCTTTTGATTAAACATGAAAAGCAAGATAAGTTTCCATATTCAGTGGTTTTGATTGACGAAGCTTCGATGATAAACTCTTCACTTTTTGCAAGACTTATGGCAAAAATATCAAATAAGGCCATTGTAATCATAGTCGGAGATGATGCGCAACTTCCGCCAATTGGTGCAGGAAATGTACTGAGTGATGCATTAACATTAGAGTTGGCACCCATAGTAAAACTCACAAAAATTTATCGTCAAAGTGAAGAACAAGCCATAACTCTCATTGCAAATGAGATACGTATAGGACAAGTTCCAGAGTATAGAAAACAATATGATGACTTTGAATTTGTTGATATTAGTATACAAAACTATTATGCACTTAAAAATCAGCTTTCACAAGATGAGCTAAAAAATCTTAGAGATGAAAACTCAAACGCAATTGTTACTGAGATAGTTCATCGAGTAGTTGACTCAATAGAAAAAGCTAGATACAGGTTACAAAACAAGCAGATAAAAGAGTATCTCAATTATTTTCAAGTGATAACACCTATGAAGGGCGGGATTCTTGGCTCAAATAATCTCAACAAAGTTCTCCAAGAGTATTTTAATCCAAATCCGAAAAAGTGTGTTAAACGCGGTGAATTAGAATTTAGGCTTATGGATAAGGTTGTCCATACAAAAAATGAGAACATGACCTCTTGGAGTGCTGATGGTTTTAAGATGGGTGAAGACTCTTCTGCTAGACGTATATTTAATGGTATGAGTGGACTTCTGTTTAAGATAGAAGAAGATGATGAACAAGTGTTCGTTTTTTATCCAAATGAAGATGTTGTTGTAGTGTATGAGTATGAGGAGTTAAAATCTCATCTTATGCTCTCATATGCACTCACCATACATAAAGTTCAGGGAATGGAGTATGATATTGTCGTTATTCCTATGAGTTTTACACACTTTATTATGCATAATACAAAGCTAATTTATACCGCAATCACTAGGGCAAAACACAAATGTATATTGGTAGGTGAGAGTGGTGCGTTTGAGAGTGGATGTAGAAAGTTTGAGGCTACACGTAGAGATACTGTGCTTTTGGAATTATAAATGGATACACTATTTTACTTGGGTATTATTTTATTCTTAGGTGCACTTACAGAGTGGTTATCACCGAAAATATTTATACCTAGGGTTGTGGGATTTCTTTTTTTAGGTCTTATCATAGGGCCCGAAGTGTTGGGATTGATTCCAGAAAAGTTTATTCAAGATGCTCATATAATTACTGAACTTTCTCTTTCTATAATAGCTTTACTTGTTGGAGCTACACTAAAATTTTCAACTATTAAATCTCAGGCTAAAGAGATTATATACATCACGCTTTTTCAATCTTTTGGTACATTTATAGTTGTAGCATTAGGTTTTGTTGTGATGGGTGGTATCTTAAATATTCCGTCTCAAAACGTCTTAGTGATTGCACTTATTTTAGGTGGAATCGCAAGTGCTACAGATGCTGCTGCTCCACTCGCAGTTGTTCATGAGTTAGGTGCAAAAGGAAAGTTTACTTCTACTCTATTGGCTATTGTGGCTGCTGATGATGCCATAGCTTTGATTATTTTTACTTTAGCAGTTACTTTGGGAGTAACATTTATGGGAAATACTGCGTTTGAACTCAGCAGTATACTTCATGCTGTGGTAATAATTTTTTTCAGTATTACTCTTGGAGTTGTTGCAGGGTTTATTGATACAGCAATTGATAAGCTTTTTATTCATAACAAGGGCATGGATACAATAGCTACGCTAGGGTTAATATTTATTGTTTATAGTCTAAGTGAATATTGGAAATTAGAACCATTACTAAGTGCTATGGCTATGGGAATTGTTATGGTAAATATCTCAAATGATTTTGATATTGTTGAAGAAGAAATCGACAATCACTTAGCTGAAATTATATTTATGCTGTTTTTCATTTTATCTGCAATGCATCTAAAATTTAGTTCTCTTTTTGGTTTAGCTATAGCTATAGAAGCATATATTGCGTTTAGGTTTTTAGGAAAGGTACTAGGAAGTTATGTAGGCGCTTATATATCCAGGAGTGCTAAGGTAATTAAAAATTATATGGGATTAGCTCTTCTTCCACAAGCTGGTGTTGCCATAGGTTTATCCTTGTCTCTTCAAGAACAAGATGGACTTGAAAATATAGCTCCAATTATCTTAAATATAGTTATAGCAACAACATTGATACATGAGCTTATTGGGCCAGTTTTTACGAAATATGCTTTGAAAAAGAGTGGAGATGTTCAATAAAAGAATCAAAATTTGAGTTATAATATTAGAATAAGTGAAGTTCTAAGGATACAATAGCGAGATAGGGATTTATGATGAAAAAGCTAATGAAAACGATTGATGCTAATGAAGCTGTAGCAAAAATTGCTTATAAAACAAATGAAGTTATAGCGATATATCCGATTACACCAGCAACACCAATGGGTGAACTGAGTGATATATATGCTATGCATGGTGAAAAAAATATATTAGGCACAGTTCCTTCTGTAATGGAGATGCAAAGTGAAGGTGGTGCTAGTGGAGCTGTGCATGGTGCTTTACAAAGTGGAGCTTTAACAACAACTTTTACGGCTTCACAAGGTCTACTCTTGATGATTCCAAATATGAATAAAATAGCAGGGGAACTTACTCCAACAGTTTTTCATGTAGCGGCAAGGTCTCTTGCTGCACAAGCTTTGTCTATCTTTGGTGACCATACCGATGTTATGTCTGTTCGTCAAACTGGTTTTGCTATGCTAAGCTCAAATTCTGTCCAAGAAGCACATGATATGGCTTTAATAGCACAAGTATCTACCCTTCAATCTCGCATACCTTTTTTACATTTTTTTGATGGCTTTAGAACTTCACATGAGATTAATAAAATAGAGTTAATTGATGATGAAATTATAAAAAAAATGATAGATAGTAAACTCATTCAACAGCATAGAGAACACGCACTGACTCCAGACAACCCGTTCATAAGAGGAACTTCACAAAATCCTGATGTGTATTTTCAAGGCAGAGAGAGTGTCAATAGTTACTATGAAAAAACACCAGAGATAGTTCAAAAAAGTATGGATCGCTTTGCTTCTTTGACAGGCAGAGAATATAAACTTTTTGATTATGTAGGTGACAAGGATGCAACAAGAATTATCATTCTAATGGGTTCGGGGGCTGAAGCAGTTCATGAAACTGTTGAGTATCTTAACACTAAAAATGAAAAAGTGGGCGTTGTTAAAGTAAGACTGTATAGACCATTTTCTATAAAGCATCTTCTATCTGCCTTACCAATAACAACTACTTCTATTGCCGTTTTAGATCGAACAAAGGAGCCCGGAGCATTTGGTGAACCTCTCTATCTTGACATAGTTGCTGGGCTAAATGAAGCGAGAGAGGATGGCGTTTTAAGAATGCAAATGCCTCACATTATTGGTGGACGATATGGTCTTTCATCAAAAGAGTTCACGCCGGCTATGGTCAAGGCTATATTTGATGAGCTTGCAAAAACGCAAGCAAAAAAACATTTTACTATCGGCATTCATGATGACATGACACATAGCTCACTTGAATGGGATAAGCATTTTATATTACCCGTAAAAGATCAATTTCAGGCAATTTTCTTTGGTTTAGGCTCTGATGGTACAGTAGGAGCAAACAAAAATAGTATTAAAATTATAGGTGAGCAGACAGATCATTATGCTCAAGGATATTTTGTTTATGATTCTAAAAAAGCAGGGGCTGTAACGACTTCTCATCTGCGTTTTGGTACGAATATTATCCATTCAACATATTTGATTGAAGAAGCTGATTTTGTTGCATGCCATCAAAGTGTATTTATGGAGAAATTTGACATACTGCAACATGCTAAAAAAGGTGCTGTGTTTTTATTAAACTCTCCTTTTGACAAAGAGAGTATATGGGAACGAATGCCACGTACAATACAAGAAGAGTTAATTGATAAAAAGATTAAATTTTATGTGATTGATGCGTATAAAGTGGCTAAAGAGTCTGGAATGGGACGTAAGATTAATACAGTAATGCAGACATGCTTTTTTTCTATTTCTGGAGTTTTAGAACATGATGAGGCAATGAAAGAGATTAAAAACTCTATTGAAAAAAGCTATGGAAAATTTGGTGATGAGATTGTAAATATGAACTTTAAAGCAGTTGACAATGCCTTACGTAATCTTTTTGAAGTTAGCATTGCAAAAACAGCTACAAGTAATATAGTTTTACAAAAACCAATAAAAGGAAAAGTGAGTGAGTTTGTAGCTAATGTAACAGCTCATCTTATTGAGGGTAGGGGTGATGAACTTGCAGTAAGTCAAATTCCTGCTGATGGTACTTGGCCAAGTGGAACAACTCAGTATGAAAAACGCAACATAGCACAAGAGATTCCTCTTTGGGATCCTGATTCATGTATTCAATGTAATAAATGTGTTTTAGTTTGTCCACATGCCGTGATTCGCTCTAAAGTTGTTAATGATGCAGATTTAGTAAATGCACCTGATAATTTTCATACGATAAAAGCTAAGGGGAAAACATTTACTGAAGATGAAAATTTTATGATTCAAGTATCTGTTGAGGATTGTACGGGATGCTCTTTATGTGTTGAGGTTTGTCCTGGTAAAAATAAAAATAACCCTGAATTAAAAGCAATCAATATGAGATTAAAAGAACCGCTTTTGGAAAATGGAATCAAAGAATGGGATTATTTCAGTTCTTTGCCTCTTTATGATCGTTCAAAATTAAATCATGCGCAAGTGAAAGAGAGCCAACTTCTTGAACCTCTGTTTGAATTTTCAGGAGCTTGTCCGGGATGTGGAGAAACTCCATATATTAAACTAGCAACTCAACTTTTTGGCGATAGAATGATTGTTGCAAATGCTACAGGATGTTCTTCAATTTATGGAGGAAATTTACCAACGACACCATGGACAAAAAATGCACAAGGCAAAGGTCCTGCTTGGTCAAACTCTCTTTTTGAAGATAACGCAGAGTTTGGACTAGGGTTTAGACTCACTATAGATAAACATGAAGAACAAGCTCAAGAACTTTTAAATAAATTAGGCACAAAAATAGACCCTGAACTCTCAAGTGCAATTTTAAATGCTTCTCAAGAAGAAGAAAGTGAGATTATAGAACAAAGAACACGGGTAGATAAATTAAAAGAGATATTAAAAACGATTCAAAATGATACTGCTTCAGAGCTTTTATCCTTGGCTGATTACTTAGTAAAAAAATCTGTTTGGATTATTGGGGGAGACGGATGGGCTTATGACATTGGATATGGTGGGCTTGATCATGTTCTTGCAAGTGGCAAAAATGTAAATATTTTAGTACTTGATACTCAGGTTTATTCAAACACAGGAGGACAGCAGTCAAAGGCAACTCCAACAGGAGCAGTTGCTAAATTTGCTTCAGGAGGTAAAGCCGGATTACCTAAAGATTTAGCGATGATGGCAATAGCTTATGGCAATGTTTATGTTGCTCGTGTAGCAATGGGGGCAAGTGATTCACAAACTCTTAAAGCCTTCATTGAAGCAGAAAAGTATGATGGTCCGTCTATTATTATTGCTTATTCACACTGTATATCTCACGGATATGATTTAAAACATGGAATGAGTCAACAGAAAAAAGCAGTTGACTCCGGTTTATGGGCAACTTTTAGATATAACCCTACTCTTAAACTGGAGGGGAAAAATCCAATGACTTTGGATTATAAAGGGCCGAAGATACCTGTTAAAGAGTATATGTACAATGAAGCAAGATTTAAAATAGTAGAAACAATGAATTACAAAGAATCTCAAGAATTTTTAGAGACTGCTTCAACTTATGCCAAAGAACGATACGATATATATAAAAATTTAATGGATATGTATAATAAAACAACTTGAATGTAGAGAGGGAAGGGAGTCTAAAACTCTTTTAGCAACTAGCTAAAAGAGTGTGGAAATAAAAATTTATTTCATAACCTTATTAATAACAGGTGCAATATAAGACATTGGAGAGTCATCTTCAAGTATTTCTCTTAACTCTTGCTCTGTTGCTACAATTTTAATATCAGTTATTTTTTCATTTATAATATACACTATTGCAATTTTTTCAACATCCATATCTTTTCTGTATGGTGCAGCAATTTCTTTGTTATCTAAAAGCAATACAGTATGTTTAAAGTCTTTGAGTCCTGGCATGATAAACATACTTCTAATTAATGAAGGTGCAGCACTTACATCCGCAACAAATTGTGTATGATGATCTTCTAGATATGTTGGTGCTTGCGTGTTAAAAAAGTCATTACATATGTGTGCAGAGTCTTTAGAAAACGCAAATACAAGTTTATATGTATCCTCTTTTAAAGTGTGGCTTTTTTCAAATTGGTCATTGAGCTTCAAGTCAGCAAGGCTTTGTCCTATTACAAGTTTTGGTTTTACATTTTCTACTACTGCACTTGAACTACATCCTATAAAAAGAAAAGTTGTTAGCAGGCCTAATAATATTTTTGTCATGGTTTCTCCATCGAATAAATTTATGAAATGATACAAAATCAAGGTTGATATTATGATATTAATAAAATCTAGTTATCTTAGTTAATAATTTTTAAAGAGTAAAATTTAAATTAAAATAGTGTAGAATTTCATTTACAGATTGCATTTATGCAATGGGCTTCCTGCCGAAGGAAACCTAGTGTTAACGTAGATGGTGGAATTACTTCCATCATCGTAATAAACAGATGAAGGGTTTCCTTCATTTTGTAAAACATAATTAAGGAAGTGCATATGGCATGGGCAACAGCAAGACATATATTAGTAGATAGTGAAGCGAAGTGTAATGAGTTGAAAACTGAGATAGAAAACGGAACAGATTTTGGAGATGTTGCAAAAACAAATTCGACTTGTCCTTCATCGGCAAATGGTGGAGACTTAGGTAAATTTGGACCAGGACAAATGGTTCCAGAATTTGATAAAGCAGTTTTTAGTGGTGATGTTGGCGTTGTGTACGGACCAATTCAAACACAATTTGGTTATCATTTATTAGAAGTAACTGGTAGAGGTTAATGAGCATGGTAAAAGTATCAGCAATCCAGATGCATATGAGCGAGGAAAAAACTTTAAATGTATCAAACGCAGAACGTTTAGTCCGAGACTCTGCAAAAAATGGTGCGCAAATTATACTTTTACCTGAACTTTTTGAGGGTTTGTACTTCTGTAAAGATATGGATGAGAAATATTTTTCATGGGCTGAACCTCTTAAAAATAACAAGCTAATAGAACATTTTTCACTCTTGGCGAAAGAGCTAAACGTGGTTATATTAGTTAGCTATTTTGAAAAAAGTGAAAAGAACTATTTTAATTCACTTGTAGTTATAAACGCAGATGGAACTGTAATGGATAATTACCGTAAAACGCATATTCCTGATGGTCCTGGGTATGAAGAGAAGTTCTACTTTAAACCTGGAGATAGCGGTTTTAAAGTTTATGATACTGTGTTTGGACGTATTGGAGTTGGAATTTGCTGGGATCAGTGGTTTTGTGAAACAGCACGTGCTTTAACACTAATGGGTGCAGAAATTATCTTTTATCCAACAGCTATTGGTAGTGAACCTGAAATTCATTTGGATTCAAAAGAGCACTGGCAACGAGTTCAAATGGGTCATGCGGCAACAAATACTGTACCTGTTGTTGTAGCAAATCGTTTTGGAAAAGAAGAGGGTGAGAGTTGTGCGATTACTTTTTATGGTTCCTCTTTCATCACTGATTATACGGGTGCAAAAATAGCTGAAGCTTCTCGTGACAAAGAGGAAATTATCTATGCTACGTTTGATCTTGAAGAGAATGCTAAGCAGAGAGAATATTGGGGACTGATACGCGATAGAAGAGAAGAAGCTTATGGAGTTGTCTGTAAAAAAACCAGTTAAAAAACAAGTTGCTAAAAAGGCATTTTAGACATAATAATCTCTTGTTGGTCAACATATTGCTGGCAATCATCTCCACCGAGTTTTTTACAAGTCTCTTGCCATACCTTAGAGTGACCATCATCTTTGGTATGCATGTGTCCTAGTTTAAACATAAGTGCATGAGCATACTCATGTGCTATAACACTTTTAATCATATAATCCATACTCTCTTGCATGACTTTTTTGTTGAGATAAATTTTAATTTCTCCATTTTCATAAGAAGTAAGTCCATACAATCTACCTTGAAATTCATCAGTAATAATGAGAGGCACTTTAAAAACAAAACCAAAGTTCTGTTGCATATGTTGGAGCACTTCTTGTTCTTTGTCTGAGATTAATTGTTTGTAACTCTGCGGAATATCATTATTTTTAAAAGAGTAAGTATTGTACAAGTTATTGGCAAGAATGAGTAAGGCAATTAAAATTATAGAGATAAAACCAATCTCAAGTTTTTTTTGAAACATGCTACTTTAGAATTTTATCTAAGGGAATCTTTTGCTACTTCAAAGAGTTCACCATTTTCGTCTTCTACGAGTGCGATAGGTCCTTTTAAATCACTAAATACTGTGATGACCTTTACTCTTGAGCCATTGTAGGTATATACGTCTTCTTGATTATTGTGGAATGTTTGTGAGGATGTAGTTGATGAGTTGTTAAGTTGATTCAAATTTGACCTTTTTAAATATATTGTACTTTGTTAAACTTATGAATTCTTAAGTTCGATGAGTCTTTTTTTAGCTTTTTCTATATGAAATGTAATAAGGCCGAGTTCTTCTTTGATGATGGCTCTTTTTTCTAGATTTGATTCAAACTCCAACTCTCTTAAGGCTTTAACTTTTTTTTTCTTTAGTTTAGAGAGAAGTGTTTTAAGAGATTTTTTTTTACTTTTGAACTCAAAAGTTTTCATATTAAGAGATTCTAAAACAGTGTTGATAAACTTTTTAATACCCATGTTTAAGCCTTTTTTTCTAAGATTTTTTCTACTTCACTCTGAGTAATTTGGACTGCATCTTGGACTTTCTTTAAGTCACTATTTTTGTCAATAAATAAAATCTCAGCCATATTACATAACTTATTACTAATGTTATATGCATATACACTATCATTCATTAAGGATGTAGCCATCTCGTTAGTAATGTTTTTATTTCTGATTAAACTATCTAAAACGCCATTAGCCATAATATCATTTTTTTGAGTATTTATTCTAAGTTTAGAGAGTAAAAGTATAATTACCTCTTCCTCATCAGTGGTAGCAATAATGTTTATATTTCTCAGTAAAGCAGCTAAGTTTATTTTTATATTTTCATACTGCTCTTTTATATATTTATTTGGGTGAGCAGAATATTTAACAAGATTTTTTTGAAGATGTTTAGTGTCTTTAATAGCTTCAACCATGTCTCTGTTAGCAAGTTTAATTCTGTACAAATCTTCTATATATGCAGGGGTCATATTAGCTTGTGCTTTTGCACTAAAATCCAATATGTCTCCATATATGTTTTTTATTTTATGATGGTAAAAATCTTCAATATTTATGTACTTTTTAGCATAATGTTCTTTAATCACTTCATCTAATTCCATAGTCGAAATGATTTTCTTTCTTTTGAGATTGAGACCGTGAGCAATAATTTCAAAAGTATTTTCATAAAGATGTTTTGTCTCTCTAATGATGGCGGCCATGGAACTTTCTTGAAACTCTAAAACAGAATCATTAAGATATTTTACTGAGTCGTAACCTATTTCGTCTTCTGATGTCTGAGGCCTTAAAACTCTCTCTAAAAACTCTACAAGTTTATTAATGAAGGGCAGCATTACAATGATACCTATAGTATTAAAAACAGTATGAAAGAGTGCTAATTTTAAAGTGTAGTCATCTTCTGCAATAGAAAAATATGCAGCAATGTAATCAACCAAAATGATGATTTGATAAATAAATACTATGGCTATGAGACCTGTTGTTATGTTGAAAATTAAATGGGCTGCGGCTAAACGCTTTCCTTCTATATTTGAACTCATTGCTCCTATAATAGATGTAATTGTAGTACCTACATTTGCTCCTATAGCAAGGGCTAAAGCATTTTCGTAACTTATTTGTCCTACTGCGAGTGCTGTAATTATTAAAACTAAAGTGGCATGTGAAGATTGCATAACAACGGTCGCAAACATTCCTATGAGCGTAAATAAAAATAGTCCTTTGTACCCAGTGATGGCATAAGAAGACAAGTCTATGGTGTTTTTAAAAGCTTCAAAACCATCTTTCATGTAGTGAATACCTAAGAAAAGGAATCCAAGACCAGTTAAAATATAACCCAAACCTTTTAAGGATGTGCTTTTTTGAAATATAAAGATTATGCCAAAAACAAGCATAGGCATTGCGTAAGATGCTATATCTACTTTGAGTCCGTATACAGCAACTAACCAAGCTCCTGTTGTTGTACCAAGATTTGCACCAAAGACAATTCCAATCCCTTGGGATAAACCAATAAGTCCAGCACTTAAAAAAGAGATGGTTAAAACAGAGACTAAAGAGCTTGATTGCATTATGCTTGTGGAGAGAATTCCAAAGCCTATACTTTTATAAAGCTTGTCAGTAGAGTTTTTTAAAATCTTATCAAGAAGACCGCCTGAAAAAACCTTAAAACCTTGTTCTAGTGATAGCATACCAAATAAAAAGATGGCAATTCCAGCAGAAATCTCTTTAAAGTTTGGACTACTCCAAAAACCATAGCCAAGAAGGAGGAGGGTGATAGGCAAAAACACATTTTTAGGCATTATTTATACTCTGTAATATAATATTCTCGAGTTTTTCTAAAGAAGCGTGAGTGATGTTCTTAAATTGTGTCCGATTAAAAGTTTGTTGGCGTTTTGCTAACTGTCCTGTATGGATAGATATGTTTTCTAGCATCTCTTTTTTTGTTACTTTGTTGTCAAGATACTCTAAAACTTCAACAATCCCGATAGAGCCCATAGCGTTTGGCAGCCTTGTATATTTTTGTTCTAAATAACAGACTTCATCCAAGAGACCCATTTGAAGCATTTTAGCACTGCGTTTAGCTATTCTTTGTCTGAGTATGTCTCTCTCAACGTCAATGTTAAATATTTTTATATTTTTTATGATTGGTTGCGGTGGATTTTGTCTAAACCACTCTGTAGGAGAGAGAAGAGAAGCTTCGTAAATGAGTAATGCTTTTTCCATTCTATAACTGTCTTTAGAATTTATTTTTTTCATATATT
>JGI997J19993_1000293_pt1 | contig 16157 bp, 13 predicted proteins | sample Etolagbewater25m_FD_19993 | JGI IMG/M metagenome (IMG submission 19993)
AATTACAAATAGGTGAAATCCTCCAAAAACAAAAAGATATTTATACTAAAATGGGTGTTGAAATACCTGTCTCGTTATGAGTTGTTGGGAATGTAGGCTGCAAGATATGGCTGTTGTAGTTTTACAAGTAGTCTAAATGGATATATCTGCCCACCATGAGTGTGACCACTTAAAACTAGATCAACCTCATTGGTGATATTTTCCATAAACTTTGGTTGATGGGCTAGTAGAATAGTTGGTTTTGTTTTATCTATATTTTGAAGTGCTTTTTTTAAGTCTGGTTTATGGTGATCAACTCTATCTCCCATGATATCATAAACACCACTTAGGTTAAAGCCATCATCTTTATCCCCTATAGATATATTTTGATTTTCAAGTACTGTTATATCTCTTTTTTTAACTTCATCTATAATCTGATCAATCCCATGAAGATACTCATGGTTTCCAACTATAAAGTATGTCCCATATATTGTTTTTAAAGCTTTAAGCTCATCTAGTGCAGGTTTTGCGTAGTTTATCGATATATCTACCATATCTCCAGTTATCACCACAAGGTCTGGCTTTAGGATATTTACTCTTGAAACTAGATCTTTTATAAACTTAGCATCTATTAGACCACCTATATGGATATCACTAAGTTGTACTATTGTGTACTCTTTTTTTAGATTTTTTAGTTTTATATCCACATATTCAACCTCTATGTGTCTAGCTTCATATATCGCTCTTGTGCTTAAACCAAAAGCTATAGCTAGTGAACTTATATCAAGTGACTTTTTAAAAAACTCTCTTCTGTTATCATCTATTGGTGTATTGTTTAAAACAACTCTTGATATATCAAATATAACAGCTGTACAAAAAAGTAAAAACACCACCCCAATAGGAAGTGATAGTAGAAAATATAGAGTATTTGGTATATTTGGGTTATATCTTGCATAGATATATCCTATGATCCCAATATAGTTTATAAGGAGAAATATCTTTAGGTATCTTCTATATTTAGGCTTTATGTGTAGATGATTTATAAATCTTTTTACGATATATAGATTAAGTAGTGCAAAAACAGTTAAAAAAATGGTTGAAAATATTAAAATCCGCATCTGATGTTTACTCCTCTTCGTTTGTTACGAGTGCTAGATTATTTAAAGAGTATTTTTGGAGAATATCTAGTATTTTTACTATTTTCTCATATCTTACATCTTTATCTATACGAACTATTACGGGTTTGTCTTTTTTGATTATATTTGATAGTTTATCATCTAGTATAGCTAAACTTACAACTTCACCCATAAATGCAATAGAGGTAGTTGAAACCTCTATATTTAGCTGTTTTATCTCAACCTCTAGTTGCTTTGCAGTTGAGCTTGGAAGATTAAGTGCTAGAGCTAGCTGCTCTTTTTTAAAAACAGAACTTACGATAAAAAATATAAGCAAGATAAAAACAACATCTATAAGTGGAGTGATATCAGGTGTTATAGATTCTCTTCTTTTTTTCAAAGTGGATATACCTATACTTTTTCTAAAACAGATTTTTCTATTTTTATCTCAATATTATCTAAAAATGAGATGATATAGTTATATCCCATATAGTGTGGAATAGCTACAATCAGTCCAGCAACTGTAGTTATAAGTGCTATACTAATACCACTTGAGAACACTGTAGGATCACCAAGCCCTAGATGTGTAATAGAGTCAAAAGAGTTTAATATCCCTACAACAGTTCCAAGTAGTCCTATAAGTGGTGATAGGGTTGCTATGATCTTAACTGTATCAAGCCCAAACTCTAGCTTTTTTACACGTAAACTCACCATCGATTGGATATATGCTATATCTTTGTTTGATAGATTTTGTAAAATATCGTCTGATATTTGCTCTATTTTACTATTTGCAATAAGTAATATAATTGTTTTTGCAAACATAATAGTAAATCCAATTATATTCATAGCTATCAAGATATAAACTATTATACCACCTCTATCTATATAGGAGAGTAGCTCCATTATTTTACTATCTCCATAAACTCTTTTGGATTTTTATACCCTACGATCCTTTTATTTTTATCCTCTACCCCATTTTCAAAAAATATAAGAGCAGGTGGTCCAAAAAGATTAAACATCTTCATAAGCTCTTTATGATCTTCTGTATTTTTAGTGACATCTATTTTTACAAGGTTGTATTTTTTTAGCTCCTCTAAAACAGCTGGATCTTTAAAAGTGATATTATCAAGCTCTTTACAACTTACACACCAAGTTGCCCAAAAGTCTACCATCACTGGTTTTTTTGAGTGGGCTACCACTTTTTTTAGTTGCGCTACATTGTCTATATAAAGAAACTGTAGTTTTACTTCATCTTTACTACTATTTACTGTTTTCATTGTAAATAGTATAGATATGATCATCAATATAACTGCAACTATTTTACCAAATCTATTACCTTTTTTGATAAGATAAAAGGCACTACCCATAAGAAGTGAAATGGTTAAAAGATATGTAACGACAAATGGTACAATTCTATCTATCATCCAAATAGCAACTGCTAACATCACTACACCAAACACTTTTGAAACCGTAGACATCCAACCACCAGGTTTTGGCATATATTTCCCTGCACCAATCCCAACAGCTAGTAGTGGCAGCCCCATACCTATACTCATCACAAATAAAGCAGCCCCACCTAAAAGTGCATCACCTGTTTGCCCTATATATACTAAAGCACCAGCAAGTGGTGGAGCTACACAAGGTCCCACAATAAGTGCAGATAAAAACCCCATAATAGTTACACTAATAAACCCACCGTGTCTAGAGCTATTATCACTTGCTTTATTTATTTTTGACATCCAAGAGTTTGGAAGTCCAATCTCATAATACCCAAACATAGAAAATGCTAAAGCTACAAATATAGCAGCAAAAGATACTATCACATATGGATTTTGAAGCATAGCTTGTATATTTGCCCCAAATAGTCCCGCTAAAACCCCAGCAAGTGTATAAGCGACACTCATAGAGAGAACATAGACAAGAGATAACATAAACCCTTTTGATGCAGACATCTTTTCATTGTTGCTTGATTGTCTTACTATTATACTTGATAAAATTGGTATCATAGGAAAAACACAAGGGGTAAGGGCTAAAAGTATACCAAATCCAAAAAAAGTAGCAAGGACTAGTAGTATATTGCCATCTTTTAGAGTTTGAGTTATACTATCTGTTTCATTTTTAGGTTGTTGTGCTGTATCATTTAAAGGCTGAGCTTTTTTTAATAAAGATGGTGTAGATTCTTTTTTTATACTATCTGTACTATTTGAATTGTAAGATAAACTCATAGGTGAGTAGCAAAGTCCAGCTTTTGAACAACCTTGATAGTTAAAACTTAGTTGATATGGAACATCACCTATTTTCTCTTTTATAAGTTTTGTTGGTACATCTATAGTCAAATGATCAAAATGTACTAAAAAATCATCATAACTTATAGGCTCTTTTATAGACAACTCTTTTGTGATATCTATATTTTTTGGTTTTGTTATAGATACTTTGATATATTCATCATAAATATAGATTGTTTTATCTAAGCTTATCTTAAAAGATATATTATCTTTAGTTGATTTTACACTACCTTTAAATGCATCTTCTGGCTTCAAAAAATCTTGAGCACTTAGTGTTACTACAAATAGTAGTAGAGATAGAAATATTTTTTTCATTATTATCCTTAAAATAGAAAATTATTAAAAGAATAATATCAAACTAAGGTTAATTGAAAATGAATTTTAAAGTTTAGAAATTTTACACTCTAATATAGTATTGAGTTTTAGTTAAGATTAACAAAGAGATTACGCGCGACTTGAAGATAAATAGCTAGAGCTTAACAAATAATCAACTGAAATTAAAGATAAAAGCAGTTAATAGATAAAGCTATCTCCTTTAATCTTAACTAAAACTTAATCCTAGATTAGACTAAAATTTTAATCTTTAGCAGGTTGTAACTCTAAAGAGTCTGATGGTATCCCAAAATAAAAGCCTTGAGAATAGTCTATACCATATTGGCAAACTTTATCATATACATCTTTTGAGTGGACATATTCAGCAACTGTTTTGATACCCATCTCTTTTGCAAAAGATACTATAGCTTTGACTATAGATTGACTTGCATAGTCATTATCAAGGTTTTTGATCAAACTACCATCTATTTTTATAATATCAGCTTGAAGTTGCATAAGATAATTAAAGTTACTATATCCACTACCAAAATCATCAATTGCTATTTTACATCCAAGATTTTTGAATTTTGTGATAAGGGATGTTGTTTTATTGAAGTTTTTTACCTCTTCACTCTCTGTTATCTCTAGGACTACCCTTTTTGCTATATTTGAGTCTTTTAAACACTCCATTAAAAGTGCAACAGTCCTTTCATTTTCAAAATCCTCAACAGAAAGATTGATTGTAAATGAAAAATCATTGTTTTTAAAAGTTTCAAGTGATTGTTCTAAGACTATCTTTGTTAGATATGAGTATAGTTTTGTTTGTTTTGAGATATCTAAAAAGTAAAAAGGGGAGATTACATTTTCATTTTCATCTATTAGTCTTACTAAAGACTCATATTTTTCACATTTTAAAGTTTTGTTATTTATGATAGGTTGATAGAAAGCTTTTACTTTTTCATCGTATATAGCTTCATTTAGTCTTTGTGTCCACTGAAGATTGTTCTCTATCTCTTTTTGTAAGTTTAATTCACAATTATAAATTTGAGATGGGATTTTATGTGATTTTGCATATTGTAGTGCTATATCACTATTTTGGTAAAGCTCTTTTCCATTTTTACTATTAGATAAACCAACGGTTGCATTTATATAGATATGGCTATCTAGTATATTTATAGGTTTAGTTGCTAAGTATCTTACAAACTCCTCAAGTCTCTCTTGCATATCTTCTATATTTGCATTTGATAAAATGGCAAAAATATCTATAGGTATTCTATAAAGTTCACAGTTGCTTTTACAATTATCTTTTAAAAACTCTCGAAGTTCACGTGCTATTATTTGAAGTAGTTCATCTCCAACTTTATGACCATAAAAGTCATTTATATCTTTAAATGACTTTATATCTAAAACAGCTAGTGTTAGTATCTCATCTTTCCTATTTTCAAGATCTTCTAGTAGCGCTGCTCTACTTTTAAGATTTGTTAGCTCATCGATTCTAGCTTTTTCTAGAAGTTTTTCACTCTCAAGAAGTTTAGTGATATCGTTTCTAAGACCTATATATTCTATGATCTGATCATTTGAATCAACTATAGGGATAATCACTGTATCTACATAGTAAGTGCTATTGTCTTTTGCTTGGTTTTTAACTATCCCTTTCCATATTTTTTTTGATTGTATTGTTTTCCAAAGATCCTTAAAGGTCTCTCTTGGCATATCTGGATGACGTATAATATTGTGGTTTTTACCTACTAGTTCCTCTATTGGGTATTTTGAAACTTCACAAAAAAGATCATTTACATATGTTATTATTCCATTAGTAGAAGTCTTAGATACAATCATAGACTCATCAACAGCCATTTTGTATTGTTCTAGAATAGTTTTTGCATTTAGTAAATCATCCATATTTCAATCCAGTCTTATTTTTGTATCACCATAATAGTTAAAATTAATTGAAAGATAGATTAAGTTATTTTACTTGTTTGATAGATTTGTAGATTATATACAATATGCTAAAGTATTACTTTAACATATTGTATAAGGGAAGTTATATAAAAATTATTTTGCTTTTTGAAGTGCTTCTATAACAGCATCAATATTCTCTTTTGGGATGTGAACTTTCCACTCAACATCATCACCAACTAAAGATATACCTATACTTGTAACCTCACCGCTGTTTGCACCATAAGGTTCAGTGATATTTGCAACGCTAATTGTTCCATTTTTTGTTCCAGCTAATTCGATTTGTGCTATTTGTGTAGTGTTTGACATAGTTTTCCTTTAAATTTTAATTTGAACAATACTAGCATAAAACTTATTATGTTACAATATAAAAAATAAAGTAGCCCAATCAACTATTAAGTTTTAATTAAGATTAACAAAGAGATTACGTGCGATTTGATGATATTTAGCTAAAATTCAAGAGATATCACTCTGTAAACAGATAAAAAGTGCTAAATAACTAAAGCTATCTCCTTTAATCTTAAATAAAACTTAATAGTCCATTGGGCTAAAAATAAAGTATGGATAGATATTATGAGTAAAAAACATTTAAAAGAGTTTATAGGATTTGGAGTTGCTGGAAATTTTGCACATCATCTAGAGCAAGCTGGAGAGGCTAGTGATTTTGTGGATGTGATAACAGATGAAGAGGATGCACCAAAGGGGATTTTCCCTTTTTATCTACCTTTTAGTGATACATTTTTAGGAACTTATCCACTTTCAAGTATAGAGATAACACACCCAAGAACAAAAGATGGAAACCTACAGATGGAACCAGAGGTAGCTATCATATGTGATATAGAGTACAAGGATCAAAAAGTCTCCACATTAACTCCTAGATTTTTTACAGCATACAACGACTGTAGTATCAGAAAAGAGAATGCAAAAAAGATAAGCGAGAAGAAAAATTGGGGGGAAGCTACAAAAGGTATCTCTAGCCATATATTACCAATCGATAAGTTTAGTAAAGGTGGAGTTATGGATAGCTACCATATAGCTTCATTTTTAAAACGTGATGGTGAACTTTATCAATACGGTGAAGATAGTGCAGTTTTGACATACAACTATTTTTATGAAAAGCTTCAAAATTGGATAATAGATAAACTAAACAACCAAACCGACAATGGTCCACTAGAGGACTTAAATAAACATATCAAAAACAGCAACTATCCAACAGGGGCAATCATAAGCATAGGGGCAACTAGCTATACACCTTTTGGAGAGTCGACGTTTTTAGAAGTTGGTGATCAGATCTATGTCTATATTTATGATAGTAAAACATACACTTTTGATGATATAAAAAATGATGCTAAAAGTGATAAGATAAGTGAACTTAAAAATTGTTCAGTATTGCATCAACATATAATATAAAGGGAGATTATGTTTGAAAGACTTAAAGTCTCTATAATAGAGTATATATACAACATCTCAAAACAACCTGTAAAGCTACACGAGCTTCTAAATGCAAATCAACTTTTCAATGAGGGGATGAAGCTTGATGGTACACGTTTAGGGTTTAGACTAAAACTAGGACGTGCTTATATGGTTTTTTTAATACTCGCACATCTTATTATCATACCAATAGCACTTATATCACATAACCTATTTAAGGTTTTAGATTGTCATGCCTCGATCATCATAGCTATATTTTTTACAGCACTATTATTTGGTATATTTAACTTTTTTAAAGAGTGGACAAGGGATTGTGTTACAAAACAGCGTATAAAAAAGATGTGGTCTTTACACTTTCCCCACTTCCCTTATGATGAATACTCAAAAGAGGTAGCACAGATATATGAAGATGCTTTAAGAGATGAGGTTAAACACTCAAGTTTAGAGCGATATATACTAGATAGACTATCTCAATAACAAGCTTTTAATATATCTTATAGTAGCATTGCGTTTTAATATTCAAGGGATAAAACGCAATTGCCACTTTCAAATTTAAATGAGGAACAATACTCATCAGCTACATGTAAACTAGGACACAATCTTACCATCGCAAGTGCAGGAACTGGTAAAACATCTACCATTGTTGGACGTATAGGTTATCTTCTAAATAGTGGGGTAGAGCCACAACAGATACTACTACTAACATTTACAAACAAAGCAGCAGCAGAGATGGTAGCTAGGGTTGCAAACTATTTTGATGAAAAAATCGCCAAAACAATAGTATCAGGTACTTTTCATAGTGTTAGTTATAAGCTTTTAAAAAATGAGTATGAAAATATAACTTTAAAACAGCCAAGTGAGCTTAAAACACTTTTTAAATCTATCTATGAAAAAAGGGTATTTGTAGATACTAGTGAAGCAAAGCCATACGATGGTGGATATCTTTATGATCTATATAGTTTATATCTAAATAGTAACTACAATGAGAGTTTTGAAACATGGCTAGAGAAAAAAAACAGTGAGCAAAAAAGTCACTGTTTGATATATGAAGATGTGATTGAGGAGTTTAATCGTCTAAAAAAACAGTATGGATATGTGAACTTTGATGATCTACTTATACAGATGTTAGATCTTCAAAAGCTAAAAGATTTTGGATTTACAGAGATCTTAGTTGATGAGTATCAAGATACAAATCCACTTCAAGGTAAAATCCTTGATGGCTTTAAACCAAAAAGTTTATTTTGTGTTGGGGATTATGATCAAAGTATCTACGCTTTTAATGGAAGTGATATAGGGATCATCTCATCATTTGATAAAAGATATCTCGATGCTAATATATTTACACTAAATAAAAACTATCGCTCAACAGCACCCATACTAAATCTTGCAAATAAAGTAATAGAACACAATGAGCGAATATATGAAAAAAAACTTGAGGTTGTACGAACAGCAAATACACATATACCACAACTTTTAAAGTTTGATGAGCTTTATAATCAGTATGAGTTTATAGCACAAAAAATATCACAAAGTAAAACCCAAAGAGATGATATAGCTATCATATTTAGAAACAACTCAAGTGCAGATGGGATAGAGGCAAACTTAAAAGAGTACCAAATAGATTGTAAAAGGAAAGGTGGTCATAGCTTTTTTGATTCAAGGGAGATAAAAGCGGTACTTGATATGATGGTTTTGATGGTAAATCACAACGATATGATGGCATTTATCCATATAATAGAGTACGGCAAAGGGCTTGGTAAAGCGATAGCCAAAGATATCTTTGAGGCACTTTTAAGAGTAGGGCATGGAAATCTTTTCCATGGACTTCTAAATCCAGATACAACCATCATCAAACCATACAAAAGTAGTAAGGTTACAAATGTACAACTTGGACTTTTTGATGATTTTATAGAGATGGGGAGTGTTGGGAAGTTTAAAGATCTAGGTTGGGAGACTAAGTTTTTAAACAATCCTATATTAAAACATCCAAAACTAACTTTTGATGGGGGGGTGTTTTTATATAGTTTTTACACACTGATAAAAGAGTTAAAGCGTATTCAAAATCCAAAAAATATGATAATACATATCCAAAAACACCCTTTTTATGTAGCTATTATAGATAGCCTTTGTACAGCACGTGCAAAGCAAAAAGATGGCACTATAAATGAAACTCAAAAACTATCAGCACAAAGTAAAGCAAATAGAAGAGTCGAAACACTAAAACAACTTTCAAGTCGTCACCAAAACTTAAAAAACTTTATAAATGCTATGGTTTTAGGTGGTGGAGAGATGAGTGAGGGTGGAGGGGTAAATCTACTCTCGGTTCATGCAAGTAAAGGGTTAGAGTTTAAAGAGGTATATGTAGTTGATCTTATGGATGGTAGATTTCCAAATAGAACTTTGATGAGTAAAGGTGGAAGTTTAGATGAGGAGAGACGTTTATTTTATGTAGCTGTAACTCGAGCTAAAGATATACTTTATCTAAGTTACGCATCATACGATAGGATTAAAAAACTTGATTTTGTTTTTAGTCCATTTTTAAAAGAGGCAGGACTTATTAAAGATGAGGCTTAACAGTAGATTTGACTACTACTAAGCTTTCATACTAATAGGTATATTGATATCAAAACTTGCACCGTGGTGTTGATTTTCCTCTAATGCAAAGCTTTTATTTTCCACTTCAATAAAACCACCAAGTTTCCCCTCCACAATTTGATGAGTCATATATAGACCTAAACCTGTACCTTGAGATTGATGTTTTGTTGTAAAATATGGCTCAAATATTTTATTTATAATATCATTTGGAACACCACCTGCATTGTCTTGGATAATTGCGTGTATATATTGTTGCTCACAAAATGTTTCTATTATGATATATTTATTTTCAATCTCTTTTTTTGACTTTAATATATCAACAGCATTATTTATTATATTTAAAAACACTTGGATAAGATCATTTTGGACACCATTTAATTGTATCCTTTGATCATATCTATTTATTATTTTTATTGAAGAGGACTCTAAGTTACCCTTGATGATAGATAGAGTTTTATCTATAGTCTCTTTTAGTGAGAAGTTTGTAGTTGAACGGTTGTCTTTTAAAAAGTTTTGGAAATCTTCAATTGTACTAGATAAAAATTGGGTATTGTTTACTATATTATCAAGCTCTTTTATTGTCTCCTCTTCATCTATCATATCAAGCTCATAGTTTAGTTTTATCCCTCCAGCTGCAACTGAAATAGCAGTTAGTGGTTGTCTCCACTGATGGGCAATATTTCCTATCATCTCACCCATAGATGCCATCTTTGTTTGGTGACTTAACATCTTTTCATTTTGTTTTATTTGAGTTATATCCATAACGGCTATGATCTTTACTGCTGTATTTTGCTGGATTATATTTCTCTCTTTTATTTGTACTTGAAGCTCTTTTTTTTCATTTGTTATAAGTATATCTTCAAAAAAATGATTCAACTCTTTATCAAGTAGTTGATCTTGATGCTCTTGTGAAAGCTTAGTAAAAATTTCAAAGATATGTTTACCCAACAATTCATTTTTAGATGGAAATCCTAGAAGTTCTACAGCTTCATTATTTAGCTCTATACAGTGGTTGCGTTCAAATATAAAAAGTGCTTCAATAGTTGAGTTTACAAGCGCTTCAAAGCTTTTAAGACTTGATTCTATTTGTAGTTTTTGCTCTTTTATTGTTTTTTGCCATCTTGATGATTTTGTCCAAAGGTCAACTTTTAGTAAAAACTCCTCATAATTAAAAGGCTTCCTTAAAAAATCTGATGCACCTTTTTTAAGTGCTTGCCTTACAATTGATGGATTATCAGATCCAGATAACACAAGAGTTGGAAAGTTGTTTATAAGATATCGGTCTCTAAGGATTGATAAAACTTCAATACCGTGTATATCTGGTAGTTCCATATCTAGTAATAAAAGTGATATAGGGTGATCTTTTAGTATGTTTAACCCCTCAGTTGCACTTATAGCTGTAAGAACATTGTAGTTTTTATTGTTTAAAAGATATTTTACTATTCCACATACAACTTTTGAGTCATCTATAACTAAAATTGTATCTTGACTATTTTCCTCTAGTCTTTTGTAAGACTCATCAATATCATTTACTATATGTTTTATATCATTTGATTTTAGATGGTAGTCTAATACACCATTTTTAAAGTACTGCTCCCTTTTTGTATTATCCTCTTGGGCACTTGTAATTATAACTTTTATATTTAGTTTTCGTGCAAGGGTAAATAAAGTACCACTTTGTTTTTCTGGAAGATCATTTGTTAAAACAACAAGACTTAGTTTACTTTTTAGATTCTCTATATATTTTGTAGCTGATTCTAAATCAAAAGCTTGAATAGGTCTAAATCCAACTTTTTTAAATGCAAAACTAAGTTGTTTATTAAACTCTTTATCATTATCTATAACTAATACATTGATAGGTTTTTTTTCGTTATCGTTTATCATAAGATTATTTTATCCTAAATCTGTTTAAACTTATACCAAAATAGTTTTGGATAAAATCGCGTATTAAAAAAGGGAATACATTTGTTAAATTTTAAAGATAATCTTATTGGTTCAAGTGCTAAAAATGATATATTATCAGGTTTGGTTGTTGCTGTTGCTTTAGTTCCTGAGGCTATTGCTTTTAGTTTTATAGCTCAAGTTAGTCCCATAGTTGGACTTTATGCTGCATTTATATTGGGACTTATTACAGCTATTATGGGTGGAAAGCCTGGTATGATAAGTGGAGCAACTGGTGCTGTTGCTATTGTTCTCGTAGGACTTAGTCTTGCATCAAAAGAGATACTTATATCTCAAGGGTTAAGTGGCGATGAGCTATCTTTTGGGATAATACAGTATATAACACTAGCTGCAATAATGGCTGGACTTATTCAGATATCTATTGGGGCATTTAAACTAGGGAAGTTTATAAGACTAGTTCCACAGCCTGCACTTCATGGATTTGTAAATGGACTTGCAGTAGTAATTGCAACAAGTCAGTTTAAGTTTTTAGAAGATGCTAGTGCTATTATGTATGGTATTATCTTAGCTACCATGGCAACTATGTATCTCTTGCCTAAATTCTCAAAAGCGGTCCCTGCAGGTCTTGTAGCAATTGTAGTTTTTACACTTGCTGTTTATATAACAGGTGCTGATACTAAGCTTGTAGGTGATCTTGCAAATTTGAGTGATTTTAAGGGTATGTTGCCTACATTTTCTATCCCAACTACACTTATTGATCCACAAGCTTGGCTTTTAGTACTTCCATATGCAGTTATAGTAGCACTTGTAGGTATCATAGAATCACTTTTAACTCTATCAGTTTTAGATGAGATAAGTGGAAAAAGGGGTAGTGCAAATCAAGAGTGTATAGCTCAAGGTACTGGAAATATAACATGTGGTATGTTTGGTGCTATGCCTGGATGTGCTATGATAGGTCAATCTATCATCAACTACACAAGTGGTGGATGGGGAAGGTTGTCAGGTATTGTAGCTTCGATTGGTCTTATGCTTCTTGTTGCAACACTTACAGATCTGCTTAATATAATCCCTGTTGCTATTTTAGTTGGTATTATGTTTATGGTATCTATTGGAACTTTTGAGTGGAGTAGTTTTGCAAGGATCTCAAAGATGCCAAGAAGTGATGCCTTTGTACTTGTAACAGTTACAGCTATAACTATAGTTGAGGATCTTGCAATTGCAGTTATAAGTGGAGTTATAATCTCAGCTCTTGTATTTGCTTGGAAACACGCAAAGGTTTTTGCAAAAACAAAAATCGAAGAGGATGGGACAAAAGTGTATGAGTTTGATGGACCACTATTTTTTGGAAGTGTAACAGCTTTTAATGAGAATTTTGATATCAAACACGATCCAAAAGATGTGGTGCTTGACTTTAAAAATGCTCGTGTGATGGATATAAGTGGAGTTGAAGCAGTTGATGCTATAACTAAAAAGTATCTAGAAGAGGGTAAAACTATAAAGATAAGGCACTTAAGCAATGAGTGTAAAGCGATCATGAAAAATGCAGGACCTTTTTGTACATATGAAGAGGATGATCCAAACTATAAAGTTGCTTACAATTATTAATATTAGATAATATATAGTTTAATCGACTATTAAGTTTTTATTAAGATTAGTGGAGAAATTACGCGCGATTTGAAGATAAGTAGCTAGAACTTAAGACAAATAAAATATAAAGATAGATAAAAAGATCTTAATAGATAAAGCTATTTCATCTAATCTTAATAAAAACTTAACATTGGATTGAACTAAATATTATAAAAAAAAGGGGAAAAAATGGTAGATTTTTATTATACAAATGCAAATATGGGTGAAAGACCTAAGTTTCAAGTTCCAAACAAAGAGTTTTTGGAGCAGTTAACACCTAAAGGTTTTCAAGAGTTAGTGGATGCTTTTTACGATATCGTAGTTGATAGTGAGATAGCTCACTATTTTCCAGATGAAGAGGAGGAGTTGGCACTTATCAAAAAAAGAAATGCTTCATATTTTATGATGATATGTGGTGGAGATGAGAGATATATCTCTAAATATGGTGGTGAATTTGATCAGATAAAAACTCATGAGATGTTCTCTATTCCAAATAAAGCTAGAATTGAGTGGCTTGGGTGTTGGGAAGAGGCTATGAAAGAGGTTGGGATACTTGATAAGGTTGAACATCAACATATCCAGTCATACTGGAACTGGCTAGAGGTGTTCTCAAAACATATTGTAAACTTTGAAAATGATAGGGAGACCTTAGAAGATAAAGCAAATGTAGGTGGTGGTTGCCCATTTGGACATCATAAAAAATAATGAACACAAAACTGATCAACTTTATAGTAAAAAAATATCTCAGATGGGATAAAAAAAATCCATTTATATCTATAAGTGCATTGTTGGCATTTATAGGTGTCTCTGTTGGGGTTATGGTACTTATAATTGCTATGGCTATTATGAATGGAACTGCAAAAGAGTTTGAAGATAAACTTTTTACTATGAACTATCCACTTAGTATCTATCCTAAAATCGAGGGTAGTGTTGATCAAAAACTTTTAGAAGATCTTGAAAGAAAATTTCCAAATCTAAAATTTTCCCCATACCTTACCTCGCAAGTTATGATACAAAGTGATGATTCTATGGGTGGGGGAGTTATATTTGGTGTAGATCCACAAAAAGAGGCAGCTATAAACAAGATATATGCAAAAGCTGTTGAAAATATAAAAACACACAATAAATATGATCTAATACTAGGTCAAGGTATAAAAGATGATCTATATCTTTTTGCAAATCAAAAAGTAACATTGTATTTTACAACTATCGATCCAAGTGGATTTTCCCTTATGCCAAAGATGAAAAGATTTGTTTATGCAGGGGAGTTTAAATCTGGACTTACTGCATATGACAAAGCATACACATACACCTCGATTGAAGCTTTAAGAACAATTTTGAAAAAAAGTGATACATATTATGATGGGATACATATATATAGTAAAGAGCCATTTAAAGATATAGAACTTATAAAAAATGAGTTGCCAAAATTTGGTGTAGGTGTTGTAGGTTGGTGGCAACAAAATGGAAACTTCTTTGCAGCTATGGAGATGGAGAAGAAAGCTCTGTTTTTAGTTTTGATGTTGATAATACTAATAGCTTCACTAAATATCATAAGTTCACTTCTTATGACAGTTATGAGTAGACGTAAAGAGATAGCACTTCTTTTATCACTGGGTGCAAGTAGTAAAGAGATAAAACATATATTTTTAAGGCTAGGTGTTATTATTGGTTTTAGTGGTATTGTATTGGGTGTTGGTTTAGGATTTGGGGGGATGTATATATTGGATAACTTTAATATTATATCTTTACCTGCAGATGTTTACGGAACTAGTAAACTTCCACTTCTACTTGATAGTGTTGATTTTATATCTATCTTAGCTGGAAGTATTTTAATAGTATCTCTCTCATCATACTATCCAGCACTAAAAGCTACAAAAATTGATGTACTAGATGTACTTAGAAATGAGTAGAAAAATTAACATCTATTTAATACTTAAGTGCTAATATTTATAAAAATTATAAGGTTGGTTAATATATGAAAAAATTTATTTTTATATTGTTGGTTTTTACTATTGGTTTACAAGCTCAAGAGAGTTTTCTAAAACATGCTAGTTCAAAAGTGGAGTTAACTCAAAGTGGTGAGGGTAAACACTGGTGTCCTGCGTGTGGTATGAAGATAGAGAGCTATTATAAAACTAGCCATAGTGCAAAGCTAAAGATGAATGGAAACGATAGACAATACTGTAGTATAAGATGTTTAGCTGTTGATATGAAAGAGTATGGGATAGATCTAAATAGTGTTAAAGTTGTAGATGCAAAAACTGAAAAACTATTTTTTGCTTTGAAAGCTTTTTATCTAGTAGATAGTAAGATTATGGGGACTATGTCAAAGGTTAGTAAACTAGCTTTTGAGAAAAAATCAGATGCCCAAGAGTTCCAAAAGCTTTACGGTGGGAAAATAGTAGATTTTAAAACAGCTTTAACTATGGCAAATGAATCACTAAAAAGTGATGATGCTATGGTAGCTAAAAAGAAGAAGAAAAAAGTATACCCAAGGGGTAAAAAGATATTTGATAAGGTTTGTAAGGGTGACAAAATAGACCCAACAGATTATATAGAGATAAATGAACTAAAAGATGATATAGTAAAAAGAGGACTTTGTAAACCTCTAAAAGAGAAAGATCTACAAGCGGTTTCATTATATATTTGGGAAGTGAAAAGGTTTGGAGAGTTAGCAAATATAGAAAATAAAGTGGTAGTTTTAGAAAATGAGAAGTGTCCAGTGTGTGGTATGTTTACTTATAAATACCCAAGATGGGCTGCACAGATTTTTTATAAGCATAAAGATCATGAGCATCACTATTCATTTGATGGGGTCAAAGATCTTATGAAGTTTTATTTTGATCCTTTAAAGTGGGGAGATTATAAGTTTGCAAAAAAAGAGAATATATCAAAGATACTTGTAACTGACTACTATAGTCAAAAAGCAATAGATGGTAAAAAAGCATAC
>JGI997J19993_1000295_pt1 | contig 16089 bp, 14 predicted proteins | sample Etolagbewater25m_FD_19993 | JGI IMG/M metagenome (IMG submission 19993)
ACTTCCCGTGACTGTTTTCATCTTTGGTGGAGAATTTCTTTCTATATTGTGTATGTGAAGTATATATAGTTCACGTAATTTGTTCAAGGTTGTTGCCCCCAATTGGATGTTTTACCGCGTGAGCTGTGCCTGGTTGTTAAACATGGGTTCTGGTTGGGGGAGAGGATGAGACATGATGATTTTGATGTAGACGAGTTGCTTCGCTATTCGCAGGATGAATGGCTGATTGAACGTAAGGGTTTCAGCAGGAACAGGATGCGTATGCAGGTACAGGAAAGCCTGTTCTGTGTCGGGAACGGATACCTCAATATTCGGGGTAGCCTCGAGGAGCTCCCGCCAGGCAGTATGCCTGGCATGTATATGAATGGCATTTACGACCGCTCGGAGGCTGATGTCGAAGAGCTTGTCAAGTGCCCGGTCTGGACAGATGTCTCGTTCTGGATCGATGGTCTGAAAGTCAGCCCATGCAGTTGCAAGGTAATGCGGCATACCTGTACGCTTGACATGCGTAAGGGTATCCTGCACCGTTATTCCCGCCTGAAAACACCCGAAGGAAAAATTCTTTCCATTACTACAGCCCGCATGGTGTTTATGCATTCTGTGCACCGGGGGTATATGCGCGTCCGTGTGACGGCTGAAAATTTTTCCGGTGCAGTCAAGGTGATGAGCGGCCTCAATGGCGAAATGCTCAACAGGGGCTTTTTTCCGGGAGAACATCTCAAACACCTTCATCTCGAGCGGATCGAGCGGGGTCGCGACCTGATGTACCTCGAGATGAAGACTCGTGAGCAGCAAATCGGCATATCCGTTGCCGCTGCGTGGCGACCGGTTGGTGACCGGAAGGGGGTTTCCGGGTTCGCTCCGAGGATATACGGAGAGAAGTTTACCAGCGAGCTCACTTTGCAGGCTGATCAGGGTCGGCTGTATGCATTTGAAAAATATGCTGTTGTCCTGACCAGCAGAGAGGCTGATCCTGATCGCTTGTTCAGGGAGAGCATCTGCGAATTGCGGGCATTTCTCAAAAAGGGGGCCACGAGTGAGATAGGTGAGCATATACGGGCGTGGGCTGGTCGTTGGGAGCAGGCGGATATCGTTATCGAGGGTGATCCTCCCGCCAGACAGGCACTTCGGTACAATATATACCAGCTGCTGATCAATGCGCCTCCGTTTACCGGCAGTACAGGGGCACGATTCCTGAGTTCAGAGGGCTACCTTGGGCATATCTTCTGGGATACGGAAATCTTCATTTTTCCTTTTTACCTCTACAATTTCCCGAAGGTTGCCCGCAACATGCTGATGTACAGGTATGTGACGCTTCCGGGAGCTTTGAAGAATGCTGAGCGGGCCGGTTATTCCGGGGCAAAGTACGGTTGGGAAAGTGCGGTGACGGGTGAGGATGTGACACCTCGTTTCGCTTCGAAGCTCGAGCGGACGATACGGCTTATCTACACGGGCAGGGAGGAGGATCATATCGTGTCTGACGTAATTTATGCCCTGGAACGTTATTTCAGGGTGACCGGAGATGAACATTTCCTTTTCGACCAGGGTCTTGAAATGATTTTCCAGACGGCCAGGTTCTGGGTAAGCCGGGTCGATGCCGGTGAGGATGGTTACGATATCAGGGTGGTGATCGGACCCGATGAGTTTCACGAGCATGTCACGAACAACGCCTATACCAATTTCCTTGTTCGATGGCATCTCAACCTGGCAGCCGTGCTCTACCGGTATTTTGCTCATCGGAACCTTCCTGGTTTCGAAAGGATATGCAGGGAGATATCGTTACAGCCTGACGAGGTTTCCAGCTGGAAAGACATTTCCCGGGGGCTGAAATTCAAAGTGGATGAAGCTACCGGCCTGATTGAGCAGTTCGACGGCTATTTCATGCTTCGTGAACTGACTGTTACAAAGCATGATCGTCATGGATCGCCTCTGCTTCCTCCGGGAGTGACGTACCGGACGGTCGACCGGACGCAGTTGATCAAGCAGGCTGACGTGCTCATGATCTTCATTCTTTTTCCCCATCTTTTCAGCGATGATGTGAAGCTCAGTAATTACGAGTATTACGAGAGAAGGACCATGCACAAGTCATCTCTCAGTCATTGCTCTCATGCAATGGTGGGGCTTTCTGTTGGCAAACGTCAGCATGCGTACAACTATTTCATGAAGACGGCCCGGTTCGACCTGGAGAACCTTCACGGCAATACCCATCTCGGGATCCATGCTGCTGCTGTAGGTGGTACATGGCAGACTGTCGTTACAGGGTTTGGTGGCCTGACCCTCAAGTCGGACAGGATTGAGTTGCGGCCATGGCTGCCGAAGAGATGGACGCAACTTTCGTTCAGGGTTGTCTGGAGAGGCAGGATCATAGAGCTTGCCATTACCCACAAGCATACTGATATCATGGTCCGTTCAGACGTGGATGGGATGGTTGCCTGTTCGTTCTGGGGAAGCTGTTTCAGGTTTCCGGTCAACCAGGTATACCGTTTTTCATCCAGTCCGGTTACCTGTATGCTCAAAGGAGAATGTGATGGAGAAGTTGAGAATAGCACAGATAGCGCCTCTGATTGAACGTGTGCCACCCGAAAAGTATGGTGGTACGGAACGGGTGGTCTACCATTTGACGGAGGAGTTGGTGAGGCGTGGTCATAACGTGACACTGTTCGCTACCGGTGATTCATTGACATCGGCACGACTTGTTGCTTTAGTCGACAAAGGGCTTCGCCTTGGCGGGCGGGAATTTTCCTGTTTCCACTGCTCCATGAGCGAACTGACAAGGGCATACCAGGAGATGAGCGGAGCATTCGATGTCATACATTCACATCTTGAATATATGACGTTTCCTTTTGCAGCAAGTTCCCGTATACCAACTGTCATGACTTTTCACGGGCGTCTCGACAATCCCGATATTGTCCGCCTGATGCAGCAGTACAGGCAGTTGCATTTCGTCTCTATCAGTAATGCTCAGCGTCTGCCGGTGTCCGATGTTCCCTGGGCAGGAACGGTCTATCACGGCTATCCTCTTGCTGATTTCAGTTTCCAGCCCGATGCGGGGGATTATTTTGCCTACCTGGGGCGTATTTCTCCTGAAAAGGCACCGGACGAGGCTATTCGCATTGCCATCGATGCTGATGTGCCGCTCAGGATTGCTGCCAAGATCGACCCGGTTGACCAGGGATACTTCAATGAAGTGGTCAGGCCGCTGATGACGCATCCGCTTATAGAATATGTCGGGGAGCTTGGTGAGCATGACAAGCTTGAATTGCTGCAACACGCAAGGGGGCTTCTCAATCCGATCAACTGGCCGGAGCCTTTCGGGCTTGTCATGATTGAAGCGCTGGCCTGCGGTACTCCGGTGATTGTTCGTGCCTGCGGTTCCGCACCCGAGATTATTACGCATGGTCGGGACGGATTTGTCTGCCATGATCATAAGGGCTTTGTTGAGGCCGTTCACCGTATTGGCGAGATTGACAGGGCCAGGTGCAGGAAAACGTTTGAGTCACGTTTTACCGTTGCGCACATGGTGGCTGGTTATGAACGCATTTATGAACGTCTTCTTTATGGTGACCAGGTTCGAAGGACCGGGGTGTTTCCGCCCGTGTTGGAAAAAGGTGTTGACAGGGTCACGCTGAGATGAGCCGGAAAGGCGTCAGACGATTGCATATTCCCTTCGAAAAACACATCTTGAAGAACAGGTCGGGATGCACGGCCGGCCGCTTATCTTTCTACATGTACCCCAGTGACTGCCTGAAATGGATTTTGTTCATCTCCATACACATACGCATTATTCGATGCAGAGTAGCCCCATCTTTCCAGAGCAGCTTTTCGAAGCATGCAGGAAAGTCGGGATGACGGCTCTGGCTGTGACCGATTATTCGGCTATGTTCAATATGCCGGAGCTCTTTGCCCTTGCCAGCAATGCAGGGGTGAAGCTGATTATCGGCAGCGAAGTGCTGATGCAGGAAGCTGAGATGAGGCAAGGGGGCGGCCATCACGATGCATCTACCCTTGTGCTTCTCGTGAAAGATGAAACGGGGTATCGGAACCTCTGTATCCTGCTTTCGAGGGCAGCGAGGAATGGCTTTGCTAACGGTATGCCGCATGTAGACCCTGAAGTACTCAAGCATCACCATGAGGGCCTGGTCTGTCTTTCAGGGGGGTATGCTGGTCGTATCGGTCGGGCGCTGCTTGCCGGGCATTATGAGGAAGCTCTAGCATACGCATCGGTGTACAAGGGGATTTTCGGTGATGATTTCTTTCTTGAACTGCAGGATCATAAGACTGCTTTTGACGAGCGCCTGAAAGAGGAGACCTTGAGACTTGGCAAAGAGCTCGGGATCAGGTTCGTGGCGACCAATAACGTGCATTACCTTGAAAAGAGGGATGCTGGTCGTTACCAGGCTATGGTGGCCATCAGGACCAAGGAACGGCTGTCAAGTCCTCATCTCAAATGCCTTTCGGGAACTGAAAACTATTTCAAGACTGCTGCCGAGATGCAGGCGCTTTTTGATGATAGCAACAAGGAACTTTCAAATACGGTCGCTATCGCTGAGTCGTGCAGTTATGCATTCAGCCAGCAGGACCCGAGGCTTCCGCATTTTCCTCTCCCCGATGGTTTTGATGATGAGGCAGCTTATCTGCGCCATCTTACCTATGAAGGAGCAAAGGTCAAATATGCGGATCCGGCATCGCAAGGGCTGACATGGCAGGATGTTGAGGCGCGTATAGAGCGGGAGCTCGATGTCATTACCAGTATGGGGTTCAGTTCCTACTTCCTGATTGTCAGTGACCTGATCGCGGCATCCAGGAAACTGGGGTATTCCGTGGGGCCAGGAAGGGGATCTGCTGCTGGCAGCATCATCGCTTACCTGACCGGGATTACGCGTATCGATCCGCTTCGCTACAAGCTGCTCTTCGAACGTTTCCTGAATCCGGAACGCCTCTCCATGCCGGATATCGATATCGATTTCACACCTGTCGGCAAGCAGAGGGTTCTCGATTACACTGTGGAGAAATACGGCGATGCAAGTGTTGCGAAAGTTGTCGCTATCGGTACGCTCGGGGCCCGGGCGGCTATCCGCGATGCTGGAAGGGTACTCGAGGTGCCGTTGCAGGTAGTCGATCGACTGGCTAAACTGGTGCCTTCACGGCCCGGGGTTACCCTGGTTCAGGCACTCGACGAGGTGCGTGAGCTCAAGGAGCTGGTGGAGAGCAGTCCGCAGAATTCGCAACTGATGGATTATGCGCTCGCTCTCGAGGGGAGAGCACGCAACGTATCTATGCATGCCGGGGCCGTAGTCATTACTGATGGTCCACTTGAGGAACAGGTGCCGCTGTATGTGTCCAACAAGATCGAGACGGAAGAGCGTAAATTCGCCGATGAGTACGATGCCGAGGAGCTGGAGCGGGGAGCGCAGAAGGCCTCGAGTGATCAGAAGCAGGTCGTTACCCAGTTCGACAAGAACTGGATCGAAACAGCAGGATTGCTCAAGATCGATTACCTTGGACTGGAGACGCTTGCGGTTATCGATGAAACCCTGCATCTCATCAAAAAGCTCCATGGTGTCGAGATCGATCTCGAAAGCGTGCCGATGACTGATCGCAAGACGTTCCGGATTTTCCAGGAAGGAAAGATGGCCGGGATATTCCAGTTCGAATCCCAGGGTATGCAGACCTACATGATGCAGCTGCAGCCAACACAGATCGGGGATATCATCGCTATGAGTGCGCTCTACCGTCCCGGTGCGCTCAATGCCCGGATCGATGCCAAGCGTAATGCAGTCGACCTGTTTGTCGATCGTAAGCATAACAGGGAACCGATCGACTACATGCACCCTATGCTCGAGGAGATCCTCAAAGAGACCTATGGTGTCATTGTCTACCAGGAGCAGGTGATGCAGATTTCCCAGGTGATGGGTGGTTTTTCGCTGGCGAAAGCTGACAATCTCCGCAAGGCCATGGGTAAGAAGAAGCCCGAAATCATGCAGAAGTTCAAAGCTGATTTTGTCGAGGGAGCGGTCAACCAGGGTGTGCATGACAAGCTGGCCAACCGTATTTTCGACCTTATGGCGGAGTTTGCAGGTTACGGATTTAACAAGAGCCATTCTGCGGCCTACGGTGTTCTTGCATATTGGACGGCCTATCTCAAGGCGCACTATCCTGCCGAGTTCATGACGGCCATCCTCAACAGCGAGATCGGCGATACGGTCCGGATGAAGCATCTGAGTGATGAGGCAAGGAGCTTCAATATTCCGATCCTGCCTCCCAATGTTAACGAGAGCGATGCCCTGTTTGCGATTGAAACACACGAGGGCAAACCCGCTATCCGGGTTGGCCTAAGTGCTATCAAGCAGGTTGGAAATGCAGCAAGAGCTGTGGTTACCGCCCGGTTGAGAAGGAAAAAGAAGTATACCAACCTTTTCGACCTGACCGCGTCTGTAGACCTTCGGGCCATGAATACAAAATCGCTCGAGTGCCTGATCATGGCTGGTGCGCTTGATGAACTCGACCCCAACAGGGGGAAACTCCTGGCCAATATCGACAAGGCGATCAAGTTCGGAAAGCTGCAGAATCACTCGGTTACGACAGGTCAGTGCGGATTTTTTACCTCTGACGATGCTGCTTCGGATGATGCCCTCTATCCCGATATGGATCCTGCCGATCCCCTGCCTGAATTAGAAAAGCTGCAGGCGGAAAAAAAACTGGTCGGGGTCTACCTCAGTCGTCATCCCCTGGATCCGTTCAGGCGGGACTGGGAGGCATTTGCAAACCTGCATCTCGACAATCGCCAGGTACAGCAATCGCGCCAGTACAAGGTTATCGGGGTGATTGTTTCGACAAAGCCCCATCTGGACCGCAAGGGGAACCAGATGCTGTTTGGTGTTATCGAGGATTTCAGGGGAAAAGCGGATTTTACGGTGTTTGCCAGTGTGTATGAACAGTACCGTCAATGGCTTAAAACCGACGAGCCCGTGATGCTTGTTGCCGAGGCCGAAGCTGCGACCGGCATGCTTAAACTGCTCGTGCGAGAGGTGGTTCCTTTGAAAAAGGTCCGTGAAAGCTGCATCGACCGGGTTGTGCTGAGGATAGATGCCCAGGATGCAGGGGAACGTGACAAGCTGTTGGCTGTGCGTGAGCTATTCGAAAAGCACAAAGGGGGAACTGGCGTGGATTTTGAAATCAAAGTGGAGAACGGTGAATCGGTAGAGGTTGTTCGTATGTTCGCAAGGAGTACTCCGGTAGATCCGTCTGATGAGTTCCTGCAGGCTCTGGAGAAGATCCTTGGACCGGATAATGTGCAAATTGCTGGTTGATGTACCGAGATTTGGTGCAAACTGTTTTTTTGTTACCTTCATCTCTGATCGGTTGTATCATTATCCAGTTGGATATTTCATATCGTTAATCTCAATAGACTTTACTACAATGGGAAAATACCTGAATGCCACGGACCAGAACTTCAAATCGGAAATCCTCGACTCCGACAAGGTAGCGCTTGTTGATTTCTGGGCAGCGTGGTGCGGACCCTGCGTTATGCTGGGACCAACCATCGAAGAGCTCGCAGCTGACTATGAAGGCAAGGCGGTGATAGCTAAAGTCAACGTCGACGAGAATCCGAACACGGCAGCACAGTACGGCATCCGCAGCATTCCGACCATGCTGATCTTCAAGAATGGCGAAGTTGTCGACCAGATGGTTGGCGCGATGCCGAAAAACATGATCGCAGAGAAAATCGATGCACAACTTGCCTGATCATTGACGCATTTTTCCGTGGGAGTGCCTCCCGCATTTTTTGCCGGTCGGGAGGATTCCCGTACCGGCATTCTTGTTTGTTATTCATCTTAACTGAAGCATATCGAAATGGAACAAGCGATTCGTGACGTTGTCATTATGGGAACCGGCCCGGCAGGACTGACCGCGGCGATATATACTGGACGCGCTAACCTGAAACCCCTTGTCATCGATGGATCCCAGCCGGGAGGCCAGTTGATGATTACTTCGGAAATTGAAAACTTTCCCGGGTTTCCCGAGGGAATCCGTGGACCTGAGCTGATGGACAAGCTGCGTCAGCAGGCCGGGCGGTTCAACACGGATTTTGCATTCGGCAACGTGACTGAAGCTGATCTCTCACGCAGGCCGTTTCAGCTGCGTCTCGATGATGGCAAGGAGATTCTTACCAATGCACTGATCATTGCTACCGGGGCAAACGCCCGTTGGCTTGGCCTGCCTTCCGAGAGAGCATACCGTGGTAAAGGTGTTTCGGCATGCGCTACCTGCGATGGATTTTTCTATCGCGATCTCGAGGTCTTTGTTGTCGGGGGTGGTGATACAGCCATGGAAGAGGCCCTGTTCCTGACCAAGTTCGCCAGCAAGGTAACAGTTGTTCACAGGCGCGAGGAGTTCCGTTCTTCCAAAATCATGAGCCTTCGCGTTGAAAAGAATCCGAAAATCTCTCTGGAGCTTAACAAGGTTGTTGAAGAGATACTCGGAGACGGTCAGAAAGTAACCGGTATCAGGCTCAAGGATGTCAAGACAGGTGAAATAACAGAGCAAAGCTGTGATGGCGTCTTTATAGCTATCGGCCACGCACCTAACGCCGAACTTTTCGAAGGTCAGCTCGATATCGATGAGTACGGCTATATCGAAACCGCAAAGACATCGACTGCGACAAGTGTCGATGGTGTGTTCGCCTGTGGCGACGTGCAGGACTACACCTATCGCCAGGCTATCACCGCAGCAGGTACAGGCTGCATGGCCGCCCTCGATGCCGAACGCTACCTCGAGTGCATCCGCTAGAAAAACCAGGGACGTTTCGTGCTTAAGCAAGGAACGTCCCTGGTTTTTTACACAGATGTTGCATCTGTGGTGTGGTGGTTGTGCTCAGCATATGTATCATGAGGGGGAATGAAGTGTTTGCCTGAATGAGACTGTGTGACGGTATGGATAATGAGAAAAAAAGCGGTAAACCCTACCGGATAGTCATCGAATGGGATGAGCGGGAGGATTTTCTGTTTACCTGTGATTACGGGGAACCCGATGAGCATGCAGATACCTCATCCACTGTCCCTTGTAATGAGAGTTACTCGTTTCCTCATGTTGTGTATGCCATGGGGAATGTGCTTCGTAAACTGAGGCGTGAGCCTATTGCTTTCCCGCTGTTTCTGCTTTCACTCGCCTTTGAACACCGCAAGCTGCTTTCTGAAATAGACACCCTGTTAAGCGGTATGCATACCCATCTTGCCCGAAATCCTGCTCCTGGTCGATTTACCTGCCAGGTGAAAAGGTGAAAAAGGGGGACGTCCCCTCCTCTGAAAGCGGGGGGTAGGGTTTACCTTGGTGGCGGAGTGTTTCGCTGATGGTGGGGTAGGAGAGTTCGAAGAGTCGTTTCTGGAGGTAGGCTGGGTCCAGGGTTGGCTTGTCGTAGCAGCCTGCCTGCAGTCTTTGACGTTGCAGTTCGAAGAGGATGACTGCGGCAGCAACGGAGACGTTCAGGGATTCTACCATGCCTTGCATGGGGATGTGGATCGTCTGGTCGACGTGTTCCAGGGTGGATGCTGCCGGGCCGAATTTTTCCGCTCCCATGATGATGGCGGTTGGCTTGGTGTAGTCGATGCTTCGGTAATCTACCGAATGTTCGTTAAAATGTGCAGCGAGGATCTGCTTGCCTTCACTGCGAAGCGTTGTGAGGAGCACGGGCATCGAGTCGTGCAGGGTGAGATTGGTCCATTTGCTTGAACCGCCTGCGGTTTTCTGCTTGGTGCGGATGGCGGGTTTTTGGGAGACTGCATGGATGGTTTCAATGCCTACTGCATCGCAGGTGCGGATGATGGCGGCGAGATTGTGCGGTTTGTTGACATTGTCCATCACCATAGCGAGGTCGCTTTGACGAAGCTCGAGAAGTTTTCTGATTTTCTGGAACCGTTCAGGATTGATCACGTGCCAGCAGGTTGGGCGGCGAAAAGCCGCGTTGTTGTCGAGGACTGTATTTTACAATATTGTCATCATTTCGCTGCGTTTCAAGAGTTTTTTTCCGTTGTTCCCATAAGGTGCCGGAGTGATGTTGCAGAGTCTTTACATCCTGATGTTTGCTTCCACAGTTGGTCCAGGTTACCTTGAGATGCACTTCAGTTGAGCCGGTTACCAGGAATCTTTTAAAGCTTTTTTTTATGCAGTGGTTGAACTGCGATTTTCATATCCATACAACATGGAGTGACGGTTCCTGCACGCTTGAGGAGGTTATACATTTATACGGCGAGGCTGGATTCGATGTCATTGCTGTAACGGATCATGTTCTTGATACCCTCAGCTATGAAACTGCAATGTCAGCGGGACGCTCGCCATGCAGCATTCCGCCTGAGCTGTTCGCCGATTACCAGGCGGCATTGTGGGAAGCTGCTTCTCTTGCCTGGACTGAATACGGCATGCTGCTCATTCCAGGTGTTGAGTTGACTAACAACACGTCACGATACCATATTCTGTCGCTTGACAACAAGGATTTTATTTCACCGGACCTCGAGGTTCCTGATATTGTCAGTGAGGCCAGGAGGCAGCAGGCTCTTACCGTTGCATGTCATCCTTCAGTACGGAATCATTCGGGAGAGGACCCTTCGGCTCATCTCTGGTCCAATCATGAGGAGTATGCAACAATGTTCGACGCCTGGGAGGTGGCGAACCGTGATGACCTGTTCAATGTTGTGGGATTGAAAAAGTTTAATTATATCGCTAATTCAGATTTCCATGAACCGAGACATCTCTATTCATGGAAAACGCTCCTGCGCTGCGAAAAAAATGTCGAGTCGGTCAAGCAGGCGATCAGGAGCAACAGGCAGGTTTCTCTTTTTCTTTTCAGAGGCGGTAAGTTACGCTAATGAAAGGAATGAGGCTGATTAAACTGTATGCAGCAGCACCATAAAAAACATCCGCATCTCGAGCGTCTGCGAAAGACGGCAAGACGGGTAGACGTAAACGGCAGTTCACGTATTCTCATTTTAAGCGACCTCCACATGGGTAACGGTGGTCGACGTGACGAGTTCAGGCGAAATGCCGGACTTGTCGAAACAGTCCTTTCCGATTATTACCAACCTCAAGGCTTCAGTTTACTGCTGAACGGTGACGTTGAAGAGCTGTTCAAGTTTCCCCTGGAAGATATCGTGACACGCTGGGAATCGATGTACCGCCTGTTTATGAGTTTCAGTGAGAACGGGTTTTTCCTGCGTACTTTTGGCAACCACGATGCTTCTCTCCAGGACGAACAGGGCTATATTCTCGCACCCTATCTTCTCGAAGCAGTCAGGCTTGTCTATGGCAGGGAAGAGATGCTGGTGTTTCACGGTCACCAGGCATCCATATTCCTGTGGGAAACCTATCCCCTGGTAAGTCGACTGATTGCTCTTTTCCTGCGCTATGTAGCCAAGCCGTTCGGTATAAGGAATTTTTCCATGGCGTATAACAGCCGTCGCCGTTTTGCGATCGAAAAATCGATTTACGAGTTTTCTAACCAGGAGAAAATTGTTTCGGTGATAGGCCATACGCATCGCCCCCTGTTCGAGTCGCTTTCGAAAGTTGATTACCTGAATTACCGGATCGAGGAGCTATGCCGGGCATATCCGGATGCTGCCCTGCCTGAAAGGGAGTATATCGAGTCAAGAATTGCTACCATGAAGGAGGAGCTTTCCGACTGTTACCGGCAGGGCAAGCGGATAGGGCTTCGCAGCGGTGTGTATAACAACCTGACTATACCGAGCGTATTCAATTCGGGATGCGCTATAGGAAAGCGGGGTATTACTGCATTGGAAATTGACAGGGAAAAGGTGCGGCTTGTCTACTGGTATAACGGTCGTCAGAGCCGAAAATACCCCAGTGATCGGGATAGTACGCCCATGCCGCTTGGCCAGACTGGTTATTCCAGGGTGATCCTTAATGAGGATCGTCTCGATTACGTCTTTTCACGCCTTCATCTCCTTGCATGATAGTGCAAGGAGTCTCCGGGGGAATGTCGCCGGCAGCTTGCAGACAGGGTATGGGGGAGTACTCTGGTTCAGTTTTTAGCCTGTTCAAGGAATTCCGTTATTTCGAGCGGCTTTGCGACAAGGGTTTTTGCACCGTTTTCCAGGAGCTCCTCTCTCTCTCGGAATCCCCATAGTACGCCCAATGGGTACATGCCTGCCCGGTTGGCCGTCTGCATATCGACACTGCTGTCGCCTATATAGAGTACTTCATTGGGGTGGACTCCGAACCCAGCTGCCATCAACAGGGCGCTTTGCGGGTCGGGTTTATGACCCAGGCCATCGAGATGCCCCATGACAGCATCAAACTTCCACGAAGGCAGAAGGGTTTCGACACACTTGCAGGTGAATGCGTGAGGCTTGTTGGAGAGAATCCCTTTTTTGACGTCCGAACGGAACAGATTGTCGAGCATTTCGGGGATGCCGGGATATGGCCTGGTGTTGTCCTGCCATGTTTTTGCATAGTGAGTCTCCATTTCGCTCAGTAGCTTTTCAATCGTGTCATCAGCCACATCGCTTTCTTGCGGTAATGCCCGGCGTACCAGTTCCCTGCTGCCGTATCCGACCAGGTAACGGTACTGCTGGAGTTCGTGAGTGGGATAGCCGTGGCGCGAAAGTACGGTATTAAGCGTGTCGGCCAGATCCCTGAGCGAGTCGAGAAGGGTGCCGTCGAGGTCGAAAATCACTGCTTTGAATGCCATGTGTTCCAGGGTTCAGGTGTTGGATGATGTTGGGTTTTTCCGGGCGGTGCAGAGGAAAATGCTGTAGGTTCTTTCCTTGCCGATGCGGTTTACCTTGGTGATTTCAGCTGCAGTACGGAACGAAACGTTCGAGAGCCCGGCCGATGCAAGCAACGACGCCAGTTCGGCACGGTCGAAGCCGTGGTGGACTTCTTCTTCGGCATTATCGTGAAAGTACCCGTCCTCGGAATCGAGATCGGCAAAAGCGAGCGTTCCGTCTTTTTTGAGCAGTCCTGCAAGCATGGCCAGGGCTTCCGAAGTGTTGTCTATGTGGTGCAGGGTCATGCTGCTGATAATACAGTCAAACCCTGCCCTGCATCGGTGGTCGCTGACCAGGCTCCCCAGTTCTCCGCACAGCGTCGTGATGTTGGACAGTTGTTCAGCAGCGGCTTTTTTTTCAAGGACTTCGAGCATGCCGGCTGACGTGTCGAGCGCGGTGATATGCAAGGCCTTTTTTGCGAAAGGCAGGGTCACGAGGCCTGTTCCGCAACCTACATCGAGCATGTTCCACGAAGGATCGATACCCACGCTCTCCTCGATTGCTGCGCACACTTTTGCTGCCATGGCGAGGCGACGGGGACTCTCATCCCAGGTTTCAGCCGCGTTATCGAAACGGTTGCTGTGGTTGCTGTTTTCCTTCATCGGTAGATAGGTTCATTGTTATCTGTCTCTTATCCGGGTGAAGGAAAGTACACACCAGCAGGACAATTGCAAAACATGCACCTTCCATACAGGACTTGGCGGGGGTTCGATGTAGTGGCTGGCAGCCAATTTGCAGAGTGTTGACAGTGTCGTAACCATTGCCCAACACTTGTTTGCGTTCTTCAATAAGAGAGCTGAACAGGAAACCTCAACAGGAGACCCCCTGCATGAAGACAGACGTGCTCGCACTCCGTACCGGGCAACTCGGTTTACGCGAGCGCTTGCTGCTCGAGGCCATGATGTTTCCGGCAAGGCTGCTTGTCCGGCTTGAAGGCTCTTTGACCCTTCCAGCATCAGGTATGCCGGTGATCGTGGCATGCAACCATAACAATGCACTTGAGTCGCTGCTGGTACCGGTCAGCCTGATGCACAGGATGCAGGGGGTCAGGATAAGTTTTGTCATTGACTGGATGTACGGGAAGCTTCCTGTGGTGGGGAAGCTGATGGATGCTGTCGATCCGGTCTATACCTATACCAAGCGTTCCACTTTAGGGTGGCTCGAGCGTATGCGTCCCGCAGGCCGACCTCGGTCAGTGCTCGAACTCTGCCTCGATCGGCTTCGGGAAGGCCGGAGCGTAGGGATTTTTCCTGAGGGAAGACGAAATCATGATCCCTGGTCTCTATTGAGGGGAAAACCGGGTATAGGGCATCTTGCTTTGTCGAGTGGAGTACCAGTGCTGCCGGTTGGCATCGAGTACCCGGCCATCGAAAAAAAAAGTCGCATTCCGGCGGTAGGGCGTACCGTTGTGAGGATAGGCGATCTGCTGAGTTTCGGCGGTGCCAGTGAAGAGTACCTGCAGACTACATCGACTGTAGCCGGGCGCAGGCAGATGCATCGCCTTGCCGAACATGCCACACACCAGGTCATGCTGGAGCTTTCACGGCTTTGCGGAAAGCGTTACCCATTTGCATCATCAACCACAACCGAGATGGAGGAGCTATGTCACATGTAACCGTTGAAAAAATCCTCTCTACGGAAGCGAGGGAGGATGCTGTCATGATCATGGAGGAGGTTTTCAGCAGGGAAAAGCGCTGGATAGAGGGTGCAGCCTCCCAGGTGCCCGAGACATTCGGGGAACATGATTGTTTTTCCTGGTTCCTTGCCCGTGTGGAGGGTGAACCGGCAGGCCTGCTGCGGCTCTGGTACGATCCGCCACTCGAGATGCCCGAGGAATACGAGGTGACGCTTGAGCAGGGGATCGACGTCGAGCAACTGAAGGCTGCCGGGCGGTATGTAGAGATCGGTCGGTTCATGATTCTCAGGAAATTTCGCAGGAATCATCGCGTTGCGTTGCGTCTCATGAGCAGGGCTGTCAGGGAGGTGCTTGAACGGGATTACACGCATTTTATCACTGATGTGTTCGAAGACGATCCTCATTCACCGCTGAATTTTCATACCCGTGTGCTCGGATTCGAAGTTATCGGGCGTCATCTGTTCGGTGATCTGCATTGCAGTTCGGCACGCATTATCCTGACGCTCGATATCCTGAAGGTGTATGGCCGGATCCGCAACAACCGAAGCCGGATCTACCGGGAATTAACAGAAGGAATGACCTCTCTGCTGGAGCGGAAGCTTGTCCGACCCGGCGGGCAGGGCATATAAAGGAGGTGTGATGTTATCACTCGAAGAGCTGCGTGGGGTTATGAAAGGAGAGGTGCTGGTGCAGCAGGAGCTTGCCGACCACGATGTCAAGAAAGTGGCTGGGCATACGGACCTGCTTGTCAAACCTGCCAACGGCAAGGAACTCAAAAAGATCCTGCACATTTTCCGAAAGTCACATTTTCCGCATGTGATGATCGATCGTAAGGGACGGGTGCATTTTCCCGACAACAGGTTCCATGGTGCGGTAATCCTGATTGACTGAGGTTTCCTCATGTTTGTAACAATCTCTTTACATGAGCTTAACAATTCTGTAACACTGGGATTGTAGATTATCTCACGTTGATAGGGGTATGTGCAGCAACTGCCCCGGTTTCTTGTTCTTTTGAACTACAACAACTGAAACAAAACTAACCTACCATGAAAAAATTTTTAGCACTGTTCGCATTCCTCGTTGCAGCTGGCTGGACCAATGCAGAGGCTGCAGACTGGAACTGGAAGGGTGATCTTCGTTACCGTTACGAGGCGGCTCATGTAGAGGCAGATGATCCTGATGATTACCAGGAGCGTCATCGTATTCGCGCTCGTCTTGGCGTCTATCCCTGGATCAATGAGGAGCTGAGTGCTGGAGTGCAGCTGGTTACATCAGGTAAAGCGACCTCGAATAATGAGACCTTTGGTGATGGATTTGCTGGTGATAGCATGTACCTGCGTGAAGCTTACATTAACTACCATCCGATGGATTACGGTTTTGATGGTAAAATCAACTTCATTCTTGGTAAGCGCGAGGTCAAACAGACCCTTGTTCGTGAGAATGATCTTCTCTGGGATAGCGACCTCGGGCTTGAGGGTGTGACTCTACAGTACGGTAAGGATGGAAAAAGTCAGCTTGCTGGCCTGACTGCTGTTGCAGGTTACTACTTCGTTGACGAGAATGACTACGATGAAGATCGTTTCCTTGTAGTTTCTCAGCTTGCTTACAATGGTGAGGCCAGCAGCTCAGTGAAATACCAGGCTGGTGTTGGGTACTATAACTACCAGGATATGG
>JGI997J19993_1000296_pt1 | contig 16049 bp, 11 predicted proteins | sample Etolagbewater25m_FD_19993 | JGI IMG/M metagenome (IMG submission 19993)
AAGTCACTGCGTCGTCATGGTTCACTGACCTTTGCACAATACATGGAAAAGGCGCTTTACACCCCCGGTTTAGGCTATTACGCCAATGGATTACCTAAAATCGGTCAGTCGGGTGACTTTGTAACGGCACCTGAAGTCTCTGCTATTTTTTCAAGATGTTTAGCGCGTCAAGCTATGCAAGTTTTGCAAACCTTGCCAGAAGCCAATATTTTAGAGTTTGGTGCCGGCCAAGGCACGATGGCTAAAGACATCTTGCTTGAACTCAACGAGCAACAGCAAGCCCTTGAGCACTATTATATTGTGGAACTCAGCGCTGATTTAAGAGCCCGCCAACAAGCCATGTTACAAGCCAGTCTTCCCGAAGCGCTTTTTGAAAAAGTTATCTGGCTTGACCAACTGCCAAAAAAACCAATCTGCGCGGTCGTTTTGGCAAATGAAGTTTTGGATGCGATGCCCTTAGAGCGTATTCGAATTGAACCTGATCAAGCCCTGCAAGGCTATGTTCGATTTGATGACAGCAAAAACCAATTTGCTTGGAATTATCAAAAAATCACCACCAAACCGCTTCAGCAATTTGCCAATCAATTGATTGAACACATTGGAAAGGTCTCTGATTTAGGGTACGAAACCGAGCTCAACTTAAACATTACGCCTTGGTTAAAGTCGATTAATGACTTTTTAAAACAGGGCGTTATTTTATTGATTGATTACGGCTATAGTCGCCAAGAGTACTATCAACCTGCCCGCGTTATGGGCACCTTACGTTGCCACTATCAACACCGTGCGCACAGCAACCCGTTTTTTTACCCTGGCTTACAAGACATTACCGCTCACGTCGACTTCACCGCGGTGGCCGAATCCGCTTATGACGCGGGCTTAAAAGTGACCGGTTACACCACTCAAGCGCACTTTTTAATGGGGTCAGGCCTGCTTGAAATGTCAGGTGGCAGCGACCTACCGATTACCGAGCAACTAAAAATTGCCCAACAGATTAAAACATTAACCCTACCGAATGAAATGGGCGAAACCTTTAAGGTCATTGCACTAAGCAAGCAACTCGACCTAAAACTTATGGGTTTTAAGATGCGCGACCTAAGACATCAGCTATAATGCGTAAACAAATATAAGCACAATGGAAATTACATGGAACAGAGTTTAGACTGGCTACAAATAACCGTATTGGCCCTCATTCAAGGCCTCACTGAATTCTTACCCATCTCCAGCTCTGCTCACCTTATTTTAGTCCCCAGCCTATTTAACTGGCCTGATCAAGGCTTAGCGTTTGATGTCGCGGTGCACATTGGAACCTTAACGGCGGTGGTGGTCTATTTCCGCAAAGACATCTGGCTCATGGCACGTGACTGGACAAGTTCACTCGTAACCCGCCAGCCAACCAGCAATAGCCGCTTAGCATGGTGGGTTATTTTCGCCACCATTCCCGCGGTGTTGTTTGGTCTGTTTTTAAACAGCGGCCTAGAAGAAGCGATGCGTGACCCCTTACTTATCGCCGCGACAACGATTGGATTTGGTGTATTGCTGTGGTGGTCAGACGTTAAGGGCAAACAGATTCGCGATGAGTACAGCTTAAGCTTTAAAGACATTCTAATTATTGGCGTTGCGCAAGCGATTGCACTGATTCCCGGTACCTCGCGCTCAGGTATTACCATTACCGCCGCACTCATGTTAGGGCTAACCCGTGAAGCGGCCGCTCGCTTCTCATTTCTTCTGTCGATTCCGATTATCTTAGGCGCAGGCCTGCTAAAAATCACCGACCTAATGGAAAGTGCTGACCCAATTCCTTGGAAGGATTTGATTGGCGGAACCGTTATTTCAGCCATTGCCGCCTACGTTGTGATTTCGGTGTTCTTAAAATGGATTAACAAAATTGGTATGGCACCATTTGCTTGGTATCGTTTCGCTTTAGGTGCCTTACTGATTTATCTTTTTATATAGGCTGACGGATTATGCGAACGCTTTGGATTTTTATCGGTTGGTTCATTATTGTGGCCGTGTTGTATTTGTCATTATTCACCGTCTACATTCCGGTGAAGACTGACTTCAACAACATCGACAAAATACACCACTTCATCGCCTATGGAACCTTAATGCTGTGGTTTGCACAAAGTTTTGGGGGAACTAAACGGTACTGGGTTGCCGGCGGATTGGTTTTAATGGGCATCGTCATTGAATTCGCTCAGCCTTTTACAGGACGAGAGTTCTCTTATATGGATATGCTGGCAAATACTGGCGGAGTCTTATTGGGGCTGTTTATCGCTGCAAAAGGCGGTGATTTCCTCTACCCCAAGCTAAAAAACGCTCAAGCCCGCTAACCCTTTTAAAAGGTTTTTACAAACCCGTAACACGCAACTTTTTCTCACAAAATAAGCAGGCCTGTTAAGTTTTAACCTTCTATTCTTTAGGATTTAAAATGATCGAGTTTTACAGCGCAAAACAGAGCAAAGCGATAGACGCTTTTGCGATTCATGAGCACGCTATTCCCGGCCTATTACTCATGAAACGTGCAGGCCTGTTCACTTTTGAAACCCTATTAAGCCACTATCCAAAAACCAAAAAATTGCTGATTTTATGCGGCACTGGCAATAACGGTGGTGACGGTTTTGTGGTCGCGCAACTGGCGATGATGGCCGGTATTCAAACCGACGTGTTTTTATATGGGCAAATTAGCCACATCAAAAATGACGCACTGCTTGCCTACCAAGAGTTCGTTCAAATGGGCGGTGAAATCATTCACCTTAATCCAGATGAGTTGCATGAGTACGACGTCATTGTCGATGCGTTATTTGGCATTGGCTTGGATAAAAAGCGGCCAATTAAAGGCAAATTAGCCGAATGGATTTCGCTCATAAATCAACAACCCTGCCCCGTTATCGCAGTGGATATTCCCAGCGGATTGGACGCCAATACTGGACAGATTCACGGTTGCGCCCTGAAAGCGGAACGCACCTGCACATTTATCACTCACAAACCCGGACTGTATCAATTTAAGGGTCAAGACACAGCCGGTAAAATTCACTTCAGTTCGTTATCGTTGAGCGACGATATTCTGCACTCACAACCCTCTATCGGTCAAAACCATCCTCTAAAATATTGGTTGCAACAACTGACGACCCGTCCAGCATATAGCCACAAAGGTTCAACGGGGCTAGTTGGACTCATTGGTGGCGACCAACACATGATGGGAGCCGTGCAAATGGCGGGTTTAGCGGCGTTAAAGGTTGGCGCGGGTCTGGTAAAAGTGATTACCCACCCAGAGCACGGCATTGCGTTAACGCAAGCGTTACCAGAGTTGATGTGTTATGCCCCTGATGCCTTAGAGACTCAGCTCAAAAAAGTGGACGTGATAGCCATTGGCCCAGGCCTCGGCTTAACGGATTGGGGAAAAGCGCTGTTCACACAAACCCTATCCCACCCTCAACCTAAAGTCATTGATGCCGATGCCCTTACCCTGCTGGCTCAGAATTTGACAACAAGTGAAAACTGGGTATTAACACCGCACCCGGGCGAGGCGGCTCGATTACTCAACACCACCACTGAAACGGTTCAAAATAACCGTATTAAAGCCATCAAAGCCATTCAAAAAAAATATGGTGGCGTGGTCGTGTTAAAAGGCAATGCGACTCTGGTTTATGACGGCGAACGCTTAGAGATGTGTTTGGCCGGAAATCCCGGCATGGCTACCGGTGGCATGGGGGATGTTTTAACGGGCGCCATAAGCGGACTGATTGCGCAAGGCATTCCGCTGTTTGAGGCGGCTTGTTTGGGCGTAAGTTTACATGCACATGCCGGTGATATTATCGCCCAACAAAAAGGCCAGCTCGGTCTGTTACCCACCGAACTGGCCTCAACACTCAGCCAACTGTTAACCTACGCAAATCGCTAACGCTTTGCATAGGCTTGACGTTAACAAGCGACTTGGCTGCTTTGCTACTTAGGCAAAAAGTCGCCGAGTGCTTTTAACTGTTCAAACAGCTCGTCTTCGGTCTCTGCCATGACATTAATATGCCCTAGCTTACGGCCTTTGCGCTCGGCTTTATCGTACAAGTGCAAATGCGCTTTCGGCATGGTTAACACCTTTTCAACCGGCCCTGTTTCCCCAATAATATTGACCATTGCCGCCAACGGTTGGCGAGGGGCCGTATCGCCTAACGGCAAACCGGTAATAGCGCGTACATGATTTTCAAATTGCGAGGTCATCGCCCCATCTATTGTCCAGTGGCCTGAATTGTGCACGCGCGGTGCCATCTCATTTACCACTAACTGATTGCCGGTGGTTTCAAACAGCTCAACCGTTAGCACACCGACATGGTCAAGCTCATCCAACAAACTTTTCATATACGATTCAGCTTGCTTCTGAACCTCTTCTGAAATTTCTCGTGCTGGGGCAATGGTGTAACGCAAAATGCCTTCATGATGGACGTTCTGAACCAGCGGATAATAAACGTGTTCGTTATTGGCGTTACGAACCGCCACAATCGACAGCTCACGCATAAAATCCACAAACCCTTCTAAAATCAACTCTCGGCCACCAATTTCGGACCAGGCCTGCTCAATTTGATCTTCCGATTTCAAAACAAACTGACCTTTACCGTCATAGCCTTCGGTGGTGGTTTTTAACACTGAGGGCAAACCAATTTCCGCCACGGCCACTTTTAAAGATTCAACCGAATCCACCACTTTGTAAGGCGCGCACGGAATATTCAACGCATCAAACATCGCCTTTTCACGGCCTCGATGTTGCGACACAAACAGCGATTTTTCAGCGGGATAAACCGGCGTGGTTTTGGCAATCATTCGCACGATTTCCACGTCGGTATTTTCACTTTCGTAGGTAATCACATCTGCGAAATCAACCAGCTTTTTATAGATATCCACATCATCGGACTGCTTATGCATGTGCCCTAAAAGCGCCGAAGGTTCATCGTCACTTATGCCCAAAAAACCAAATTTTTGGCCCAGCGGATAACCGGCAATTGCTAACATTCGGCCAAGTTGACCAGCACCTAAAACACCAATATTTTTTGAAATGGGAGTCATATACAAAGCTCTTTATTCTCTAAGGAAAGTAAGTTGTTAATTTAACCACGAAGACACGCAGAGACGTAGTTTTTTATCGTATTCAGAAAATGAGCAGGCCTGCTCATTTTTATTTTTGATTGTGAAACAAAAAGGGCGTAATGAATTACGCCCTTTTATGTTTGTTAAATGTCCGGTTCATTGCCAAACCGATATCTAAACGATCTTAAACGCGCGGATCGGGATTATCTAGAACCGTTTGCGTCTGCTCGGCACGAAACGCTTTAACCGCTTCACGAGTTGCGAAATCGTGATTACCCACAATTTGTGAGGCCAAAATACCGGCATTTTTTGCGCCCGCATCGCCAATGGCTAAGGTCCCAACAGGCACGCCACCCGGCATTTGCACAATTGACAACAGAGAGTCGTTACCACTTAATGCACGCGACTGAACGGGCACACCTAAAACAGGCACCACCGTTTTAGCGGCGACCATGCCAGGCAGATGTGCCGCCCCGCCTGCTCCGGCAATAATAACCTGCAAACCGCGTGCTTCGGCTTGCTCGGCATAGCCAAACATTAAATCAGGGGTACGGTGCGCAGACACCACTTTAACTTCATACGGCACATTGAACTGCTCCAGCATCGTAACCGCGTGCTGCATTGTCGGCCAGTCTGATTTAGACCCCATAATAACGCCCACTAAAGGCTTAACTGCATTCGTCATGATTAACACCGTTTCCCAGAAAAGCCGTCCATTTTACCCTTTTATCAGTTTATTTCAACTACCCCCCTCTATCACTGATAGGAAGCCAGCCGTTAGATGATATCCCGCCTAAAAAAACAGTTTTTCGACTCAAATAGACTGATAAAATACATGGAATTAAAACAATGTTGTTATTGGCCAAAATGAAATCATCTCTTTGGATACTCTTTTTTTTATTGACTGCAATATCCGGCTGCACATCCAAAAATCAAGAACCCTATACGCCCAAAATCATTGAGCCAGACACTCATATCCAAGAATTTACCTTTGCCATTCATCCATTGCACAATCCAACCTATCTGTTTGATGTCTTCAATCCATTAATTGAATACCTAAACCAACAGATTCCTAATGTTCGCTTTAAACTTGAAGCTTCTCGGGACTATGCCACCTTTGATCAAAAACTCATTAAACAAACGGTCGACTTTGCGCTCCCAAACCCTTACCAGACTCTCATTGCCATTGATCACAACTATCAGGTAATTGCCAAAATGGCCGATGACTTTAACTTTAAAGGGATTATTTTGGTTCGCAAAGACAGCAATATTAAAGTACCCAGTGATCTAAAAGGTAAGTCCGTCAGTTATCCGGCTCCCACTGCACTTGCCGCAACCATGCTTCCCCAAGATTTTTTGCAACGTAACGGGTTAGACATCAACAAAGATATCCAAAACAAATACGTAGGTTCTCAAGAGTCGGCTATTATGAATGTGTTTTTAGGCACCACCGCTGCGGGTGCAACTTGGCCACCGCCGTGGAATGCCCTTGCCGACAAACGCCCTGAGCTCAAACAGCAACTTAAAGTAATTTGGAAAACTCACACTCTGCCCAATAACAGCGTGGTTGCTAGACAAGGTTTGCCAGACAATCTGACCAAGCAAGTTCAAAATGCATTGCTCAACTTACACAAAAACTCAGAGGGGCAAGCGATTCTACAAAAGATGTATTTATCAAAATATGAAGCGGCAAATAATGCAACCTATGAACCTGTAAAAGCGTTTATTACACAATTTAATTTGCACGTTAGACCGCTATAAACTATGCACAACTTTAATCAACTTGGCTGGTCATGTTAAAGAAACACTTCATAACTTCCATTAAAAACAAACTCATCTTGGGCATTGCACTTCTACATGCGTTGCTAATGAGTATTTTTGTAGTCGATCTAGTCAACCGACAACATGATTTTTTAATGGAAGAGTCACTTGGTTATACCAATGGTACCGCCAAAACATTAGCGGCCAACAGTGTTCCGTGGGTACTGTCTAATGACCTAGCGGGGTTAGAGGAAATTATTCAAGCACAAGCCAAACAGCCAAATTTTGAGTTTGCTATGATTACTGACGCACACGGTAAAATCCTTGCGTACCATCATAAAGCTCAAGCTAGCGGCTCGTTAGTTGGTCAACGCATTGAAATCGATACACTAAACGCCGCCCTAAACTTGCCAACAGAAACGGCTATTTTTAAAGACAATAACCAACACATTGATTTAGCCGTTCCCATTAAGGTAAAAGGCACCCTCATTGGCTGGGCAAGAATAGACATGAGTCGCAAACAAATTAATGACAGCATTACCTTTATAACCATTGAGGGCGTGCTTTACACCTTATTTGCAATTTCCATAGGAACATTCTTTGCCTGGCGAATGGGCGGTAATTTAACGCAAGGCATCTATAAACTCATCAATGCAACTCAACGAGTCGCCGCCGGGGAACGTCAAGTGGACGTCTCTCTTAATCGCCAAGACGAGTTACAAACACTTTCTGATAATTTTCAAACCATGCTCAATAGCTTAAACCGTAAAGAGAGTGAGCTGTCTTCAGAAAAGGAACGATTACAAATTACGTTAAAGTCAATTGGTGACGGCGTCATCACCACCGACAAAAACGGGCTCATTACCTATCTCAATCCGGTGGCCGAACGACTCACTGGCTGGGGCAACGCTGCCGCACAAAATATTCATATTGAAAAGGTATTTTGTATTTACCATGAAAGCAGTATGGAACCCGCTGAAAACCCCGCACTAAAGAGCATAAAACATCGCAAAATTTTCGGCCTTGCTAATCACACTGTTTTGCTTAACCGATCTGGCGAAAAAATATCCATTGAAGATTCCGGGGCCCCCATTGTTGACGTGACCGGTCAAGTACTTGGCTCGGTTTTGGTGTTTCACGATGCGACCGAAGCCAGATCTCTTAAAAAACGTCTAACGTGGCAAGCCATGCACGATAGCTTAACGAGGCTTAAAAACCGACAAGCATTTGAGAACGCTCTGGATGAATTAATTGAGAAAAATGCTCAAAACTCAAACTTACAACACACGTTAATTTACATTGATTTAGACCAGTTCAAAATTGTCAACGACACCGTGGGCCACTCTGCTGGTGATGAGCTATTAAAACAAGTCGCCAACATCATTCACGAACAAGTTAGAAACACCGACTTACTGGCTCGAATTGGTGGCGATGAGTTTGCGATTTTATTAGAAAACTGCCCCATCGAAAGTGCCGAACAGGTCGCGGAAAAAATACGCTCTGCTGTTTATAAACATCGCTTTCTGTGGGAAGACCGTGTCTTTGATATTGGCACCAGCATCGGTATTGCAAAATTACAAGGCAGCATTAATAAAGCGGAGGCCATGAGTCAAGCCGATGTAGCCTGCTATATTGCCAAACAAAATGGCCGTAACCGTGTGCATACCTTTAAAACGGATGATCAATCCTTGAGCCAAGAATTCTCTAAACTCGACTGGGCAAACCGTATTAAGCGAGCGCTTGAAAATGAGCAGTTTATTTTATTCGCCCAAAAGATTGTTCCGTTGCACTCGGGCAATCAAAAACGTGCTTATGAAATATTGGTACGTTTACAAACCCCCGGTGAACCCCTCACCAGCCCCTATCAATTTCTACCCGCTGCAGAACGCTTTAACCTAATGGGCGAACTTGATATCTACATTATTCGAAAAGCGGTCAAATGGCTCAACAGTCATTTGGATGAAATTGACCTTTTAAACATTAATATTTCAGGCCAATCGTTAGATGATGTTTACTTTAATGAGGCCTTATTAAGTATTTTAGAAGCGAATCCAAAAACCAACTCGAAAATCTGTTTTGAAATCACCGAAAGCACGGCTATTACCAGAATGTCGGCCAGCTTAGCATTTTTAAATCGCGTCAAAAACCACGGCTGTCAATTGGCGCTTGATGACTTTGGTTCGGGTTTCTCCTCCTTTGGCTGGTTAAAAACCATCCCCGTTGACTATGTCAAAATTGACGGTGCTTTTATTCTCGATGTACTGAATGATTCAGTTGATGCCGCCATGGTCAGAGCGATTCATGCAATCAGTGATGAAATGAATATAGAAACCATTGCTGAATTTGTCGAAAACCAAGCGGTCTCTGACTGGCTTAAAGAGACCGGCATTGACTACGCCCAAGGTTATCATTACCACAAACCAACGCTACTCGAAGAGATTATCTAAGCCCCCCAGCTGGCTGTTACCTGCTGACTCAAAAAGCCTCTCAGGTTCAGTAAAAGCCTATTATCAAAAGTACTCCTGCCAAACGAAAAGCGTGGTTTGTGTTGATTTACCTAACAAAAAATGGATAATATTTCCAAGCGCCGATTTGACATTCAGCTTGCGGGCGCATTTATAAGTACGGCTAAAGCGAGGAAAGTTCTATTCCCGCCTGTTTTTCCGTACCTCGTTTTTAATAAACTATTCTTACCGAGGAACAACAATCATGACCAAAACCACAGTATTTACTTCAGAATCCGTTTCAGAAGGCCACCCAGATAAAATTGCAGACCAAATTTCTGATGCGATGTTGGATGCCATCCTAAAACAAGACCCAAAAGCGCGCGTTGCTTGTGAGACCTTTGTTAAAACGGGGATGGTGATGATTGGCGGCGAAATTACCACCGAAGCCTGGGTCGACCAAGAAGAGTTGGTTCGTAAAGTGGTTAAAGACATTGGCTATGACCACGGCGACTTAGGATTTGATGGTGAAACCTGTGCGGTTTTGTCTTCAATTGGTAAGCAGTCACCAGAAATTGCGATGGGCGTTGATGATAGCGAAGACCACGAACAAGGGGCCGGTGACCAAGGTTTAATGTTTGGATACGCGTCAAATGAAACCGATGTACTGATGCCAGCGCCAATCTACTATGCGCACCGCTTAATGGAACGTCAAGCACATGTCCGTAAAACAGGTCAACTCGACTGGTTACGTCCAGATGCCAAATCACAAGTCACCCTGCGATATGAAGATGGAAAACCTGTCGCGATTGATGCCATTGTATTATCGACGCAACACGGCCCAGATGTCAGCAATGAAACCTTGCGTGAAGCGATTATGGAAGAAATTATCAAACCGACCCTGCCAGCAGAGTGGCTTCATAAAGACACCTTGTATCACATCAACCCAACCGGTCGTTTTGTCATTGGTGGCCCAGTAGGTGATGCCGGTTTAACCGGCCGTAAAATCATAGTTGATACCTACGGCGGCATGGCTCGTCATGGCGGCGGTGCTTTCTCGGGTAAAGATCCATCAAAAGTTGACCGTTCCGCGGCCTACGCTGGACGTTATGTCGCTAAAAACATTGTCGCCGCAGGGTTAGCGGACAAATGTGAAATTCAAATCTCATACGCGATTGGTGTCGCTGAACCGACCTCAATTAGCATAGAAACCTTTGGCACAGAGAAAGTCGCCATTGAACTGATTGAACGTTTGGTGTCAGAACACTTTGATTTGCGCCCTAAAGGCCTAATTGCGATGTTGGATCTATATCGTCCAATCTACCAAAAAACCGCCTCTTATGGACATTTTGGTCGTGAACTGCCTGAATTCACATGGGAAAAAACCGACAAAGCAGCCGATTTAAGAGCCGACGCTGGCCTATAAAGTTTTACATTTACCCCTTTAAAATTTAAAACGACAGGAAGTACGAAGTCGCTAAGACCCAAGGTGATTAAAAATAGCCATCACTTTATTTGTCTTTTAATCTGCCCTCTTCGTGCCTTCGTGTCTTCGTGGTTAAAAACAAATACCAAAGAGAACATCCGATGAAATCTCAACAGAAGTATGCCCAAAAATTAAGTTTAGAATTTTTTCCACCACGCACCGAAGCTGGAATGGAAAAGCTTAAAACCATTATTGAAGGTTACAAAGTCATCAACCCTGAATACATGTCCGTCACCTATGGTGCAGGCGGCACAACCCAAGAAAAAACTCTCGAAACGGTTCGCTACATTCAGCAGAACACAGAGTTTGATTCTGCCCCCCACCTAACCTGTGTCGGCGCATCTGAAGAGAGTGTTAGTAAACTGCTTGATACGTATTCCGATCTAGGAATCAAACGAATTGTTGCGCTACGCGGTGATTTGCCCTCTGGCATGATGGATCCAGGCGAGTTTAAATACGCCAGTGATTTAGTTAAATTTATTAAAGACACCCGTGGGGATGAATTTCACTTGGAGGTTGCGGCCTATCCAGAAACACACCCTCAAGCGCGTAACTGTGATATCGGAATTAAATGGTTTAAACACAAGGTTGATCAAGGTGCCGATTCAGCCATTACTCAATATTTCTACAACGTGGATAGCTACCTGTATTTTATTGATAATTGCGAACGTAATGGCATTGATCTGCCGATTATTCCGGGCATTATGCCCATTACAAACTATGAAAACTTAATTCGTTTTTCTGAAGGCTGCGGTGCAGAAGTACCACGTTGGTTAAAGTGCCGACTTGAAAGTTTTGAAGATGACAAAGAGAGTTTAATCGCATTTGGTCAAGACGTCGTGACCGAAATGGCGCAAAAGCTATTGGACGCAGGCGCACCCGGCATTCACTTTTACAGCATGAACCAGCTAAAGCCTTGCTTACAAATTGCACAATCTTTAACCTTTAGAAACCCAACCTAGTCTGAGTTAACGAATATGCGAATTCCTCGTCTTTATTTACCGGGCGACTATGCTCCAGAACAGGTGATCGCCCTGAGCAAAGAGCAAGTTCATTACGTTTTAACGGTGTTGCGCCTCAAAAACCAACACCCTGTTGAAGTTTTTAATGGCCAAGATTTACAAGCCAAAGGCACCTTAATCGTCACCGGTAGACGCAGTGCCGATTTGTGCATTGAAACCGTCAGCAGTCCAACGGTCGAATCCCCTCTGAACACCATTTTGGTCCAGAGCATTTCACGTGGTGACCGCATGGACACCAGCATTCAAAAGGCGGTGGAGTTAGGCGTAACCCAGATTCAGCCGGTTTTTAGTGAACGTTGTGATGTCAAACTTAATGACGATAAGTTAGCCAAACGTCGTGCTCAATGGCAACAGATAGTCATCAATGCGTGTGAACAAAGTGGCCGTTGTCGAGTGCCTGAAATTCTGCCTATTCAAACGTATCAGGAATGGTTATCAAATATCAATTCCGAAGAGGTATGTGGCTTGGTCATGGATCCTTATGCGCAACATAATTTACAAACAGTCACTCAACCTCAAACAGATCAAGCACTCTATCTGCTAGTTGGTCCTGAAGGCGGGTTAACCGAAACGGAAGTTGAGCAGGCCTGCCAAAAAGGCTTAACCGCGATACAACTTGGACCCCGCGTTTTAAGAACCGAAACCGCTGGACCTGCAATTTTAGCGGGCATTCAATTACTTTGGGGAGATCTATAAACCCGCCCAAAAACAGACTTTATACGCTAAAATAACTATAGCTGTTTTAATCCGCCAGCATCGCTGGTAGTATCAACAAACTAAGTCAGAAATTTGGAATCTACGTTGAACATTATGTCACTCAAAAAACCAGTTAGCATTATCATTGGGTTCGTGCTCAGCCTAATGCTATTGAGTTTAAATGTGGCGAATGCAAACGACCCTACCCCGCCTAACATTCAAAAAACAGAATCAAACTCGTTAGAAAAAGTCACACTGCAATTAAAATGGTTACATCAATTTCAGTTTGCAGGCTACTATGCCGCGCAGTTCAAAGGCTTCTATAAAGAGGAAGGCTTAGAGGTTAAAATCAAACCCCGAGACCTATTCCAAAACAATATTCAACAAGTGATAGAGGGACAAGCAGAATATGGCGTTTCTGACAGTGTTTTATTGCTTTATCAAGCTAGAAACGAACCCATTGTTTTAATTTCTGCCATCTTTCAGCACTCACCGCAAGCCATTGTGACTTTAAAGTCCAGTGGTCTAGACAGCCCCTACAAACTCGATAAAAAATCCTTCGCCTTTTACAAAGAGGACACCGATGGCTTCCCTCTTTTAGCCATGTTTGAACAGTTAGGCGTGCAGCCCAAAATTGATCGCATGCTGATTAAAGGCGGGCCAGAAACCCTTATACGCGGCGAAACCCAAGCTTATCCCTGTTACCTATCCAATGAACCTTTCCTTCTAAAAAAAGCAGGACAAGAGATCAATATCATTCGACCTGTAAACTACGGGATTGATTTTTATGGTGACATGCTTTTTACCAGTAAAAATGAAGCTGATCAACACCCTGATCGCGTGGAACGTTTTAAACGTGCCACCCTTAAAGGTTGGCAGTACGCCCTCGACAATAAAAGGGAGCTTGCTCAATATATAAAAAATCATTTAGGCTCGGATAAGACCCTAGAGCACCTTCTGTATGAGGCCGATGTTATTGAAGAGATGATGGCTGTAAAATCGGTGCCCATTGGTACCATTGACATTGGTCGATTAGAGTTTATACAAAACCTATTTCGCAGACATGGTCTAATTCAAAAGAACTTCAACTTTAAAGACGGCATTTTTTCCCCGATTGAAAACAGCCTTACTTACTCCGAAAAAGAGCTTAAATGGATTAAACAACACCCAACCGTACAAGTAGCGATTGATAATCAATGGCCACCTATCGAGTTTGTAAATGAAAAAGACGAATTTACGGGCATCGCTTCTGGCTACCTAAACTACTTGAGCAATAAAACGGGCATCAAGTTCATACCGGCCAAGAATTTAAGCTGGTCAAAAGCAGTCGACGGCGTAAAGTCTGGAAAGCTAGATATGTTTTCTGCGGTAACCAATACACCTGAACGAAGTCGATACGTCAACTTCACAGAACCGTACCTGCGTTTTCCAATGGTCATTGCGACCCAACAAGGTGAATTATTTATTGGCGATATGAAACGGCTTAACAAAAAAACGGTTGCCGTGGTTGAGAACTACGCCTCTTATGAAAACATGAAAAATGCATATCCAAACGTTCAATTACTGCTGGTTAAAACCCCAAAAGACGGACTTGATGCGGTTGCCAAAGGTGAAGCTTATGCCTATATCGACAATATTGCGGTGATCAGCTATCTTATTCAAAGCAACCTTTTCTCAAATATTCAAATCACCGGCGAAACGCCTTTTAGAGCCGACATTAGTATGGCAATCCGTAAAGATTGGCCTGAATTAAAAAGCATCCTCCAAAAAACCTTAAATGGCATGGATGAACCCACCAAAAACAAACTTACCGACCACTGGCTTCAAGTTACCTATAAAAAAGAGTTTGAGTGGCAAACTACCCTCTATATTCTTGCAGTGGCTGCCATTGCCCTGTTGGCGTTTATAATTTACAGTCGTCGTCTTAAAGCGGTTAATGCAAACTTAATTGCGACTCAAAATAGACTGTATATCACCAACAAAACGCTCGAAAAACTGTCGATGACCGACCACTTAACTCAAGCCTACAACCGTAACTACATTGACAAGGTTATGGAACAAGAGATGCACCGTACCAATCGCTATAAAAACGCATTAAGTCTGATCATTATCGACTTAGACGACTTCAAAAAAGTCAACGACACCTATGGACACTTGGTGGGAGACGAGGTGTTAGTGCAGAGTATTTACTGGATTAGAAGTGTCGTTCGTGAAAGCGATACACTTGGCCGCTGGGGTGGTGAAGAGTTTGTGTTAATTTGCCCTAACACCAACCTCCAAGAGGCGGTGCACGTTGCTGAAAAAATTCGACGCGGCATTTCTGAACTAACGTTTTCAACTAACCTCCAACAAACCATCAGTATTGGAGTAGCACGCTACCACCAAAGACAGACGGTTGATCAATGGGTTGCATCAGCCGATAGAGCGCTCTACAAAGCCAAAAACCAAGGGAAAAACCAAGTGGCTTACTCTAGTAAAAACATCGAAATCGTTCAAGATGCTGAACCGACCCCACAGAACAACTTATTTAACCCCTAAAATCGGTACAAAATCATCGATCGCAAACAACAGTTTCTACTCTTCATACAAGGAGAGTCGTTATAATAGTTGCTTCGTGGCCAAAACCTCTTAAACTTATTTGACTAATAATCTTGTAACCATCTAAAAAGTGAACTCTATGCCGTCAACCAATAATCAAGTGCCCCATTTACAAACTGCGTTAACTGGACCGTTGCTCACCTTAGAAAAGCACCTGCTTGATCATCGAACGGAGATTGAGTCTTGGTTTCGAAAACAGTTTATAAGCACACCTGCCCCATTTTATGCATCGGTAGATTTACGCAATGCTGGTTACAAATTAGCGCCAGTAGACACCAACCTTTTTCCCGCAGGGTTTAATAACTTGCACCCTGATTTACGTTCACTTGCGGTGCACGCGGCGCAAACAGCCGTCACTCAAATTTGTCCAATTGCAGATGGGATTTTATTAATTCCTGAAAACCATACCCGCAATACTTTTTACCTTGAAAATGTCTTTGCGCTTAAAAGCATTTTAGAAACGGCTGGGTACGAAGTTAAGATTGGTTCACTTTTAGAAGACTTAACAGAGCCGATGGACATTGAACTGCCTTCTGGCAACACACTGACCTTAAAGCCATTAATTAGAAAAGAGGACAAGGTTGGGGTTGAAGACTTTTTCCCTTGTGCAGTCTTACTCAACAATGACCTGTCTGGTGGTCGCCCAAAAATTTTAGAGGGCATCGACCAAATGTTACTGCCTCCAATGGAGTTGGGCTGGGCGAACCGCTATAAAAACCAACATTTCAAACACTATGCCGAAGTCACTCAAGTATTTGCTGAGTTAATTGACATCGACCCTTGGTTAATTACCCCAACCTCAGTGGCCTGCGGCCCAATCAACTTTAAAGAACGTACCGGGTTAGAAGCGTTAGCCGCTAGCGTCAATAACGTCTTAAAAGACACTCAAAACTATTACGACACGCATGATATTTCTTGTAAGCCATTTGTGATTGTTAAATCCGATAGCGGTACTTACGGCATGGC
>JGI997J19993_1000299_pt1 | contig 15971 bp, 17 predicted proteins | sample Etolagbewater25m_FD_19993 | JGI IMG/M metagenome (IMG submission 19993)
AGACCTTTTTCATCTCTAAAGTACTCAGCCATAGTAAGACCTGTTAAAGCAATTCTATTTCTTGCTCCTGGAGGCTCACTCATTTGACCATAACATAATGCAACTTTATCAAGTACATTTGATTCTTTCATCTCGTAGTAAAGGTCATTTCCTTCTCTTGTTCTTTCACCAACACCAGCAAATACTGAGTAACCATCGTGTTTGAACGCAACATTATGGATAAGTTCCATAATAATAACTGTTTTACCAACACCAGCACCACCAAATAGTCCAACTTTTCCACCTTTTGCGTAAGGAGCAAGTAAGTCAACTACTTTAATACCTGTTTCAAACATCTCTGTTGAAGTTGATTGCTCTTCAAATTTTGGAGCTTCTCTGTGAATTGACCATTTTGGAGCATCTGCACTTACAGGAGCACCATCATCAACTGGTTCACCAATAACATTAAAGATTCTTCCTAGAACTTCTTCACCAACTGGTACCATAATTGGAGCACCTGTTGCAACAACTTTAGTTCCTCTTGTTAATCCCTCTGTCATATCCATAGCAATAGTTCTAACTCTACTATCACCAATATGAGCAGCTACTTCTAGTACTAATCTCTCTTTAGTACCAGGTACTTCAATTGCATCATTAATTGCAGGTAAGTATCCGTCGAATTCGACATCTACAACTGGACCCATAATTTGAATAATTTTACCTTCCATATATCCTATTCCTTTCTATTTACTTTTATTTCATCGACTCTACACCAGAAATGATCTCAATCAATTCTGTTGTAATTGCAGCCTGTCTAGCTTTATTATATTCAACTGTTAAATCATTTACTCTTTCTTTTGCATTATTAGTTGCATTTTCCATAGCTTGCATTCTTGCACTATGTTCTGCTGCTAATGAATCAATTAAAGAGTAATACATATTAAAATCAACATACTTAGATGTAAGTTCATTTAAAATCTCTTCATCATCATCTGGTTCTACATCTAACATAGATGATGATTGTTGCTCTACTGAAACTGAATTAAGCTCTACTGGTAAAATTGTTTTTGTTTTTAGCTCTTGTGTAAGCATATTCAAAAATCCATTATATACCATTATAACTTTATCTGTAGCACCAGTATTAAACTCTTCAAAAGCATCAGCAATAAAATCAGATGCCTTTTCATAAGTTGGAGCAGAAGTTAAACCAACAATACTATCAGTTAATTCTCTACCTTGAAAATTAAAGTAATCAATACCTTTTCTTCCCGCTGCTCTTAATCTTACTGTAGTACCTTTTGAAGAATACTCTTCTATTAAGTTTCTAACAGCTTTTATAGTAGTCATATTAAAACCACCACAAAGACCTTTATCTGCAGTTACAAAAACAATATCTACTGTTTTTGGACTTTCATTAGGAACAAAAGCTCGACTAATATTTGCTTCATCTTGAACATTTGCTATTCTAGTAGCAATTTCAGATAAAATATCATTAATTTTGAAAGCATAACTTTTTGCTTGTTCTGACAATTGTTGTGTTCTTCTTAACTTTGCAGAAGAAACAAGCTTCATAGCTTTTGTTGTCTTCTGTGTATTCTTAACACTTTTTATTTGTCTTGATATATCTTTTAAGTTAGCCATTAATTATCCTTCTTAGTCTGCTTTAAAGATTGTTTTAAACTCATTTATAGCAGTTTCAAGAACCTCTTTAATATCATCATCAATTTTCTTTTTAGCATTTAAGTCTGTTAATAAACTTGAATATTTTGATTCAATAAATTCATGGAACTCTTTTTCAAATTTAACAACATCTGCAGGCTCAATATCATCAATAAACCCATTAACACCAGCATAAAGGATAGATACTTGTTTTTCTATTACAAGTGGTTTATTAACACCTTGTTTTAGAAGCTCAACCATTCTTTGACCTCTTTCTAGTTGTGCTCTTGTTGAAGCATCAAGATCTGAAGCAAATTGTGCAAAAGATTCTAATTCTCTATATTGAGCAAGATCTAGTTTTAATGTACCAGCAACTTGTTTTGTAGCTTTAACTTGTGCAGCACCACCAACTCTTGATACTGATAAACCAACATTAATAGCTGGTCTAATCCCAGAGTTAAATAGATCAGTTTCAAGGAATATTTGCCCATCAGTAATAGAAATTACATTTGTTGGAATATACGCAGCAACATCTCCAGCTTGAGTTTCGATGATTGGTAAAGCAGTAAGTGATCCACCACCTAAATCATCATTTAACTTAGCAGCTCTTTCAAGTAATCTTGAGTGTAGGTAAAAAACATCCCCTGGGTATGCTTCTCGACCTGGAGGTCTTCTTAAAAGAAGTGACATCTCTCTGTATGCAACAGCATGTTTTGATAAATCATCATAGATGATTAAACAGTGTTGACCATTATCTCTGAAATACTCACCCATTGTAACACCTGCATATGGTGCAAGGAATTGTAATGCAGATGACTCAGATGCACCAGCAGTAACAACTGTTGTATACTCCATAGCACCAGCTGCTTCTAAAGCACCAACAACATTTGCAACTGAAGATGATTTTTGACCAATAGCAACATAGATACATTTAACATCTTGCCCTTTTTGGTTAATAATAGCATCAATAGCAACTGTAGTTTTACCAGTTTGTCTATCACCAATGATAAGCTCTCTTTGCCCTCTTCCTATTGGAACAAGTGCATCAATAGCTTTAATACCTGTTTCTAATGGTTCATGAACAGATTTTCTAGCCATGATACCAGGTGCTTTTTCCTCTAATAATCTTTTTTCATTAGACTCAATAACACCTTTACCATCAACTGGTTCACCAAGTGCATTAACAACTCTACCAAGAGCTGCAGAACCAACAGGAATTTCAAGAAGCTCTCCAAGTCTTTTACAAGATGTACCTTCTCTTAAACCTTCACTGCTACCTAAAACAACTATACCAACTGCTGACTCTTCTAAGTTAGATGCAAGACCTCTAGCACCATTTTCAAACTCAACAATCTCACCTGCCATAACATTTTTTAATCCGTAAACTTTTGCAATACCATCTGCAAAAGATATGATTTTTCCTGTTTCGTTGACATCTACATTTAATTCAAAATTGTCAATTCTTTCTTTAATTATAGAACTGATTTCATCTGCTTGAATTTTTGTACTCATCCAATTTCTCCTTTATTTTTCTAAACTGCTTTTAAAATATGATCAATCATTTGTGATTTTAATCTCTCTTTAGAGAAAGCAATCTCACACCCTAGTCCATCTATATCAACTTTTATACCATCATAATCACATACATTTTGTGATAATTCTAAATTAACATTAAACTTTTTAGAAAATTGTTCATTTAATTTATCCATATCTGCAGAGTTTAACTCTTTATTTGTATAAACTATTCCTGTATAAGAATTATTTAAAACTGCTAATTCTTTATTTAAACTTTTAACTATCTCTGGGATAATCTCTAATCTTTTCTTTTCACCAAGAAGTTTAACTAGATTCACTACTGATTCACTCGCATTATCAACGAAAGACAACATCAAATCAATTTTTTTATCAACATCTACATCTGTTGAAGATATAATTGAAATAAACTTTTCATCATTAAATGCTGATGCAATTTGAGTTAACTCATTACATACTGAACCTAAACTTGCGTTATCTCTTTGAGACATTAAAGCTTTTACATATCTTTTTGCAACTAATTCAATCATCTTAAGCAACCTTTTTTAATACAATATTTGCTAACTCATCTTGAGTTAAATCTATATTTTCATTACTTAATAGTTGATCAAGTACATTTTGAACCACTTCTCTTTTTACTTTCTTAGTTTCAAGTTCTGTTTTTTCATCAAAACTTTTAGAACGATTAGCTATCTCTTTTTCAATAGCAACTTCTATTTTTCTTTTTATTGCTTCTACATCATTGTTTGCAGATGATACTAACTCATCAGCAATCTTTTTCGCGTTTTCAATTTCTTGCTTAGCATCAATAACTTTTTTTTCTGATTCTTTAACCATCTCTTGAACTTTATCTAATTCAGATTGAATAGATTTTGTTCTATCAGTAAAAAAAGTTTTTAATTTATCTGCTAATAAATAATATAAAATAGCAACGAAAATAAAGAAGTTAACTGTTCTTTCTAAGATATCAGTTTGTACACTTGAATCATTAGCAAATAATGCTAATGGTGACATAACCAACATCATAAATAAAATTTTCTTCATACTTTCTACCACCTTATATTGAGCTTAGCTTAGCTTTTAAGCCTTCTTTAAATAGAGGCAAGTTAGAAACTAAAGATTTTTCTAAAACATCTTTTTCTTCTGCAAGAGTTGTAATGAATTGGTCATATTTACCATCCATCATAACTTTTGCTTCTGAAAATTTTGTTTCAGCTGCACTTATCGCTTCTGTTTTAGCTTTTTCACGAATTGAAAAAGCTTCTTTTTTTGCTTGAGCTATAATACTATTAGCTTCTTCAAGCATACCATCTACCTCTGCAGCATTGCTTTTAGAGTTTTCCAAATCTGTTTTAATTTGCAAATCTCTATCATCCATATGCTTAAATAAAGGCTTGTAAAGACAGCTATTCAGCCTTGCAAGTACTAATAAAAACACTAAACCTGAACCAAGTAGCAATATTGGACTTATGTCTAACATCTATTTCTCCATACAATTTTTACAGTTTAGTTACACTAAAACTTGCGGGTATTGTATCGAAAGGAAACTATAATTTATATTAAAGCTGGTTATGATTTTTATTGATTTTGAAAATAATTTAATATGTTTTCTATATCTTCTTGAGAGTTTATTTTAATTTTAAAGTAATTTTTATCTACTTTCATTTCTAAATTTTTATTACTAAGCTCTTTTTTTAAGCTATTTAAAGCATTATAATTTATATCTTTTTTACTGTATATTTTTTCTACACTTTCTTGTGTATTATTTTCACTATTTTTGATTTTTTTTACTAAATTTTCTGTTTCTCGTACACTTAGTTTTTGTCCAACTATAGAATCTACTATAATTTTTTGATCTTCATCACTTAAACCAACAATTAATTTTGCATGTCCTAAAGTGATTTTATCACTTCCTAGCATTTTTTGAGTGTAATTACTTAAAGTTAATAATCTTAAAATATTTGATATACTACTTCTACTTTTTGAAACAAGTTTAGATAACTCTTCATGTGTAATATTGTAATCATTAATTAACCCAGCATATGAATATGCAATCTCAATAATATTTAAATCATCTCTTTGAATATTTTCAATTAAAGCTAATTCTCTTAATTTTGTATTATCAACATCAAATACTACTGCTTTAATAAGTGTAATACCAGCTAGTTTAGTTGCACGAAGTCTTCTCTCACCTGCAATTAAAAGATATTTTTCTTTATCTCTTGTTACAGTAATTGGTTGCATTAAACCATTTTTAACTATTGAGTCACTTAATTCTTTAAGTTTTTCTTCATTAAATATTTTTCTTGGCTGATAAGGGTTTAAAGATATATCATCAACATTTAATTCTAATATATCACTCTTGCTTATATCATTACTTCTTTCATAAGCTGTTTCTATTTCACCTAGTAATTCACCTAATCCTCTACCTAATGCCATAAAAAAACCTTTATTTTAAAATAGATTTTGCCAAATTTGTATAAGCTTTTGTCCCATTTGATTTTTCATCATATAACATAATTGGCTTACCAAAACTTGGAGACTCTGCTAACTTAATATTTCTTGGAATAACAACATACGATTCATCATTTAATTTAAATAACTTAGATTCAAAATGTTTTGCCAAATCTGAAAATACTTGTTTTGACAAGTTATTTTGTGAGCTATACATTGTCGGTAAAAAACCTTTAATCTCTAACTGTCTATTTATAGTTTGTCGTATTAGTTTAATTGTATTTAATAATTGAGCCAGCCCTTCTAATGCAAAAAACTCACATTGAATTGGTATTAATACAGAAGTTGCAGAACTTAATGTATTTATAGTTAAAGGTCCTAATGCAGGTGGAGAATCAATTATAATATAATCGTAGTCATTTTTAATAGGATCGATTTTTCTTTTTAGTACTAATTCTCTATCTTTAGTATTTTTATAAAATTCTTTTTCAATTCCTACAAGTCCTATATTTGAAGGTGCTACAAACAGATTTTCAATATCTTTAACATCTAATACAATGTCATTTAAATCTTTAGTACCAAGCATCACATGGTATAAATTATACTCATATGAATCTCTGTGAAACCCAAGACTTGTTGTTGCATTTGATTGCGGGTCTGCATCAATTAAAAGAACTCTTTTCCCCTCTAGAGCTAAAGCTGCACTTAAATTAACAGCAGTTGTAGTTTTACCTACTCCACCCTTTTGGTTTGCGATTGTTATAACTTCCGTCATCTTAAACTAAATACCTTTTTATTTGCAACACTTATAGACCCATCAGTATGTAATACAGCCTCTTTAAGTGATACTTTTTTATTTTTAATTGTTGTTTTAAACTCTCTACTTTTGTCAAATTCTATCGAAAACTTACTAAATATTTGCTTCCAAGATTTTTTCTCTTCAATAATCATAAAATATTTTATAAGTAGTTCTTGAACATCAATATTAATATCTATAGAACTGTATTCATTATTTGTTTTTAGTAGATTTAATCCTATTCCACAATAAATAAGCTCATTTTTCATAGTTGTAATTGTTCCACCTATTTTTTCATCTTCTATATAAAAATCATTAGGCCATTTTAACCAAACTGATGAACCAAATTGTGATAAAATCTCTTTTAAAATAAAACTAAAATAGATTGAATATGATTGTATTGGTAAATCTTCTGGTAAAAAAGTTTTATCAACTACAAATGAAAAAAATAAATTTCCTTCATAACCTATCCATTGATTATCTCGGCTACCTATCCCATCTGTTTGATTTTGAGTTACTACTGCAAGTGGTTTTTGATACCCTTTAATAGAAATATGATTTTGTAAATATTTATGTGTAGAATCTACAGCCTTAAGATATACTATCTCCAACTTCCAACCTTGCACCTCTAATATAATCAACTACATTCATTTGTTTTTTTGATTGTGGTTGTACATCTATTATTTTTATACTTCCTTTTTCACATCCAACTATTATAAATGATTTTTCTATTTTTAAGATTTCACCACTTTTATTTGTTGAATTTTTTTTAAAAAGTTCACAACTTTTGATTTTCAACCCACTATCTAAATAAATATCTGGCCAACTTTTATAGGCTCTATATTTATTATAAAATTTTGAAGCATCATGAAAGTCAACTAAACCATCTTTTTTAGTCACTTTTTTACAATGTGATACTAAAGAAAGATTCTGTTTTTTAGGTTTTATATTTTCAAGTTTTTCAAGAGTTTCAATAGTTAGTTCTGCAGCTGCAACTGATAATTGTTCAAATAGTTCAGAAACTACCATATTCTTCTGTATTTTAATATATTTAAATCCTAACATATCACCACTATCAAGTCCAACATCCATATTCATAGCTGTCACACCTGTAAATTCATCATCATTCAATAAACTTTGTTGTATTGGACTAGCTCCTCGATATTTTGGTAATAAAGATGCATGAAGATTGATACAAGGTGCTATATCCAGAACTTCTTTTGGTAATATTTGTCCATACGCTGCAACTATTATAATATCTGCTTCTAAAGATTTTATTGTTTCTATAGAGGCTATCTCTTTTAAAGAGTTTGGTTGATATATTGGTAAACTTAAACCATTTTCTAGACAAAACTTTTTAATATGAGGTGGAGATAACTCTTGTTTTCTTCCTACAGGTTTATCAGGCTGTGTAAATAATGCAACAACATCATAATCATTTTCCAGAAGTTTTTCAAAAATTATTGTAGCATAATCAGGTGTTCCCATAAAAATGATTTTTTGTTTTTTATTCATAAATATCCTTATACTAAAGCTTTAAATAAACTACCATTATTATGTGTATTATCTAGTAAATACTCTTTTGCACAACTCAAATCAAATCCACTTGTTAAAAACATCTTTTTTTTGTTTTTTATTAAAAAGTCTGCTGCTTTTAATTTTGTTACGATTCCACCTGTGGCAAATTCACTGTTGGCACTATGCTGTTGTGTTAATAAATTTTCATCAATTTCATGTACCACTTTTTGTAAAATAGCATCTTTATTTTCATGAGGGTTTTTATCATAAAAACCATCAATATCTGTAAGTATTGTCAATAAATCACAATCAAAATGATTTGTAACATAAGCTGCAAGCTGATCGTTATCACCAAATACAAGCTCATCAATAGCTGTTACATCATTTTCATTTATAATTGGTATTACACTATTTTCAAGAAGTTTGTTTATAGCATCTTTAGCATGTTCTAACCTGTTTTTATCATTGAAAATTGTTGCTTCAATTAAAACTTGTGAACAAATAATATCATATTTAGCAAATTCTTTTCTATATGTATGCATCAATAAAGGTTGTCCAATAGAAGCCAAAGCTTGTTTATTGGCTATCTCTTTTTTATCAAGTGCTAAAAGTGTATATCCAGCTGCAACAGCACCTGAACTTACAAGTATCACTTCATATTTTTTCTGTAATTTAGAAATAAACTCAACTAAATTATCCAATCTTCTATGTGCAATTTTTCCATCTTGTGTTAAAACAGCACTTCCGACTTTTAAAACTATTCTTCGCATTTGTCCCTACTTATTAAATCATACAATGCATATTTAATAGGTTCTATATTTTGTTTTGTAGCTGAAGATATTGGTAATACAAAGTATGGTAAGTTTTCATCATATCTATTATATGTTAACTCTTGAATAAAATATTTTTTATCTTTATCAAAAGCAAAACTATTTTCACTTGACTCTTCTAATTCTATATCTTTTATAAAGTTTTCAACTTTTTCATTTAAATCTTCTGCTTGTATAGCATCTATTTTTGTTAATGCTATAGCAAATCTTCTTGAAGCCAACTCTTTTGAAAACTTTGCAACCTCTTCTTTTAAAACTTTATATTGATCTAACATCTCTCTATAGTTTGATACATCAATCATATAAAGTAATGTTTTTGTTCTTTCAATATGTTTTAAAAACTCTATTCCAAGTCCTCTTCCCTCAGCTGCTCCATCAATAATACCAGGTATATCTGCTGCAACAAAAGAATTATAATCGCCTACTTCAACAACTCCTAGCTTTGGAGTTAGTGTAGTAAACTCATAATTTGCAACTTGAGGTCTTGCATTTGATACTGTTGAGATTAAAGTTGACTTTCCAACATTTGGATATCCAACAAGTCCAACATCTGCAATCAGTTTAAGCTCTAGTCTTACTTGTCTTGTTTCACCCATTAGTCCAGGTTGTGCATAAGATGGTGTTTGATTTCTTGAGTTTTTAAAGTGAGTATTTCCTAATCCACCTTTTCCACCCTCAAGAAATAAAACTTTTTGTTTATCTTCAGTTAAGTCAAATAAAACCTCTTCAGTTTCTTCATCAATTACTTGTGTTCCAGGTGGTACTTTTAAAACAATTGGTTTTGCTGATTTTCCACTACAGTTTCTTCCCATACCTGGTTGTCCATTATCAGCTTTTACATGATGACAACCTTTATAGTTAGAAAGTGTATCAGTGTTAGTATCTACTTCAAAGTAAACATCTCCACCTTTTCCACCATCTCCACCATCTGGTCCACCCTTGATAACAAATTTTTCTTTCCTAAAAGAAACACAACCAGCTCCACCTTTTCCAGACTTAACTGAAAAACTAGCACTATCTACAAACATATCTAAACCCCATTCTTAAAGTAAAACTTTAACTTTATATAACTAAAAAAGGGTATCAAGGAAGATTCCCCAATACCCTTTAATTTCAAATTGTAAAAAAGTTTGATTACGAAGCGTAAACAGAAACTTTCTTTCTTTTTTTATCTTTTTGTTCGAATTTAACGACACCGTCAATTAAAGAATAGATTGTATGATCTTTCCCAATCCCAACATTAGCACCTACATGTACTTTTGTTCCTCTTTGTCTTAAAATGATGTTACCAGCAACAACTGATTCACCACCAAACTTTTTAACTCCTAGTCTTCTACCAGCTGAGTCTCTGTTATTATTAGTACTACCTTGACCTTTCTTGTGAGCCATATTATATCCCTTACGCTGCTATTTTAGTAATTTTAACTTTTGTGAAGCTTCTTCTGAAACCTCTTTTAACTTTACTATCTTTTCTTCTTCGTTTTTTGAAGATAACAACTTTCTTGTCTCTTCCTTCAACGATAACTTCTGCTGTTACCTTAGCATTTGCAACTGCTTCACCAGTTGTTAGTGCTTTTCCGTCATTTACAGCTATTACTTCTGTAAATTCAACTGTTTCTTTTGGTGCTTTACTTAATAAATCAATATTTAAAATATCACCCTCTGATACTTTGTATTGTTTTCCACCAGTTTTGATAATTGCGTACATTAGCTTATCCTCTTAAAATTTATGAAGCGAATTATACTGAAAATTACTTTAAACTTTCTTTAAGAGAAAATTTGATTAGTGATACTCAGCAACTGTGGCGATTAAATCCATCTCAATCATAGCATTTTTTGGTAATCCTGCTACTTCAATTGTACTTCTTGCTGGCTTATGATGTCCAAAAACCTCAGCCATTATAACATTTACTACACCAAAATCATTCATATCTGTTAAAAATATATTTATTTTTACAACATTTTCAAATGTTGTATGATTATCTTCTAAGATTGCACCAAGATTAGCAAATATTTGTCTTGTTTGTTTTTTGATATCATTTTCAACCATTTCACCATTTAGCTTTAATGCAATTTGACCTGATGTATATAATAAACCATTTACCTTAACAGCCTGTGAATAAGGTCCTATTGCAGCTGGTGCATTATCTGTGTGTAGTAACTCCATAAATTTCCTCTCTCTACTTGTAAATTTTTGCCATTATACACGAAACCTATTAATAATTCTTTTAAACAGCAATAAGTTTTTTAGAATTTAATTCTATTAATTTATGTTTAATTTCTACTGTTTTTCTAGCTTTTAATTTAAAATCAACTGTTTCATCAAATTTTAACTGTTGCAACTTTTTTTTATAATAAGGAACTAATAAAATTTTTAATTGATTTTCTAACTCCTCTTGTGTATAAGAGATTATATGTTCGTTTAACATCAAGCCATGTAAATTCGGGTCATTAACATCTTGTAATAACATATTATATTCGTTTGCATGAATATCAAACATATCACTACTTAACTCTTTAGATACTACATCTAATAGTACAGGGTTATCTAGAACTGTTTTAATAATACTTAATTCAGAAATATTAATAGAAGAAAGCGTTACATTGTTTACTCTTTGATTATTGAAATGTTGGACTTGTACAAGTTGTGAATTTACATTTAATTTTCTTGCTACTAAACTTTGATACTCTTCTTGTAAAATAGGACTTAAAGTTTTTAAAAAATCATTTGATTCTTGTAATGCTTGTTGCTTATCTTGAGGGTTTTCAAGGTTATATTTTTTTATTATATAATCTATTACAAAAGGGATAAAAGGTTGAGGATTTGAAAACATAGAGTTTAATTCATCTATTTTATTTCCAACAACCATATCAGCAGGATCTTGTCCCTCTTTAAAAATCACAACTCCACCATTAAAATTACTATGACTTAAAAGTAAACTTGCTTTGTATGCAGCATTAAGCCCTGCTTTATCTCCATCATAAGCTACAATAACTCGTGGTTCACCTCTTTTTAAAAGTGGTAAATGATCTTGTGTAAGTGCTGTTCCTAATGTAGCGACCGTATTTGCAAATCCTGCTTGATGCAACATCACTACATCTAAATACCCTTCTGTAACTATGATTGTTTTTTGTTTATAGATAGATTCTTTTGCAAGATTATAACCATATAAAAGTCTTGATTTATTGAAAAACTTTGTTTGTGGAGAGTTCACATACTTTGCATTATGCCCAGTAATAGTTCGTCCACCAAAACCTACTATATTTCCATTTATAGTATAAATTGGAAAAGTGATTCTATCTATAAATCTTGCATATAAACCATTTTGCCCTGTATCTATTATCCCGAATTCTTTTGCATCAGCAAGGTTTAAAAAGTTGGTTTTGAGATAGTTAATAGTATCTTGTGAACTACTAGCATATCCTATCTCAAATTTTTCTATAGATGAAGATGAAACTCCCCTTTGTTTTAAATAATCCATCGCATTTGGATGGTACACTAAAAGTTTTTGATAGTGGTTATTTATTTTGGTAATAAGAGATAAATCAACTTTTTTTGCATCATTATCATATTGTAATGACACATTCGTCATAGAAGCTAACTTTTCAATAGCTTCAGGATAAGATAGTTTTTCATATTCCATTACAAATTTAATACTATCACCACCAACACCACAACCAAAACAATGATAAATTTGCTTTTGTGGGCTTACTACAAAAGATGGTGTATCTTCTCCGTGAAAAGGGCAACATGCTTTAAAGTTTGCTCCACTTTTCTTTAGCTCAATAAATTGAGAGATTATATCAACTACATCAAGGTGAGATTTTAAATTTTCAATTGAGTCTTTTGTTATCATGATAGTGATATAATACCATTTCACAACTTCAAATTCTATATCAAACACAAAGGCTTTACAAAAGTGGAAAACTTTTTTTTAATATTTTTAACTATTTTTATTGGTTATTGTTTCAATAAATTCAATATTTTTCCATCTGAATCAGCGGCTATATTAAATAAATTTGTAATTTTTATTTCATTACCAGCTTTAATACTTTTGCAAATACCAAAACTTACTCTTTCATTTGATGTTCTTATCCCTATAATTATATCTTGGAGTGTTATTATTGCCTCAGCATTAATTATATATTTTGTTTCAAAATTATTAAATTTTTCCAAAGAGATTACAGGTGCTTTAATGTTAGTAGCTGTATTAACAAATAGCTCTTTTTTTGGTATTCCTGTTATTGAAGCTTTTTATGGTGAAGATGCATTACCGTATATTATGGTATATGACCAGTTAGGAACTTTTCTAGCACTTGCTACTTATGGTACTTTTATAGCTGCTTACTATAGTGCAAAAAGTAAAATCACTATCTCAATGATTGCCTATAAAATACTTACTTTTCCACCATTTATAGCATTGATTTTATCTCTATTTTTTATGGGGGTTACATTTAGCTCAATAGTCAACTCTATTTTAACATCTTTATCAGCTACGGTTGTTCCCATTGCATTAATTGCTGTTGGATTACAACTACAATTCAAACTACCAAAAAATGATTTACAACCTTTAAGTATAGCACTTCTTATAAAACTTATCATAGCACCTATTATGGCTCTGTTCATTTGTGCTATTTTTTCTTGGGATAATCTTGCAAGTAAAGTATCTGTACTAGAAGCTGCAATGGCTCCAATGATAACAGCAGGTGCTATGGCAAGCGCAGCTGGACTAGCTCCAAGACTAAGTTCTGCTATTATTGGATATGGAGCAATTATCTCTTTTGTTACTTCGTATATCTTTTATCTTATACTCTAAGATATTTACATATTATGGACTAAGTTTTCTATTGTATCTTCTATCGTATGAAATTCAAATTCAAATCCAGCATCTATCAGTCTTTTAGGCACTGCACTTTGTCCATCTGTTAACACTTTAGAACCTTCACTAAAAATCAAATCAAGAACAAAAGAAGGAACAGGTAAAACAGTAGGTCTTCGTAGACTTTTACCTAAAGCGTTTGTTAATCCTAGATTTGTTGTTGGAATTGGTGAGGTCATATTATATACACCTTCAGTATTTTCATTTGTCATTGTAAAAACAAATGCTTTTTTCAGATCTTCTATATGAACAAAAGAAAAAGCCTGTGTCCCATCTCCAATAGTACCACCAAGACCTAGTTTGAAAGGAAGTAACATCTTACTTAATGCACCACCTTGCCCCATAACAATCCCAAATCTGAATATAACTGTTCGAATACCTAACTCACTTGCTTTTGAAGCTTCAGCTTCCCAATCCTTACAAAGGTTTGCTAAAAAATCATCCCCATGTTTATAGTTTTCTTCATCATATTGATCTTGATTACTATATATTCCAACGGCACTTGTTGATATAAACAATTTTGGTTTCTGATATGTTCTTTTCATAGCTTTTACAAGCTGTCTTGTTGTTCCTATTCTACTACTATAAAGAAGATTTTTATACTCATCACTCCAACGATTAATGATATTTGCCCCAGCAAGATTAACTACAACTTCACAACCATCTAAAATCTTTGTAAGTTTTTCTACATCTTTTAGTTCATCTCTTTTAATAGCTATAACATCATAACCTTCTTGATGAAATATATTTGTTAAGTTTGTACCAACAAATCCACTTGCACCTGTAATTGCTATTTTTGCCATAATATCTTCCTTATAATATTTTATAACTTTATTATATCATAGAAAAATGAAGATTGATTTTTTATTCTAAAACAAACGGAATTGATATAGTAAAACAAGCACCTACATAATGTTTTCCATCATGCTCTAACATAGTATTTTTCACATCTAATTTTCCACACATATGCTTTGAAACAATTTCAGCAGACATATACAAACCGATACCTGTACCTTGTGCTTGGTGTTTAGTTGTAAAATAAGGCTCAAAAATTTTATTTATTATGTCTATTTTAATTCCTCCACCACTGTCTTGTATCGTTATAATTGCATTTTTATCATCTTGATATGTTTTTATTAAAATATGTCTTTCATTTAACTCTTTTTGTTCTAAAGCATCTTTTGAATTATTAAGTATATTCATAATTACTTGTACAAGTTCATTTTCATACCCAACTACATGAATATCATACAATTCTCTAATTATATTTATACTTCGGTTTTTAAATTTTGAACTTACTATATTTAAAGACTTATCTATAACATTATTGATAGAAAATTCTAATTTTTCTTTATCTGGTCTAAAAAAGTTTCTAAAATCATCAATAGTATTTGATAGATGTTGCGTACTAGAAACTATAAGCTCCAAGGATTCATCCATAACTTTTTCATCTAATATATTAAACTCTTTTTGCATTTTAATACCACTTGCCGCTGTTGATATAACTGATAAAGGTTGTCTCCATTGATGGGCAATATTTTCTAACATCTCACCCATTGATGCCATTTTTGATTGTTGAAACAATATTTGTTCTTTATCTTTTAGCAATTTGTCTTGTGTTTTTTGTTTCGTAATATTTGTAAAAACACCAATATAGTTTTTTACTTTTCCATCACTATCTAGGATTCTATTTATAGTAAGTAATTCTACATACAAACTTCCATTTTTCTGTTTATTGATAATTTCACCATGCCAGAAATTATTTTTTTCTATGGATTTCCACATTTTTTTATAAAAATTATTATCATCTCTATTCGATTTTAAAATATTGGGATTTTTCCCTTTTACCTCGTCTAATGTATACCCAGTATTTATTGTAAAAGCCTTATTGACATCCAATATTTTTGCATCTTTATTTGTAATAACTATCCCGTCATTTGTATTATCAAAAACAGTATATGCATTTTTAATTCTATCTTCTTTTAATCTATCTTCTGTTGTATCTTTTCCTATAATTACTAGCTCTATATTCCCATTAGATTCAATAGAAGTTATTGTTAAATCTATAAAGTGATTTTTGTTTTCTTTATCTTTTACAACAACTTCACCCTCTATGTATGAATCTTTTCTATATTCTTTTATATTCTCTTCTATCCATTTTTTATTTTCATTTTCCCAGCAAGACAACTCATAAAATTTGCTGCCAATTATCGAAGAATCACTTTCTTTTAAAAAATTCATATAGATACTATTCATTTCTATAATAGTTCCATTAGTATCTAAAATAGCTGCTAAAAAATTATTTTGTTCAAAGATTATTTT
>JGI997J19993_1000300_pt1 | contig 15965 bp, 10 predicted proteins | sample Etolagbewater25m_FD_19993 | JGI IMG/M metagenome (IMG submission 19993)
AGGATTAGATAGTACAGGATTAGATAGTACAGGATTAGATAGTACAGGATTAGATAGTACAGGATTAGATAGTACAGGATTAGATAGTACAGGATTATACACAAGTGGATTGTTGGATACTTTAGAAGGAGTAATAGAATTATCTTATGAACCTGGTTCAAGTGAAGCATGGTCTTTGAGGTATAATTGGAATAGATATGATATTTTGGCAAGTACAATACAAACGGCTTTAGACCAAAGTATTCCTATCAATATAGCTGATTATCAAATATATGCAGTTACTGTGAATAAAGCTATATCTGATATAATATTTTTGGAATCTAGTCTCGAAAAAGATTATGCTGTTACATCTGGTACTGATTTAACTACTATTAATCATCTTTTAAACACATTGAATAAATGGAAAATAAATTTGAAAGATGCATTAGCAAATTTGAATTACATTTTTTCTACAATAAAATCCTAAATGAGGTAGAGAAATGCCCAACAGTGATAAAAATCCTTTTCCTTCAGATATACCTAAGAAGAAACCACCACATGATGAAGAAGGAAAAAAGTGGAAATGGGATATTAGTGACGAGTCTCTAGGGGTGAATCCGTCTACCAAATCCGAATTTGATAATGAAAACATTTGGTACGGTGCTGGTTATACTGATGAGGATAATAAGCGTTCTTATACAGGAAAACACTTAGATCATGAATATCCTCACATTTCTATACATGGTAAATCTGGTACTTTAAAAGCTAAAGAAGGGTACATGTATCGTCTGTATGATTGTACAATTTCGGAATTAATTGTAGAAGGCACTTGTATGGTGTATAGTCGAAATTGTAAAGTGGATAAAATCACTGGAAGTGGCACTACTTCAAAAGCTAGGTTACATTTTACAGATTGTGAAATAAAAGATGTTACAGGNGTTAGTAAATGCAACATGCACTTTGATGGGACTACTCAATTTAAAGAACCGGATGGATCAGCACAATTTAATAGCATATCAGATAGTTCTATAACTGTTACAAGTACACCCGAATGGACTTTATCTAGTTCTAAACAATTTAATAGTATTAGTGGCAGTATGGTAATGGTAGGTGGGCCTTCCTGTATTCATCAGAATTCTGGACAGGCTATGATAAGTGGTCTTTCTGATAGTGTTTTTTCATCATTAGGTCAATGGTTAGCTACTGCTGAAAAAAGTGGGTGTACTCAAACAGCAGGAAATAAAATTTTTAGTGGTGTTAGTGATAGTCATATATTAACAGTTAATACTAAAATTAATAACCCTGATGTTGGTGGGGCCTTATGCGAAGGTATGAGTAAAAGCACCATGACCAATATTGACGGTGAATTTGTTATTCATGCTACGGGATATGCAGGTTCAGAATCTCATACAGCACATATAGGTGGAAAATATGAAGATTGTGATGTGATTCATTTTCATATAACAGATGGTTCCAATTGTTGCATCAATACAGAATTATTAGGTGCTCCTGGGGCAGGTAGTATGATGGAAACTGGATCAAGTGATCGTTCTTCTTTAGTAGTAGCTGGCGGCAAAATTGAAGTAGAGGATAATGCAGCTCCTGTTTTTAAAGCCACGGATTGTTCTATGAGATTTTATGATTGTGAAACAGTTCATCAAGAGGGAAGTCAAGACTTATCTGCTAATGACGATAATTGTATAAGTAGGTATGTTCATTGTGATGAGATAAAATCTGATATAAAAAAGATTTGGAATGAAAAGAAGAATTGTAGAGTAGATGTTGTTGGAAATAAGAAAATAGAAGCTCTTGATGATGATATGTGTAAAATGTCTGACAATTCTGTAATGACCATGAAGTATAATTGTTTGGATGATAAAGTAAAAGCTAAAAAGAAACTATTTCATATTACAGATCATTCAGCACTCTCTACTGAGAGAAATGGAGAAATGGAAGCCGATGAGGAACAGGCCCTTGTTGCAGAAGAATATGCCAATATTAAATTTAATGAAGATAAGACAATTTACTCTAAGCAACATGAACATGCTTTTGAAATAAAAGATCACTCCAAAATAGAAAGTAGAAAAGGGTTATTAGAAGGAAAAGATAGTTTATATTGTATTGTAATGGAAGATAAGAGTGAAATGCTTTCGGAATATGATACTATAAAATCTCAACATCATGCAATACAAATGACTGAAAGTAAAATGGATATGCGTTATCCCGATGTGGATGTAAAACACGATGGGTATCATGGTGGTCAATCTTTTATTGATTGTTTGGATGGTCGTATCAAATGTATGGGAGAAGAATTCACTTTATCCGAATGCGAAGGTACTATTAAAAATACGTTATTGCAAGGTGAGAAAACTTTAGAATTTCAAGGCAAGAATTCTTTTTATTGTTATAATTTAATTACAAGATATATTAATATGCAAGCTAAGGATGATATTGAATGCGAAAAAATGACCAACTTGATTGATATAACAGGGTCGGATTGTATATTCAAAGTACGATTTGGCACATGTGAGGGAGATATTAGTATTAGTGCTAAAGAAGCATGGTTACATGCCTTAGATGTCAATGGTGCAACAACTATAGAAGCTAACATTTGTAAAATGTTTGGAAGTAATTTTAAAGCTTTGACTGTTACTGGTGGTCAATTACAAACAGGACAATTAACTGCACAAACAACATCTTACACTTCTGCTCTAGGTTTATTATCCAGTAGTACACATACTTCTCTATCTTGTAACGGCAATTATATAATGAATGAAATAGGAGGTGGAAGTATTTCAGTGAATGGATTAGCATATTATCAAAATTGTCCAGATGTATTGTCATTACCTTATAAAAAAGGTGTATATAGTAGTGATAATTTGGATGTGTATGCAGTTAATAATATTAAAATGTGGGCAAGTTCAGGCAAAGTTGAGATAGAAGCAGCTTTAGATATATTGTCAAAGGCTGGTATGAGTATAAAAGAAGAAGCTGGTATGAGTATCGAAGAAAAGGCTGGAATGAATATTTCTGAAACAGCTGGAGGTATAGCTTCTACGATGGCTTCCAGAGTTATACATAATGGTTAATTAAGGGGATATAAATATGCAAATACAATTAAAACAAGGTGTATTTAGATTTTTAATACTTTCGCATGTCAATGAATTATTGATAAATAAAGAATTGATTATTAATGCAATCAAAAAAGCCGCTATATCTCCTAATACCCCTAGAACTACCGAAGAAGTAGAGGGCGGAGCTGTTGCGGCAACTGAACCCTACATTTTGAAAAACTTGGAACAAATTTTAAGAGATTTAAACGCATTTTCACTTTCAGGTGGGGATAATAAACGTAGAGCTTCTTCCAATTCTACAGAAATAGAAGAAATATCCGTTGAAAATGATGAAGCATCTATCAGTACGAAAGAATTTATGTTAGAATCAGCATGGGGGTTCATCGCCAAAGATGCTTCGGGAGTAGAATTAACATCTGCCTTAGAGGAATCTTTTAATTCTTACATTACAGTTGTTAGAGAAATTGCTTCTTGGGTAATGTATCTTAGCAAGGAACAAGATAGCACTACAGTTAGTATGGGTGGTTCTAGTTTATCCACATTATTAAGAAAGTGGGGTCCAGTAGGTCTTGACGAAGATTTGGATGATTTTTATTGTCAATTGTATGAACATGTATATCATTTTTCGTTAAAAGGTATGGTTTCCGCATTATTGGAATCTAAACCAGTAGGTATAACTATCAAGACATACACCAAAAATGATTTAAAATTTGATGGTGAAGGTTATGCAGATATAAAACTTCCTTTACAGGATGGTACGGGATCTTTGCCTGTATGTAAATATTATATAACCAAAGTTAATTATATAACTGCTGATGGGGATTGTGGAGTTCCTGAAATAGAAACTAATTTAGACTATGAAGAATGTGCAGAATCATTTTCTTTGCAGTTAGTCTCAATAGATGGTGGACCTATATGTAAAACTGAAAATAGAACACAACCAGTTCCTTTTGATCCTCCTATGTTAGACCCACCCCCTAGAATTATACCACCCATAACCCCACCAGTACCACACACAGATACACCAAGAGGTGGTGATCCTGTAGCTGTAATGTATGTTGTGGATTGTGGTACTTCTAGTGATTTAATAATGACAGGTGGGCATAAGGCAATTGATTGTTGGACTACTAATGTTTGGAGGACTACTGCTGATGCAGGTGTAACCAAGTCTGATATGGCTGGTTATGCCTCGTATACTAATTGACCTTCTTTAAGAGTTCCTTTATCTACTAACAGAGGCTCTATTACAAATAGTGCTTGCTGTACACATAGGTGAAGTAACTCAGTATGGGCCGGTCTGGTCCTAGGATTTAAACATTTATATAAAACAATGGGAGCATATCCTGGATATGCTCCAAAAGTTGTTCTTTTGACAGGCGGATCATCTCATTGGAATAATTATACTGGAGGTGTAGGGTGAGGTAGTGGTGGAAGGAGCAGGTGCTCCGATTATATGAAACAAATTAATGCATTAGATAACGTCACACAAAAATTACAATTTCACGTTGTAGGACAAAATACTAATAAATATTTAAGAGAATTAGTAACAGAGGTAGGAAATGAAAGTGCATATCTTATAGCTCGTAATGAAGCGGAATTTGAGGATTCTGTATGTCGAAAACTTACAGATATAATGAATATTAATTCATCAGTTATACCTACACAACCTGTTGCTTCATTTACAGCATCACCAACAATGTCTAGGGTTGGTTCAGGTGTTACTGTAACATTTAACAATACTTCAACTGGGAATGATAATGATTTATACAGTTGGAGCTTTGGGGATGGTTCTTTTTCAACCGAAAAGAACCCCTCACATACTTATACCCAAGATGGACAATATTCCCCTACACTTTCTGTGCATACAGTAGCTTTTGGGGATGAAGGTGAAAAACAGTATTCAGATTTAGTAACAAGAGAAAATTATTTTTACTTTGCTGACGCAGTTCCACCTCCGGTTGTGAATTTTACTGCCGATGTAACATCAGGAGATATACCACCTGATGGATCAGGGTTTACTGTAAATTTCAGTAATCAAATTACAGGACAATATACTAATGTTAGTTGGAATTTTGGTGATGGGGCTACTAGCTCTCAACTTAATCCTTCTCATACTTATAGAAAAGAAGGTAATTATACCGTAAGTTTGAAGGCATGGAACACTACACCCCTTATAGGAGGTGGATCGGATACATTATCCAAGGCTAATTATATTTCAACTTGGGATTGTCAATTTCCCGAAATAACCGTCAATATTTCATATACACTACTTGAAAAATGTCCTTTTTCTTTGGATTTGATGTTAGGTGTCATTCCATTAGAATTAGTGTATACATTTGAATGGAGTGATTGCGAAGTTCCTTCTATCTGTGAAACTCAATTAGTTCCACAAGGATTAAAACCAATTGCTGTATTAGATCTTAAATATACAGGTATTACAGGTGGCGGAAAGTATGAAACGCCTTATAAAATTGGTGAGAATTTATTTTGGTCATCAAGTGGGTTTTTGAGTTATGAAATAGTAAAAACCATAGATGGGGATGGAATAAGATTATGTTTTAATAGTAAGATGGCATTTCCGGGTCCTGTTAATACAAAAATTATTATTTCTCCAAACGCTAATAATTTCACCTTTAATAAAACAAATAATGTATTAGGGGTTCGTGGTCCTGATCATATTATTCGTTTAATTGAATTTGATGTTTATGACAAGTCCCGAATGGTAAACAATAATACCACCTTACCTTCATTTGGTGGGGGTACTATTTATACTGCTACGGAAGTATGTGACATTATAAATAATGTTTTTAGAAAAGACATAATTGCGTTACCTGATAAATATGGCCGGGTTGTCTTAATTTCAACTGGAGAACCAATAAGAGTTGTTGGATTAGATCAAGGTTCAACTGCTAATAGAGTTTTTGGATGGGATGAATATGGATGTGTGGGAACACCTAAAGGAACATCTGGTGATATATCATATGAAGTAACCTTGTATGTTGCTGCCGTAATGGATGACACTAATATGAATCAAGATGTGATGAATACGATTCAAAAGTTAGTTGGTCCTTATAGAGCAGTAATAGGTGAATTCGAAATAAAGTCAACTAATTATTTTGAATTAGTGTATGGAGATTATCCAAGGGAAATTATTAATAATATTTATCTTCCTCCAGGTCATAGGTATATAGCGCAATCTGTTGTATCCTTGAAAACTATAGAAGAATCTACCACACGACCGACATTGGCAACAAGTAAATATGCCAATACAGGTTATGTGGATATTGTTAATTGCCCTGATAGTTCTACAACATCTGATTTGACTTCTTGGACACCTGATAAAGCAAAAGCTGCGTCATTAGCTTCACCTTATTGGGAAGGTATGGTTTGTGATTCTAATTATTATGATAGAGGGAATTTCTTATGGCTTAAAGGTGATGATTTTAGATTCTATACAAAACGAGTTATAAATGCAGCAAAGAATTGTATAGAACTTAGAGGAAACTATGATTTCTTAGCACCTGGACCTGTTATTAAAAATGAAATAACGGCTAAAAAGGTTGGACCTTATACACTTCCTTTAGACCCAAGTAAGAAAAGGTTTCTATCAATTAGAAGAATTTCTGTTGCGGGTACAGCACAAACATTTACTGGTACTGAAGGCAATGATAATTCTATTAGTGTGGATTGGGCAACTTATAATCACTCTACGCAATTATTATCATTAGATGCCTATAAATTACCAAACTTGGTTACTCCAACAAGTGCCGCTATTATTCAAGTAACCCCTGATATACAATGGAGTAATGGAGATACTGTACAAATAGTAGGTACATGGAGTGGAGTTGGTTCAAGTGAATTAACTTGTACTATTAACCCTTATGGACATAGTGGTGACACTTTTAGTGTTTTTGCGTGGGTGGATTTTGATGATAAAGATACAACACAAACTGAAGATTGGATATATGTTGAACTCCCGTTTGGAGATAATATAAGTGCTACTGAAATAATCAAAGCTATGCAAAGGGATGGAGATTGGTTGCGTACCAATAATTCAAATTGTCATTGGACACCTTCAACTTCCCGTTTAAATGCTAATCAATACCTTGAAGTTTTGACTACTCAAGGGCAAGGTAAAGTTTTGGTTCAGTTAGGATATAAGTTTGAAAATATAGGTGGTAGACTGCGGATAAGAACTTCCACTGATTATGATTATCGTATTAGATTAGGAGGCACACCTGAAGCTTGCTATGCAAATTCTACTTTTGGATGGAATTCATTAGGCGAATTAGGTGATCGTGCTACCATTCCAATAGGACCGTATTATACCTATACTTATGGTATTGAAGCTTATGCTACAAAAGACTTGCACCCATCAATGGGCAGTAATGATATTGTAGCGGCCCATATAGCCAAAGAATTTCGTTACAAGCTAACCTACACTGCTGATAAGCAAATATTTTATGATGAAAATGGTGGGGTAGCACGAGAACAATACGAATGGGTTGAATGTGGTGGGCATTTAGTTAAATCCGCTTTTGATAGGGGTTTATATCTCAATATTTTATTGTGGATTCTACAATCATACTATGAATGTGATTTAACTGATTATCCTAATCTACCCCCCGTAGGCGATGATCCTGGTGATTGGGAGGAAGGTACGGTTTATCAAGCAGGAGATGAAGTGGTTGGGTCTGATGATAATCCTTATGTAGCAATAAAACCTCATACAGCCACAGGTTTTGAACCTTGGGAAGAAGGTAAGGATTACCCAATAGGAGATGAAGTGGTTGGGTCTGATGAGAATCCTTATGTAGCAATAAAACCTCATACATCTACATCAAATAATTCCCCAACAAGTCCTTTGAATGACCCTAATGATCCAGGTTATGATCCTATTACTGCAACTTGGGGTCCACTAAGTAGCACTGATACAGGTACAATTAACAATTCCCCAACAAGTCCTTTGAATGACCCTAATGATCCAGGTTATGATATCTCTAAAGCAACTTGGAGTCCTTTAGTTAATACTGGAAAGGAGTATCCTTTCACAATATTATCTTGTGATAATTGTATTACCTTTACGAGTTTAACTGTTCCTGTAAGTTGTAATTACACTGGAAATTGTGATTCACTAGATTCTTATAATTCCATATATTTTGATTCTTTAGAAGCAAGAGAATTAGTAACTGAATGGAATAATGATCCATTCTTGTCACTCATTTTAGATGTAATAAATGATTGCTTATTGGATTATTCTGATTATCAAGCAAATATAAATAAAATTAATAATCTGTTTGATACCATTTTAGATGATTCTATAGAAATAACAGATTACTCAGAATCCAGTACAGAATACACTGAATTTTCAATTTCTACAATTTTAACCCAATTAACCACTTTAAGAGATTCGATAATTATAAATAGTTATTTAGATCCCTTAAAGATGATTAAAGATATGGCAACTTTTACTGTCACCTATGTTGAAACCTTTAATGCATCGGGAGCAGTAAATGGTGTTGATTATATTAGAAAAAAGTTTTCAACTTTAGATACAACATTTGACCAATTTACATTAGCAACATATTCTTTGTTTACAAAAGCAGTCAATGTTTTAAAAGCAAATTTGGATGAAAAGGTTTGCACAACTACCATTGATTTAACTTGTGATGTAGATGTTTTCCAAACTGTTTACCCATTATTATTAGATTTACAAACAGGACAAGAAATAATTCCGTCCAGAATAAAGTTGGACTTGTGTTATTGTTCTTATGATAACGGGGATAAGAACCAATTAACAGTATGTGTTGATAGTACAAGAAAAAATGCTGTTGTTGGTGTTATGAAAGCTGTAACTGTTCCTGAAGTATTTTTAGAACGATTAGAAACTTTTGAATTATCAGATAGTACAGGGCAGCATTACACACATACTATCAGTTGGGATGCTGATGCTATGCCCATGGGTATAGTAGGCGAACCTGATTCTACAGGTGAAGGTGATCCTTCTGTAATAAAATCTGTAGAATGGAGTCCTAGAGATGAAACTATGACTATTGAATTATGTCCGGCTGCTTTAGAGCAGTACAAAGTAGTTTCTTCTGGATGTTCTAATTGTATTGTTCTTCCTGGAGTTTTAACGTATACTTTTACATCCTCCGCAATCCCAAGTGGTAGTGTATCAGTTGAAATAACTGGAACACAAATAATGATAGAGGATTTTATTGATATTTTAGAAGAAAATTTACAAAATTTAGATATTGAAGTTGATGAATTAGGTATTATTACAATAGATAGTATTAGTGATAGTGTTCAAGTGTCTGCACCTGCTGGTGATCCTTTTGGGTTTACAAATGTATTAGTTTCTAGTAGGGATGAAATAGACATTTTAATATATTACACTTATTTAGAAAAGGAAGAAGCGAAAGAAAATAAAAGCGTTTACGTTTCTGGGTAATTATTATGGATTTAACTAACTTTGACAACAAACATCTAAATCAAAGAGGTTTTGTAATTGGTGGAGGACCCTCTATTCTGGATTTACAGAATAGAGGGTTTTCTTTTGCTTCTTTGAAAAATGAAATTAAGGTGGGAGTTAATAAAGCATATTTATTAACTCCCTTGAATTATTTGGTATGGACTGATGGTTATTTTTGGAAAGAATTTCATGAGGAAATTGAAAAATTAAAATGTGTTAAATTTTGTCCTAACAATGTAGCTAAGAAATTTGGAGTAGTACATCAAAAAGATGTTTTAATATTAACCAGACATAGGGATTCTAAACAAGAACCGTTGTCTGAAAGTTTTAAAGACCCTTTGCCTATGTGGAATAACTCAGGCGTGACAGGTCTAAGGATAGCTTATTTATTGGGATTAAATCCAATTTATTTGTTAGGAATAGATATAAAACGAATAGATGATCAGAATAGAACCCATTTTCATACCGATTATGATAATAATAGGATTGAAAAAACTAAGGATATACGTTATGAAAAATTTTATACAGCTTTTACAGAAACAATAAAAGCTATAGCTAATAAGGGTGTGACTGTATATTCATGTTCAAAAACATCAAGATTGAATGATACAATAAAATATGTAGATGTATTAACTTTGTAGAGGAATCATACCATGACTAAAGGTGCCATTTTTGTAGCTACCTCACATGATGAAAAAACACGTAGGAATTCAATATCAGAAGTTATGCGTTCTGCAAGACTTCTATCAAGACATTCCCCTAAAATTGAGAAAACCCTTGTGGCATCTCAATCTATCCTAAAGGCTAGGGATCAATTCAAGCCTTTCTTTCAGAGCATTATACCATCCAAGTATCCTGAGTTTGATGGATGCATGGGGGCTAAAATACAAGCTCTGGAGCAATCCCCATACGAGAAAACCCTCATTTTAGATAATGATACATTGCCAATTAGAGACATATCCAAAGGTTTTGATTTTGTTGGTGTGGGTAAAAAAGACATAGCTTTATCGATAGCACCTAATCAAGAACTGAAAGATGGTTCAGGAGTCACCAATTTTCAAAATGGCGTTATGTTTGTACATAAGAATAAGAGGACTTCAAAACTATTTAAAAAATGGATGGGTGTTGTCAGAGATACGGATGTGAAAGGTCCAACCAGATTTATTTTTTCAGAATTGCTTTTGCAAGAAGATGTGAATATTTATGCTTTGTCATATCTATGGAATTTTAGAATTGATCTATTACTTGATTTTGATATCACTGATAAGGCTTTGGCTAAAGTTCTTCCAAGAGTCAGGGTGTTACATACCCATTTAAAACGGAAAAAAGCAATACACATAATAAAAAAACACCCGAAATACAAAGATATTATGATCAATTCAAAAACTGGAGAAATATGATGATTAAAATTTTATTACTTGTAGATAATCGTGGTTGGGCATACGATACTAAAGCAAGAGCATTGATTGATAACTATAGGGGCAGTGACTTTGAATTTGAAATCGTTGGTTATAAAGATGATCCTGAACAGTTGACTAGAGCTTTTTCTAAAAATGATTACTACTTATGTTTTGGATTTCAAAACTTCAATAAATGTGAAAGAAGGCATGGAGCTGATAGGAAGAAAGCTTTGGCCTCTATTGCTTCCCATGCTAGTTGGGATAAAGGCAAAACTCAACCTGATAATCAGGTTTTACCAGATAGAGCTATACTTAATTATTTATCAACATTTAAATCAGTAAGTTCTGTATCTAAAAGATTACAAAAATTATTTAAAAAAGCAGGATTAAGGACTACATATACTCCGAATGGGGTGCCTACTAACCAATTTACTCCTAATATTTCTTTTGCTAATCCAAAAAAATTGATTATTGGATACGCTGGTAGGGATAGGGATGATAAAAAAGGAAATAGGTCTTTTATAATACCAGCCGCAAAATCACTAAGAAAACATGTTTCTTTGGAATTAGCAATGTGTGATTTTATTTTGGAACGCAAAAAAGGTATCAGGGGCAGTACTTATCGAAATTATACAGATATGCCAAATTTTTATAGAAATCTTGATATATACATTTGCATGAGCAGGGAAGAAGGTTCATGTCGTTCTGTGTTGGAAGCGATGGCGAGTGGTTGTGCTATTATTAGTACAGATTGTGGAGCTATACATGAATTGATTTCTGATGGTGATGGTGGGTTGATAGTTGATCGTAACCTGGATTCTCTTGTAAAAGGTTTACAGACTTTGCTAAATGATAGGGATTTAGTTACTAAAATGAAAATCCGTAATAGTAAAGCTATTAAGAACTTTGATTGGTCTGTAGTGGCTAATCAATGGTACGCATGGTTGGAGGAGACTTTATGTCGAAACCAAAAGAATTAATATTCATTTTTGGACCCCAAAGAACAGGAAGCACATTGTTACATAATTTATTAAAGTTACATCCTGATATTCATGGCACTCCAAATGATTTGAATTTATTAGATGTGAGTCGTAAATTGTTTAGAATAGTTAAAGATGGAAAACAGCTGAGAAAATTTTCGAGTTGGGGATTAGACGGTTTTCAAGGTCTATATAAGATGTTGTTAGAGAGTAGTGATGACCTTAATTTATATCAAAAATTAATTGAATTGTATTTTAAAGATAGAGAAGAATCAGTTCTTGTTCACAAAAATCCAAAAGCTGAATTAGAATTGGATTTGTACAGAAAGATGTTTCCCAGTAGTAAGTATATATTTTGTGTCAGAAATCCGATTTCTATAATGGCTTCTAGAAAACATTGGGTAGAGAATGAAGATTCATGGGTTTTAGATACAGGTATTTATTCACTCATATCTTTATTGAAACATATACAGAAGTCGTTAAATTTTATATTTAAATCGTACTCAATAATAGATGAAGAATATGGAAAATCAGATATATTGGGAATTGTGTTTTATGAGGATTTAGTACAAAATCCCAAATTAGCATTAAATCATATCATTAATACTGTTGGATTGGAAATAAATCAAATACTTAGTCAAGTCGATAATTTAAAAAACCCATATTCGTCTTATGAAAATAATAAGAAAAAAAGTGGTCTATATACCAATTCCATTATGAATTGGAAATCAGCACTTAATCCTTTTGAAATAAAACTGATTTTAGAAGATATGATCAATTTTAAAAATGACTATGAATTCAAATCAGATGTTATGGAACGTCAGTTTAATAAATATGTGAATTTAGTAAAAAATACCAAAATTAAGGATACTACAGATGACCGTAAAAAATAAACCATCACTAGCCTTTAGGAAAAATCATGATGAAATATATCAAGGAAAAATACCTTCAAAATATACTAGATTAGTTCCTTATATAAAAGGTAATACGATTTTAGAGGTTGGTGCCGCTGAAGGTGTACTATCTTTGTTATTAGCACAAACCAAAGGAAGGGTCATAGGCATTGAAAGGAATGAGGAAAGATATTTAGAAGCGTTAAGACTTCAAAAAGCTTGGAAATTACAGGGGAAGAAGGTCGATAATTGTCAATTTTTTAATGTAGATATAATAAATAATTTGAATTTATTGCAAGATATAGATACTTTTGTAGCCATAAGAACCATGTACTATTTTAAAGAAAACATGGATAAAATTTTTACTAATATAGCTAAAAGATGTAAATTTATTGTATTGGGTGGTAACAAAAATAGAGCTATTGAGTATGCTAAAGGCAACTATATTGGTAATGTTGCTGAAAATAACTATTATGCATCGTCAGCAGGTATGACTGAAATTGCTATACAGTATGGATATGTTTTAGATCATGTAATAAGTGAAACATCAGGAGAAGATCCACTTGTAGTTGGTAAGAAACCAATTCAAAAGGCATCTACACTGCCTGAATATAGATTAAAAGATTCGTTAGCTCCATATTTGAAAAAGTTGAACCTTATTTCCAAAGAATCAGAAATAGAGGTAATTCATTATAAGACTATAGAATTAACAGTTGATGAAGTCTTAAGAAAATCTAGAAATGTAATAGAAGAATGTCATATAGTTTTTATGGGTTTGTATAAACAGTATGGGCGAAATTTCGATTATAAAAATACTGTATATTGGAAAAGATTTGTTGATAATGGGATTGATAAAAAGAAAATTGAAGAAAAGATTAATGGATTTTTTGATCTGTATGATTCTATTAGAAAAGACGGATTTTTGATGCATAAAAAGAACCCAGTGATAGTGGCCGATTTAAAAGGTATTATGTCTGATGATTTTATAGAAAAGAAATGGAGATATCATAGATGTAATGGAACCCATAGATTGGCAATAGCTAAAGTTTTGGGAATAGAAAAAATACCAGTCTTAGAATTGATTATACAGTTGAATTGAGGTAGACTCGTATAAAGTGTACGGTTTAGATTTTAACTACTAGCCTGATAGGGTTAAAATCTCATAAAGGCTATTTTAATGTCTTATTTATGGAGGGCATCATGGGAAGTGAAGCAAGGATTAGAATTAAATGGAATGAATTATATCAATACATGGCTGATATACGAGGAAGTGAATTTCATAAAGAGGTGTTAATGAAGGCCGATGGAGATACAAAAGGATGTATGTCAGATGATGATTCCGTATTTCTTTATGCACTCGTCCGATATTTTAAACCTAGGAAATGTCTTGAAACAGGATCGAGAAGAGGTAAAGCTTCCTCATTTATTTTGAAAGGTTTAGAAGATAATGGGTCAGGTAGATTGATTGGTATAGAGAGGGACACCTCTGTTACAATAGGTGAATTAATTCCAAAAGAATTAATACATCGATTTGATCCTATGGTTTTACCCATAGAAAAATTTGTAAAAAGTAATGAGTTTAAAAATCTTACACTAGACTTATTTTTACACGATAGTACTCATCGGTATCAACATCAACTTTGGGAGTTTAATACATTTTGGAAGGTATTGAGCCAAGGTGGTGTACTTTGTTCACATGATGTGGATTATAATGATTCTTTTTTGGACTTTATAAAGTTAAAGTATGTGGTTGATCCAAAAGGTCTTACGGATTTTGCAGCTTGTGGATTTGGGGTGTGGGGTAAAATGAGTAATTTTGGATTTGTTACTAAGAGGTGAAAAAATGAGAATTCGCATTTGGGCTGCTGGAAGGCACATTGCAACATACCAACTTCACCCTATCTGGAGAGCCATAAATGAATTAAAAGATTTAGGATATGAGTTTGTAGATAATGATAATCCTAATTTTGATTATTCTTTAGTGCAGACTACAGGTTTTGGAAAAAGAGAGGGTAAACGAGCAGAAGAGTTTATGAAGAAACACTCACCTATAATTTTACTTGATGATAGTGCCAGTACAGGAACCCATAAAATGAGGTTTATGAAGTGGAATCCAGATGATTGTGTAGGATATATTAAGAAACAGTTATTGAGGGATAGAGATTTATATAAAATAAAGTACCCAAGAAAAAGAAATCATTATTACAGATTGAGTCAAATAGGAACTCATCTTAATTCTGATACCAAACCAGATAATGCAGTAACTGACAAGATTTTGACTAAACTTCATCTAGGTTGGAGTTTGGCTTTGATGGAAAGACATGGGATTCAAATTGCTGAAATTCCAACATTCAAAAATAGACCGATCGATATACACTATAGTGTTAAAACTAAATATAAAACCAAGATTGAAAGAGAGAATCTAGGGAAAATTGATAATCATTATGCTTTTCATAGAGTTAGCTGTTCTTTGCAAGTGGATCAAATATCTAGTAAATATAATTATATAGTATCAGGTCAATGTCGAGGTTCTGAGTATTTAAGAAGAATGGAACAATCTAAAGTTTGTATTTCACCTTTAGGCTTGGGTGAGGTGTGTTTTCGGGAATTTGAAGCAATTTGTCATGGTGCTATAGTAATTAAACCTGATATGTCACATATAGAAACATGGCCAGATATTTATAGGGCTTATGAAACATACATACCATGTAAGTGGGATTGGTCTGATTTAGAAGAATTGGTCCATAAAGTTCTTTCTAATTATAAAAGATATGTCCCTGTTGCACAAGAAGCATTTAGAGTGGTAAAATCAGTTTGGGATAATAGAGTATTTGCTACTAAATTTGATTCAATTATAAAGGACGTCATGTCTACGATATGAGGTGTATTGATGATTGTTATAGTTGTCGGGATGCATAGATCTGGTACTAGTGCTTTAGCTGGCTTATTACATCACAATGGAATTGTGATGGGTGAATCTAAAAATTTTAGACCAAGACCAAAAAATAACCAAAATGCAAAGGGGTTTTACGAAAATTTCCATTTTCGTCAAATTAATGATAATATACTTCAACAAAATGGGTATATAGTTAAATCATATAACATACATATACCAATAATAAAAGAAAATGAACAAGAAATATGGAATCAAGAAGCTTACAATT
>JGI997J19993_1000303_pt1 | contig 15943 bp, 13 predicted proteins | sample Etolagbewater25m_FD_19993 | JGI IMG/M metagenome (IMG submission 19993)
ACAAAGAATCCACTACCAACTCTATCTACTACCTCTTTTATCTCATCTATAACTTTTTGGTCTTGAATTAAACCTTCTTGTATTGAATCCATATATTGATTGAATAATTGCGATGCTTGCCCAATTTCATCGTTTGAAGATATTGATAGTCTTGTTGTTATATCATTTGAAGTTAATAGTTTATTAAATCCTATCTGTAAATTATTAAGTGGGGTAATTACACTTTTTATTATTGCAAAATAAAGAAGTGATAATGAAATAGCTAGTAAAATAAGGGTTATAATAATAAAAGATACCATTAATGTAGTCACATTATTTGTTGCTTCATTTTCCATATTTTTTATCTCTTTTTCTATATCATCAACATATACACCTGTTCCAACAATCCAATTCCATTCTTTAAAATATGCTACATATGATATTTTATTTTGTGGTTTTTCAAACCCTGGCTTTGCCCATTGATAATTAATATAACCACTACCTTTATCTTTAGCAACTTCTACCATTTCTACAAATAGTTGTTTCCCATTTGGATCTTTCAGGTTTGCTATATTAGTATTGTTTAATGATGGTTTTATAGGATGCATAATCATTTTGGGTTCAGTATCATTAATCCAAAAATAATTATCTCCATTTTTCCCATATCTCATTTTAGCGATAGTTTTTAAAGCCTCTGTTTGCATCTGTACTGTAACATTATCTATGTATTCACCAGTTCCAATAATCCAGTTAAATGGTTTAAAAGTAAAAATATATGAGACTTTGTTTTGTGGTTTTTCAAATCCTGGTTTTGGCCACTGATAGTCTACAAAACCTTTTGAACTTTTTTTAGAAACTTTAACCATCTCTACAAATAGTTGTTTCCCATTTGGATCTTTTGCATTAGTTAAATCTTTTCCATTTAAACTTGGTTTAATGGGATGCATAATCATTTTTGGTTTAGTATCATTAATCCAAAAGTAACCACTTTTCCCATATTTACTATTTTTAACTATATCAATAAGTTCAGTTTGTATAGTTTTACTATTTTTATGTTTAATATAATATTGTTCTAAAATATTTTCCAACATTTCTGCTTGAGTTACAAGTTTCTCTTGTACTTCATGTTTTACTTTTTCTTTTGATGTTCTTTCATAGAAAGATTCTATAGTTTTTAAAACTATGTCAATATTTGACTTTAGTTCATCCTCTTTTGCACTAAATGATTTTTCTTTGAATATTTTTACATCATTGTTAGAAGTTTGTTTTATGTCATATATACTGAGACTTACTAATATAGTTGACATAGTCAATACGATAATAGCAATGGCAATTGTAAGTTTCCATTTTATGGATAGATTATTCATCGATACTCTTTTCATATAAATTTTTTTGTTATTATATAGATAATATATAGCAAAGCAATAGCATAATACTAATATAATGATTTTATGCTTATAATCGTAAGGTATTATAAAAAATAATTAATTTTCTGATTATTTAGAAACTACAATTAAATTTGTGGAATAATACTTGCATAATTAATACTATATAAAGGTTAGTATTATGGCAATTATCAATGACACAACATTACGAGATGGTGAACAAGCCCCTTATGTATCTTTTACCCTTGAAGAAAAACTTCAAATAGCACAATTACTTTATGAGGCAGGTGCTGATGAACTTGAAGTTGGAATTCCTGCAATGGGGACTAAAGAACAAGAGGAATTAAAAGAGATATTACAATTAAATCTTCCCATACCAATAATGAGTTGGAATAGGGCAACAATGGAAGATTTAGAAGCTTCATTAAATTGTGGTGTTCAATCTGTTGATTTATCTATTCCAGTTTCTCAGGTTTTAATTGATGTGAAATATAAAGGTGATATTGATAAACTTTTTAGAAATCTTGAAGAAGTTATTAGTGTAGCAAAAAGAGAAAACTTATTTGTTTGTCTTGGTGGTGAAGATGCAAGTAGGGCTGATAATGAACTTTTAAAAGAGATTATGAGTTTTGGTGTATCTTTAGGTGCTGATCGTTTTAGGTATTGTGATACTGTTGGAGTTTTAACACCTCATAAAGCTTATGAAAATATCTCTTATCTAAGTGGTTTAAATTTACTTGATATTGAGATGCATACACACAATGATTTTGGTATGGCAACTGCAAATTCGATAGCAGGTATTGAAGCAGGTGCTACCTCTGCTAATACTACAGTAATTGGACTGGGAGAAAGAGCTGGAAATGCTTCATTTGAACAAGTCTTGATGAGTCTTACTCATCAATTTGGAGAGAATCGGAATATTAACTCAAAAAAATTAAAAGAGTTAGTCAAAAAAGTTTCTAAAGCAGCCAATAGAAAAATTTGTCATAATACCCCAATAATAGGCAAACATATTTTTTCTCATGAATCTGGAATTCATGTGGATGGTATGATAAAATCAAAAAGTGCTTATGAAGCATTTGATCCCAAAGAGGTTGGTTTACATAGATACTTTCCTATTGGAAAACATAGTGGAAGTGCAACATTATTGTATCATTTACAAGCTATTGGTATCACACCTTCAAAAGAGAAAGTAAAAGCAATATTACCAAAAGTGCGAGAAATTGTTACAAATAGAAAAAAGGTATTAAATCCACAAGAATTAAAAGAACTATACTTATGTTCATAAGAGCTTACTTGTAGTTTTTTAGTTGTTTAAATTTCTTTGGAATAATTATTGCATTACCATCTACTATACAAGGAGTTGTATTTATGTTCATAGGTTGGATTAGAAAAAATACTTTTAAAGATGACTTAGAAGTTTTATCAAACTCAGTAGTACTTGATAAAAACTTAGTACTCAATACAGTACAAGAAGATGAAAGTTTGTCTTTTGGTGCCTATGACGATGATAAGCTAGTAGTAATCATTACAGCATATCAATTTCAAAACTCTATACTAATCAATAATTTATATTATATAAAAGAGATAGAGGATGATATTATAAAAAGAATTTTTCAAATACTTTTAAATAATATTAATGATGAAAAAAAATCAATTCTATTCATGGCAAATGAATCTGAACAAAAAATTTTAAAAAGTTTTGGATTTAAAAAATATGCCAATTTTAAAAAAGCAGTTTATAAAGGTGGTGCTGTAGCATTTAACTTTTCAAATGCCACATCAAAAAGTATTAGTGGTTCGAATTATTTGCCTATTGTAAAAAAACTAGATTCAGATGCAATAAATGAAAATAGATTTGATTATATCACACAAGTTGTAGCCAAACAATCTTCTTTGATGTTATCTACAGATTTTGGATATCAACACTCCTATGCAATAAATAACAATATAATTAAAATATCACCTTGTATTATGGTAGATGAGGCATTTACAGATGCAGAAAAGCTTATTCGAGGTGTTTTATATCATAGAGGATTAAAAACAATTGTAGCTTTTATACCAGCAGATATTCAAGAGATTACAAATCTTTATAAATCTTATAAATTTGAGTTAGTAGAAAATTTTGGTTTGCTGTATCTTAATGAAAAGCCAAAAATAAATTTAGCTTCTGTTTATGGATTTTAATTTACAAAAAAGGAGAAATAATGGGATTAACAGATGAACAAAAAGAGATAAAAAAAGAGTTTGCAAAATATAAAAGAAAAGTGACAGAAGTTGCAGGTGAGATACATGATATTGTAGAAGATACTATTTGGACTGATTATGTTAGGTTACCTGAATTAAGTACTCAAATTGGTGTCTTGATGGATGAGTTAAACGCTTTTAAAGCACAACACGATTTTTTAAAATAATGTGAAAAAATATGGAAGATAAAACTCTAAAAATAATTTGCCAATGTGGTGAAAAAAATGTAGCTCAAGCTATAGAGATATTTAAAGAAACAGATCTTCCATATAAAAAAGCTAAAAAACTTGTAACAGGTTGTAATAAAACCTGTTGTAGAAGACCTTTAATGGCATTGTATAATATGGTAGAATTTGGTAATATTGATTACGAAGAGATTGATTTTTTAATTGATCAGATGAATGAGAGATAGGAGTATATATGGAAACTAAAATGAATGATTTTATAAGATGGATAAAGTCAAATAGTTTGTGTTCAAATATACCGACAAGCAAAGAGCAATTAAAAAATTTATCTATTTTAGATTTGAGTAAAAAAAAGATAAGAGAATTACCAACTAGTATTGAGGCTTTAGAGAATTTACAGATACTAAAACTTTCTAGTAATAGATTAAAAGTATTGCCAGATACTATAGGAAATTTAAAAAAATTAAAAAACTTACAATGTGAAAATAATTTATTAGAAGAGCTGCCATCCTCTATTGGAGATTTACAATCTCTTCTAGTATTGAATTTAAATGGGAATAGGTTACAAACTTTACCAGATGAGTTTTATAACCTGACAAAACTCACACGACTTACAATAGCAGCAAACTCTTTAGAATATTTATCTGAAAAATTATCACAGTTAAATAAGTTATTGTATTTTTCTTTAGATACAAACTGTTTAAAAGAGTTACCAGATGTATTTAACACAATGAGTAGTTTATATTATCTAGATATTTCATACAATGAATTTAAAGTTTTACCAGAAACTATTGGTGAAATTGATGAGTTAGAGACTTTACTTTTAGAGGGAAATGAAATTGAAAATTTACCATCGTTAGAGTCACATGATATGTTAATGAGGTTGAATCTAAATGATAATAATATAAGTGAATTAAATTTTAATATAAGTAGTTTAGAAGATTTACAAATTTTAACACTTGATAACAATAATTTAAAATACCTTCCTGATGAGATATGTAATCTAAAAAATTTAAATCATTTAAGTGTTTCTGCTAATAAGTTACAAGAGTTACCTGATTGTATAGGAAAGCTAGAAAATTTACTTGAACTTGATATTGAAGAAAATGAAATTTCACAATTACCGCAAAGCTTTAATAAGTTGATAAAATTGAAAAACTTGTATATAGATAATAATAAAGATTTAAAAAGACCCCAGATAGATTCTCTGGAGTTTTGTGATGTGGAATAAAAAAATAAAAAAGTTGAATTTCTAAATTTATTCTGTTGGGAGTATAATGTTAAAGTTTGCTCCAAGATACTCTTTGTTTTCAACTTTTAGAGTTTCATTATTCACTTCAATTATGCCATTCATACCATCAACAATAATACTATAAGTCATATGTAATCCTAAGCCTGTACCTGTTTTTTTACTTTTTGTTGTGAAGTATGGTTCAAATATTTTTTCTAAAATACTATCTTTAATTCCACCACCGCTATCTTGAAAGCTGATGTGTATTTTATTGTTTTCTAATTGGGTTGTAATTAAGATATACCTATCTTCTTCATTTATAGTATCTAAAATATCTTTTGCATTGTTAAATAGGTTCATATAACATTGTATTAATTCATTTGGATAAGAATTTAGTGTAATTGTATCGTCCAAGTTACAAAGCATAGTGATGTTGTGATTTTTAATTGATGGCTCTACAAGTTTTAAAAAGCTGTTTATATTTTCTGTTAAATTAAAATGAAGTTTTAGTCTATCCCCTTTGATAAAGTTTCTAAAATCATCTATAGTTTTAGAAAGGTATTGTGCATTGTCATTTATTATATCACATGTTTGTTCAAAAGATTCATCATCAAGCTTATGAAACATTTTTTTCATCTTCATGCCCGTAGCACCAGTAGATATTATAGAAAGAGGCTGTCTCCATTGATGTGCAATGTTCCCTATCATCTCTCCCATTGAAGCCATTTTCTCAGATTTGAAAAGTTGTTTTTGTGTTTTAATATTTTTTTCTACTTCCTCTTTAACTTTTTGTTCTAAATTAGTATTTAGCATTTGTAGTTCATGTTCACTCTCTTCAAGTTCTCTATTTTGTTGTTCTAGTATAATAGTTTTTTCTTCAACTTTTTTCTCAAGATCTCTATTTAAAACTTCTAATTGTTGTTCATTATCTTTTATTTTTTCAAGCATATTATTGATTTCATGTGATAATAAACCAACTTCATCTAATCTTTTTGTATCAACTTGAATATCTCTTTGTCCTTTACTAATAAGTTTAGTGATATCAATCAGATGATATAAGTTTTTTGTAAGACTTGTTGCTAAAATATAGGCTATGAGTGCTCCAAATATTATAGCAATGAGGGTATAAGTGATTCCATTAATTATAATATGATTTAAGCTTTCGAGATTGCTTTGAAGGGAAAGAGAGACTCTTGACCAACCAATATGTTGTGATTTTCTCACAATAGGAAAAGCGATATCTATCATATGGTTATCATTTACAAGTATTAAAACCTGAGGTTCTGAAGTGATTATTTTTGAACTGATATTATCTGATAAAAAATGATTAATATATTGCTTTTCACTATGGGCAAGTATTTTTCCATTTTTATTGATTATCATAGCATAATTTAAATCAGGATATTGAAGAATTGATTCAATAATCTCTTCTAAACCTACATAATCATTTGCCAAAACCCATGAAGTAGCATTTTTAGACAAAGTTGTGGCTAAACTGATTGTTTGAGTTAGACTTTGTGTATTGAGAAACTCTTTTTGATTAGTTGTTAAATCATAAATAAAGATGCTCATCATAATTGAATGGGTCAATATAATAGCAAATAAAAGTTCTCTTTTTATAGTTTTAGTAAAAAAATTTTTTATAAGGTTAATCATTTAGTATCCTCTATTTTTCGTACTTCATTTTCAAACTTTTTTAAGAATATTACAACATCTTCATATCTTTTTTTATCTGCTTTTTCAAATTTACTTAATTCCATAGTCTGTAATATTTTTTTCCCTTCATTTGTTTTATGCAAAGTAAATAGTATCTCTGAAATCTGTTCAACTAACGATTGTGGTATAATGTTTTTTACTACAAGACCATTGTTTGGTAAACTAGAAGTTTCCCATTTTACTTCAACCTCTTTTGCAACATTTGGTCGTTTTTTTATAAATGCTTTCCATGGTGGTGGCCAAGTTGCTGCTGCTTGTGATTTTTTGAGATATACATTCATAATAGATGATTCTTGAGATCCTACATAACTGTTTTTAATATCTTTATTGATATCTATACCATGTAAATATAAAAAATATTGGGGAAGCATAGTTGCAGCTAGTGCCGTTGGAGCAGGATAACTGATGGTTTTCCCTTTTAAATCTGTAATAGTTTTGATATTACTATCTTTTCTTACAAGAATAATACCTCTAAAGTTTTTATCATCTCCCATTTTTCCAAAAACTTCATAACCATGTTCTAGTGCTTTTACTGTTTGATATGGATTTGGCAATGAAAAATCAAAATATCCAGAAAAAAGTTTTTTATTGTAAGAATCATAGTTTCTTGAAGCTTCTAATTTTAGTTCTATAGTTGGAATTTTTTTATTTATATAATCAACAAGTGGTTGATAAACTTCAAAAAGCCTTTTAGGATTATGTAAAGGATGGATACCAAAGGTATATATTTTTTTTGAGAAAAATTGTTTATCTGTATACTGAGGAGTATACTCTTCTGACTTATCATCGCTACAACCAGTCAATAAGAAACTAACTAGAGTAAAAACTAAAATGATAAAATAATATTTTCTTTTGTGGGAAATCATTTATTTACTTTATTAAACAGGTTTGGATTTATTCTATATCCTTGACCATAAATATTTTCTATAAAATTATCAGGAAGCTTTTTTCTAAGTCTTTTTATCATTGACTTTACAGAATCAAGAGAAAAGCCTTTGTTAAAATTATCATCTTGTATTATATAATAAAAATCTGCACCAGAAAATAGTTGATTTGGATTATTTAATAAAAGGTCTAATAGAAGAGTCTCGTTATTAGAGAGTTTAACCTCTTTATCATTTTCATATAATAGTTTATATTTAGTATCCCAATATTTATATTCATCAATAAAGATATTTTTATTTTGATTCGTAATCTCTTTACAAACTTCTAAAAATGTTTTAACAATAATTTCAAGAGTAAAAGGTTTTTTGATAAATTTTTTAATTCCTGTATTGATAAATTCAATAAGGTTTTTAGATTCATCGTGTGCAGATGTTACTATTATAAGCTGATTTGAGTTTATCTCTTTTAGTTTTTTTGATAATACAATACCATCCATTATAGGCATTTTTATATCTGTAATAACGATATCAAAATAGGAGTCATTTTTTTCTAAATAGTTTGTATATAAAGAAAGACCTTCTTTTCCATTTGTAGCTGTTTGTACTTCAGCAAAAATATTTCTAAACATTGAGGCTGTTTTTTTTAACAACATAGTGTCATCTTCAATATAAAGGACAGTAAGATTTTTTGATATCTTATGAAGTTTCTTTAAATCATCATTCAAAATTATTATCCTTTTTTAAAGATATAGTAAAGCAAACTCCATCATCTGTATTTTTTACAGAAATGATTCCATTATGGCGTTCTTGTATAATTTTTGAAACCATATAAAGTCCTAAACCAGTTCCATTCTTTTTTTCTTTTGTACTAAAGTATGGAATAAATATTTTATCTAAATATTTATCTTTTATACCTTTACCATTATCACAAATTATTATATTTGTATAATTATTAGCTTCATTTGTAGAGATATTTATAACTTTATTTTCAATGTTTTTTTGTAAGAAATTCTCTTTTGCATTTTGAAGAACACTTAAGATAGCTTGAACAATTTCACTTTCAAACATAGAGATACTACTATCTGTATCAAAGTGAAAATTCACTGTAATATCATAATAGTCAAAAGATTTTTCTATAATACGAAACGCTTTTTTTATAGGTGTTGTGATTGTAGTATTAGACATTTTTTTAGTTGGTTTGTAAAAATCTTTAAAATCATCAACTGTATTTGTGAGTGTTTGTGTTAACTTTTCAATATCTTCAAGTTCGTAGGATATATAATCTATAAGCTTTTCTTTGTCTGATTCTAAAATAATTTTCATTTTCATATCTATAACAGATGAAGAGATAGAAGTGAGTGGCTGTCTCCATTGATGTGCAATCATTGAGAGCATCTCTCCCATTTGAGCTTGTTTTGATTGTATAAATAACATTCGTTCTTGCTCTTTATTCTTTTTTATTTTATGTTCGATTACTTTTTCAAGATTTTCATTGAGCTTTTTGAGTTTTTCTTCTGCTTCTATTCTTTTGTCAATATCTCGCCAAATCATAAAAAGCCTATTTTTAAAAAAAAATCTTGACTTTAACTTTATAATATCTATCTCAATATTCTTTTCTTCTTCATCTTTTGTAAGAAATACCCATTCAAACTTACAATTACCCTTTTTTTGAGCTTCTTTCATCATATCACTTGCTTTTTTGTGAGAAAAACTACCATCTGGTTGAAAAGGGGGCGAGAGTTTTAATGGATGAATTAATAAGAACTCTTTTTTTGAGTCATACTTAAAAAGTTCTAATATCTTTTTATTACAATCTACAACTCTATTGTTTGATATGATTGAAATTCCATCACTAGAGTAATTATACATATCTTTATAAAGTTGTTGTTGTATGACAAAAAAAAGAAGTATTACGACAATTATTAAAAAAAATATTTCCATATAAAAATTATATCTATAATATTAATTAATTGCAATAACCAATAGTTTCATACTTGCCTGTTCTAAAATTCAGTTGATGTGATATTTTAAAAACTTGATTGTTTTCCTCACACTCTTTTTTTATCTCTTCTAATGGACTTGATGTACAACCTACAAATAGAAAAACACTCACTAAAGTTAATAAAACTATTTTTGTCATTTAAATACTTCCCTTCTTCTAACTACTATATTATTTCATAGAAAAGTAGCCAATAGTGTCAAATAAGAACTTTATAAAAAAATTTCTTTTGTATATAACAAATAATGAACTGTTGTAATCTGTTTTATTATACAATATAGTTAAAAGAGATAAAGAATTTATATGAAAAAAAATAATATAGTTATTTATATGGTATTGATTTATTTTATATCTATGTACATAGCTTTTATAGTAATAGAAAAAAATAAAGATGATAGAGTAGAATTTATACTTGATAAACATCTTGCAAATCTTCAAGTACATTATGAAATATTTTTAAAAAACAATTCAAACTTAGCAGATTTAATATATGAAGAAACTATTTTTGATACAAGAGTGATCGCTCTTTTAAAAGAAGCCAGTCAAAATCAAAATGATGTTAAAAAGTTAAATGTTTTGAGAGAAAAGTTGAGAATACTTTTAGAACAACGCTATTCTCTGTATAAAAAGCAAAATGTACTTCAATATCATTTTATTTTTGAGGATAATCATTCTTTTTTAAGGATGCATAAACCAGATAAATATGGGGATGATTTAACTAATATACGAACAGATTTTGTAGAAGTAAATAAAACAAAAAAAAGAGTAAGAGGTTTTTCTCAAGGGAGAACAGCACATGGCTTTAGAAATGTATATCCAATATTTGATGAAGATGGAAAATATATCTTTGCAATGGAAGTCTCTTTTGCTACAAGTTTATTACAAAACTATTTAAATACTGTAGGAGATATGCATTCACATTTTTTACTAAAAAAAGAAACTTTTAATAAAAAAGCTTGGGCGGAAGATAGTTTAATAATTAATTATCAACAAAGTTTTGAACATGATAGATATGTAGTGACTGTCCCTAATAAATATTTTAATAAAGATGAGATAAAACATACTAAAAAGAATATAGTAAAAATTCGAGATGAGATTAATCAAAAGATTATGGAAGATAAAAAGTTTTCTATATATTTAGTAGATCATGATAGTTCAAAAGCAATATCGTTTTATCCAATTCAACAAAATATTACAAATGAAAAAGTAGCTTGGATTGTGACTTATGAAGAAGATGATTCTATTTTATATCTTATAAATAGAAGTGATAATATTTTTATATTTACAAGTATTATTCTTTTTGTCATTTTCTATTTTATTTATAGAATAGTAAAGCAACGAGATGAACTTCGTCTATTTACAAAAGAACAAGAATCACTTTTATCTTTATTTGATAAAGGTGACTCTGTTTTATTTAAATGGAATAATGATGATAATTGGAGTGTGAGTTTTGTTTCCAAGAGTGTTGAAAGATTATTGGGCTATACAAAGTATGAATTTTTATTAAATAGGATTAATTATAGTTCTTGTATTCATAAAGATGACATTGCAAGAGTTACAGCAGAAGTAGAAGAATTTTCAAAAAACAACGAGGTGTTTTTTCAGCATGAACCTTATCGAGTTATTACAAAATCAGATGAGATAAAATGGGTTTTGGATTATACTGTAATTTCAAGAGATGATGAGGGAAATATTATAGACTTTTTAGGCTATATCTCTGATATAACCCAAAGTAAAAAAATCAATGAAGAGTTAGAAAAATCAAAAAATGAAGCACTAAAAGCAAATAAAGCAAAATCAGAATTTTTGGCAAATATGTCACATGAGATAAGAACACCATTAAATGGTATTATAGGTTTAACAGATTTGGTATTGGAAACAAAACTTACTAATACTCAAAAAGACTTTTTAACAAAAGCGAAACTTTCATCGAGTGCATTATTAAGTGTTATTAATGATATTTTGGATTATTCAAAAATAGAAGCTGGAAAAATTGATATTCAAAATCAACCCTTTGAACTTAAAGAATTATTTGAGAATATCTCAAATCTTTTTGAATATCAAATGAATCAAAAAAATATAGATTTAATCTATAAATTTGATAAAAATATACCAGCTGTTCTTATTGGAGATAGTTTACGAATAATACAAATTATCAATAACTTAGTAGGAAATGCAATTAAATTTACTACAACAGGTTATATAATGATAGAGGTAAAACAAGCTACTGATAAAGATAAGAGTAAAGTAAAGTTAGAGTTTTGTGTAGAAGATAGTGGGATAGGTATCAGTTCTCAAAATGTAGCAAAGCTTTTTCATCCTTTTGAACAAGGGGATAATTCAAATACACGAAAATATGGGGGAACAGGATTAGGACTTGTTATATCAAAACAATTAACAAATTTGATGGGTGGAGATATTTGGTGTACAAGTGAACTAGGCGTTGGTAGTAGATTTTGTTTTACTCTTAGTGTTGGATATGAAGAAAAAGAACAAAATATTCATTATTATGACAAACAACATAAAAGTGAAATGGAACAACAAGAGAAAGCTTTTCATACTAATGGGAAAGCTCTTTTAGTTGAGGATAATGAAATTAATCAAGTAGTAGCTTCTGAGATATTGAAAAAATTTGGTTTTGAAGTTGTAATAGTAGAAAATGGTTTAGAAGCAGTAAAAAATATGAAGAATAACAGCTACGATATTGTTTTTATGGATTTACAAATGCCGTTGATGGATGGCTTTGAAGCAACCTCTAAAATAAGAGAATTTGATATGACAACACCTATTATAGCATTGAGTGCTGCTGTTATGGAAAAAGATAAAGAACTTACTAAAAAAGTGGGTATGGATGAACATTTATCAAAACCTATTGATAAAAATAAATTACAAGAAATTTTAGCTAAATATTTTTCACATGATATAAATTTTAGCAAAACTATAGATCAAAAGCAAAACAACTCAATACCAAACTTAAGAGGGATAAATTTAAATAGACTTGTTGAGTATTTAGATATGGATATAAATACTGTTTTTTCTATGTTAAATAATTATAAAAATACCTATAGTCATTTTGATGAAGATATTCAAAAGCTTCATAGAGAATCTGACGAGTTTAAAAAGTATATTCATAAACTCAAAGGAGTAAGTGGTAATTTAGAAGTGAATAATGTATTTGATTTAACAAAACAAATTGAACAAACAATCGAACTAGAAAAAGCAAATATTTTAATAGAAGAATTAGAAAAAGAACTTAAAATTGTAGTAGACTCTATTGAAGAAAATATCACTCCACTAGTTCAAAACAATATAAAAACACTCTCAAAAACAGAAATAGTAAAGCATATCGATACGATAATATTTGATATTGTAAACTATAACTTTATTAAACCATCAAGAATTGAAGAGATTTGTAATCATTTTAAGAATAAAATTGATAACAGTATTATAAAATTAATAAATGAAAAGTTTCAATCTAACCAATATGAAGAGTTAAAAGATATTTTAGAAGATATAAAAGGAAACAGGAGTGAATAAACCAATTATATTAGTAGTTGATGATGAAATTATTAATATCAATATTGTAGTAGAACTTTTAAGTGATAAATATGATATAAAAGTTGCATTTGATGGAGCAAAAGCATTAGAGGTGATAGATAAAATAAGACCAGATTTGATTTTATTAGATATTCATATGCCTAAAATGGATGGTTATGAATTAGCGTATAAATTAAAAAATAGTAAAGAGCATCAAAACATACCTTTTATATTTTTATCATCAAAAAATGATAGTGATTCTATTGTAAAAGGTTTTAATCTTGGTGCTGTAGATTATATTACAAAACCATTTAATCAAACAGAATTAAAAGTTAGAGTAGAAAATCACATTAAAACATACCAATTACAAAAAAATTTGGAAGAACAAAAAGAGTTTGCTCAAACTATTATGGATAGTCAGCCAAATATGATATTGGTTACAGATGGAATAGAAGCAAAATATGTAAATAAAACAATTTTAGATTTTTATCACTGCAAAGATTTAGAAGAATTTATAGATAAATATAAGTGTGTTTGTCACTCTTTTATTAAAAATGATATATATTTTCATTTGGGAAAAGTGATAGATGAATCAAATTGGATTCATCATATTATGAAAATTAATCCAGAAGATAGAGTAGTAACAATATTATCACATGAAGATTATATGGTGAAAGCATTTAGTGTATCTGTGAAACAATATCTACATAACACTTATATTATTAACTTGAATGATATTAGTCAAACTGTATTAAAACAGATACAGTTAGAAGATAAAACTACACATGATAAGTTAACGAAAGCATTTAATAGAGAATATTTTGACCAAGTATATAAAACATTGATTTTAAAGTTTAAAACAGAAAAAAAATATTTTGCTTTAAGCATGGTTGATATTGATCATTTTAAAAAGATTAATGACACTTATGGACATGATGTTGGTGATGAAGTGTTAAAAGATTTAGTATCTGTAGTAAATAAACATTCTAGGGCTGATGATATTTTTATAAGATGGGGTGGAGAAGAATTTGTTCTTATTTTAAAAGTTTCATCAGCAGAAGATGTTGTAAATGCTTTAGAACATATACGAAAGATTATTGAAGATTATATATTTAAAGTTGTAGGAGAAATTACTTGTAGTTTTGGGGCAACAATATTACAAGAGGAAGAATCTATAGATAAAACTATAAAAAGAGCTGATATAGCTCTATATGAAGCTAAAAATAATGGAAGAAATCAAGTTGTATTTCACTAAAAAGGAAACCATATAAATGCCTAAGTTGAAAATCTTAGTTGTAGAAGATGATATAGTTAATTTAGAAATAATAGTACAGTTTTTAGGTGAACAATATGAAGTGAAAGTAGCTTTTGATGGTGAGAATGGTATAAAAATTTATAAAGAATTTAAACCTGATATTATTATTACAGATTTGGATATGCCTGTTTTAAATGGTATTGATATGTTAAAATATATCCGTGTTTTAGATAAAAATGTTAAAGCGATAGTCCTTACCTCTCATGATGGTGTTGATTATCTTCTTAAAGCCACTGAACTTAAACTTACGAAATATTTATTAAAACCAATTTCAAAAATTGATTTATTTGATTCTATATCTCTTGCTTTGGATGAGATCCAAAGATTTAAAGTAATTGATACAAATATTCTAAATGTCAATGAAAAATATGCTTGGGATTTTCAGAATAATATTTTATGGTGTGCTGGAGTTGAGGTACGATTAACACCTAAAGAAAAAAAGATATTAGAATACCTTTTTAGAAACAGACCAAATATAGTATCTTATGAAGATCTTATAGAGTTTGTATGGAATGATTATGACTTTGTTAATAAAAAAGCTTTAAAAACTATGATGAGTGGGTTGCGTAAAAAAATACCACAAGATTTAATATGTAATATTTATGGTGTAGGTTATAAAGTTTGTACATAAAAAGATAAATATTTTAAAAACCTTACTACTTCCTAACTTTTCTTAAATATAATAAAATATATAAAATTTTATTATAAGGGTTTATGGTGTTTAAAAATTTGCCAACGAAACAAAAAATATTTCTTAATATGTTACTTTCACAGTTAGGTTTTACAGCTATATCAATAGTTGCTATTTTAAGTGATTCAAAATTATCTGCCATTATTATTGTAAATGTTCTATTTGCAGTGATAATAGCTTATACAAACTATGCTGCAATGAGAAGAATTGTAGGTGGTATAGATAGATTTAAAAAATATATGAATGAAATTATGGACTTTGCTTTTATGAGAACTAATAGTGTGACAAGAGCAACTTTTACAAAAAATGATGAAATAGGGATGATACTACTTGAATTAAATAACTATGTAGATCAATTTGATAATATGAGAAAAGAAGATATGAAAGTTTTAGGAGAGATAGTACTAACTTTAGACAAAATGTCTCAAGGTATCTACCAATGTAGAATCCATTCAAAATCACATAACTTTATGATTGAAGCTTTGAAAGAAACACTTAATAAAGCTTTAAATATATCAGAGATAAATGTAAAAGAATTAAGAAAAAATCTTGAACTCTATGCAAATGATGATTTTACTAGTCAAATTAATATTCATCATAAAATAAAAGGAGATATGCTTGCTGTAATGAGTAGTGTAAACACCCTAGGAGAATCACTCTCAAATAGCGCAAAAATGAACCTAACAAACGGAGAACACTTAGAGAATAGCTCATCAACAATGACTCAAAGTGTAACAAACTTAGCAAATAAAGCAAACCAACAAGCAGCTTCCT
>JGI997J19993_1000304_pt1 | contig 15931 bp, 16 predicted proteins | sample Etolagbewater25m_FD_19993 | JGI IMG/M metagenome (IMG submission 19993)
GCAACATTTTGTAATAATTTTGAAATTAGTTGTAATGCTTTTGCATGTGGGTTTGCCCGATGAAATTGTATGCTAATATTTTTATTTAATGTATCCTCTTGAGTAAAGCTGTATTCTGCCTCTTTAAGTGCTGAATTGACTAAAAGTAAATTTGCTTTATTTTGAATATGAATAAGATAGTGTATAAAGTTGTCTGGAAAAAGATTTGAGTCATCACACATAATCAGGTTTGAGATGTTAAAAGGTTTATGCATAAGAGATTTGTTGATAATAATTTTATCTGTAATAGGCTCTTTTTTTAGTCTTCTAAGGTGCATATTTATGAGCTCAATAGGGGTAAGAATTATAATTGATGTTAAATCTATTTCAATAATTGCATGTTCAACAATATCTAATAGTCTTTTTTTTAGTAGGTCACAGGATAATATAGTTGGTTTAATGATAATAAAGGTCTCATCTGGATTTTTTAATTTTTCAAAAATAGCTTTAAGTAAGAGTACAATACTTTTATCTGTATCATTTTTTGCATTAAGTATCTTAAAACCAGATATTTCAGAATTTATAAATTCAATTTGTTGAGAATTACATAGTTTAAGCGTAAGGTCATTATTGAGTAGTGTATATTGAATTAACAGATTACCAATAATATTTTCTTTTGAAGGAAGAGGAGCTGAAGCAATTTCGGCATATTCTAATTTTTGGATTATTTCTTGGGGTGATGAATCACTAAATATAACTCTGTTCTTTGGAAGTAAGGCTTTGAATGATTCATCTAAATGCTCATACTCATCAGCATTTAGATTTTCCATTAAAAGGTAGTTAAAAATAGGTACAGTGTCATGATGCGTTAACTCATTAAATTTTTTATTTATGATATTTTGAGTTTTCTGATATGATAGTGTATCTTTTGCAGAATTTTGATTTTCGGCTTTTTCAATTTTAGAATTTTTAAGATCATCGTATGACCACTCTTTTATTTCAAAAAGATATATCCCGCGTTTAATGTCTAACATCATTAGTGGAATAATATACTTCTGCGCATGATGATATATTGTAATATCTCTATAAAGCTCCAAATCTGTTGATTTTGTAATCAGTTTGAGTTTTTTAACAAGTATGGAGTCTGGAACAGTTAATGGTTTGTTCTTTTTTTTAAAGAGTGAAGTAAGAAAAGGTATGTTCATATAAGATTAGGTATTACCACTGCAGTGGTAATACCTTAATGATTATTTACCAGCTGCAACGCGGTCTTTAAGACCTTTACCAGCTTTAAATTTAGGAACCATTTTATCTTGAGTAGTATAAGTTTTATCAGTACCTGGTACTTTTCCACTTTTACCTTTTTGTAACGCAGCAGCAAAGCTACCAAAACCTACTAAAGAAACATCTTCTTTTTTTACTAATGCTGTTGTAACAGCTTCTGTGAATGCTTTAATTGCAGCTTCTGCTTCAACTTTAGTTTTGTAGTTACCACTTGCTTGTACTAATTCAACGAATTGCGCTTTATTCATAAATTTACCCTTGGATTAAAATATTTCCGAATATCCATGATAAGGTACTTATACACGAAATAATTCAGCTAAAGATACTTTATAGTTTATTTGCTTAAATTTTTCTTCTTTTTACTTAAATATACTAAAAAATGTGATATTTTCGTTTTTTTTAGTCCATTTTGAGCCTGTTTTAAGAGGTTTGAGAAATTTACTGTATGATTCTTTTTCATAATTAAAGATGATACTTCTTTAATCTTTTGATATTTATCAGTATGTGAGTGAATTGATAAAAAGACATCTTCTAGTCCCTCTCTCTCTTTTTTAGTAAGTGCGCTCATACAATTAATCCTCAAGTTTATTAATTTTTCTTACAGCTCTTATGATTTCATCATCATCTAATTTTCCCAACATCTGTATCACAACTGCAGCAGCTTGTGGTTTAGCACGACCTAGCTTCCAATCTTGATATGTACGCATAGATATTCCAAGACTGCTGGCCATATCTTTTAGGGATATTTTTTTACCATTATTTTTGGACTCTAAGGAGTTATGTAGGATATTAAATAAATCATCAATTTGCATAAAAAATATTATACGTAATATATACTTAAATATACATTTTATTTATAAAAAAATAAATTAAATTGTGTATTTTATATTAATAATTGTATTTAAAATATATTTTAACTTGTATAACATGAATTAAAATGAATTAAATATACGGTATATCGTGTATAGTTTATATTTAAATAGAGCAATATATCGAGAGGAGAGCGAGTCAGATAAACTGACTCTAAAAAAACCAGGGAGATTATAGAGATTTTAGGAGTAAGGAGAGGGATTTAACCCTTGTTTGTTGAGATTGATTTATCTACTGGTTTTAGTGTAACTTTATCTACATCAATTTCAAGATAGAAAGAGGTATAAGCTATGGCATCAGTTTTAAATTTCATTTCATTTTCATTATCAATAACAAAAATTATATTATTTAAGCCATTGAAAGGCTTTTCTATAGAAATCTTTGCATTTAAGTGTGATGTTTTTATGTCACTTTGCTCTTTTTGTAAAACTTTAATTTTCTCTTTTAAAGTTGAAACTTGTAATGGATTATGTTTTTTTGCCTCTTCTAGTCTATATTTTAAATCTTCTATGTCTTTGTCAATGAAACCTATTTTTGACTTTAGTATAGGTACATCTTTATAATTGATTTTAAATATATTGTCTTCACCGCTTACATGACGTATTGTTATAGAGTTAGAGGCATAAACTTTCAAATTATTTTTCACATGAGAGATAATTACATCTTGAGCGTGTATGGAACCACCTAAACAGTTCTCAACATGAACGGTAGTTGCATGAACCTTGCCACCTTCTAAAAGAGAGATTTTTGCCTCATGACATCGAAGGGTTCCTTTATGTCTATTGATAGTTGCATATTTTGCGTATTGAGTTGAATCTTGATGTGTAACTCCATCAATTTGAAGATTTACAGCTTCTAAAATACTTTTGGCACCTATATGACCATTTACATGAATTGTTTCTGAAACAAGTGCAACACCTTCACCAATACTATCCTGGGTTGTGTCATTTTGTGATATTCTTACCTCTATATTGTTTTCTTCTTCAGAGGCTAATGTTGTATTGTTTCTTGATATCTTATTCATTTTAATTTGATTGTTGATACACAGAGTCTCTATATCATAATGTAAATAACCCTTTCTTTTGCTTTTATACAATTTAGAGATATTATCTTCTTCAATTTTAATACTCTCTGTATCTATGTTTGCTTGAAGGTCTTCGTTATTATTCGCAAAACCTCCATTGACTTCTTTTCCATATACATTTAATCCATTGTTGCCAAAAATAGGTTTTATATACTCAATAAGTAGCTCGTCTTCTTCTACTTCAATAATCTGGTTTTTTGTTTCTTTGGCTTTGAACCAATAGATTAATTTGCTCTCTTTTGTTACGATTGGCTCAATACCGTTAAAAAGCGGAAGTCTAATGTTTTTTGTGAATTTACCAGCGTATAAATGTTTAATAAATGCTTTTAGATTTCTTTTCATATCTTCATCCAAGATATTAATTAGCATAGAGTTGTAAATTTTTATTTTGTTAAATTCTGCATAAATTAAACGTAGCATATCTTTTGGAGCATATTTCTTGTATGGAATTTTTGAGTTATTTTTTATAACAATTTTAGGATGTGACGCATACTTTCCAAGAGTGATTTCATAGTTTAATTTTAAAGTTTTTTCTGTTAAATGTGTTAGTGTAATAGTATAAATTTGGTTAAACTCTATGTGCTCATTTAATATTTTATTTTTATCTATGTATTTGTTAAGAATCTCTTTCTTTACAAGAGTAAAATCATGAATGGCATTATCTTTAATATATGTATCAACCTGGTTGATACTAAAGTCACACTCTTCTTCGGGGATTGAATGTTCTGTAGCATATTTATTGATAGACTCTTGTATATTTTTTGTTTTAACTGTTTTTTTTTCTACTATAAGCATGTTTTTCCTAGTAGTTTAACAGGTCACTATAATCATATTTAGAAAAATCTAAATAAAGTTTACCATTTTGTTTCATTACCCTAATATCACTTCCATATGCAGAAAAAAATCTTCTTTTAATTATTTTTTTCTGATAGGTTTCTATGTCTAAGGTTTTTAGATACTCTTTTAATTCTATAATTTGAGCACTTTTTTGCTCATTATAATCTTTTTTAGAAGTTTTTGTATTAATTGTTTCTACAGTTTCCACTTCATGTATAGTTTGGTTTTGATCAGCTATAAGTTTTGTACTCATAAGTTCAAGCACATTTTTTAATTGTTCATCTTTAGTAAGATAAACTTGCTCAATTTTACTAATTTCATCTCTTAGCATCTGCTCTTTATCATCTATGAGTTTGTCTATTTTTGCTTCTAGCTGAATTATTTTATCTTTGAGTTGTTTGTTTTCTCTTTGATAGAGTGATATAACCATAGCAACTGTTGTCTTCGGCTTGGTAGGAGTGTTTTTTAGAGTTTGAGTTTCTTGCTTCGTTCGCGTTACTTTTTGTATTGCATCATCCATACTCTGACTAAGAGTAGAAGTTTCAGGAACAATAATATATGTAGCACTATTTTCAATTATATAGTTTAGCTTTTTAGTTCTAATCTTGGAGTTAATCATCTCTCTAGACATTTTAAACTTTTTTGAATATTCATCCAGTGTTAATCGCATCTATTCCCCTGTAACATTGTTTATAATTTGGATAGTTCATAGTAATATGTTGACTTATTCTATAATAAAGTTCCTTTAAATGAACTATATTATATAATCACAAAATTAAATTTTTAGGGAATGATTATGAGTAAAGGCATTTTAGATATTGTAAAACCTGGAGTTCTTTTTGGTGAAGATGTACAAAAAGTTTATACGCATGCAAAAGAGATTGGATTTGCTATACCAGCGGTAAATGTAATAGGTACAGACTCTGTAAACGGTGTTTTAGAAGCAGCAGCAAAAGTTAACTCACCTGTTATTATTCAGTTTAGTAATGGCGGTGCATCTTACTATGCAGGAAAAGGACTGAGTAATGAAAATGAAAAAGCTGCAATAGCTGGTGCAATAGCTGGTGCAAAACATGTAGCGTTAATGGCTGAGGCATATGGAGTTGCAGTTATTTTGCATACTGATCATGCTGCGAAACCATTACTTCCTTGGATTGATGCTCTTTTAAAAGCTGGAGAAAAACAGTTCAGACACACTAAAAAACCTCTTTTCTCTTCTCATATGCTTGATCTTTCAGAGGAACCATTAGAAGAAAACATAGAGACGTGTAAAGCTTACTTTGAACGAATGAATAAAATCGGCATGAGTATTGAAATAGAACTTGGTGTAACAGGTGGAGAAGAGGATGGTGTTGATAATACAAATATTGACAATGCACTTTTATATACACAACCAGAAGAAGTTGCATACGCTTATGAAGAGTTAAGTAAGGTTTCTCCTAATTTCACAATTGCAGCTTCATTTGGAAATGTTCATGGTGTTTATAAACCAGGTAATGTAATGCTTACTCCTAAAATATTAGACAATTCCCAAAAGTATATTCAAGAAAAATTCAATACTGCAATTAAGCCGGTAAACTTTGTATTTCATGGTGGTTCAGGCTCCCTTCCAAGTGAAATAAGTGAAGCTATAGGGTATGGTGTTATTAAGATGAATATTGATACCGATACGCAATGGGCTACTTGGAAAGGGACTAAAGAGTACATAGAAAAATATAATGATTATTTACAAGGTCAAATCGGTAATCCTGAAGGTGACGAGAAGCCAAATAAAAAATATTATGACCCTAGAAAATGGTTACGTGCAGGACAAGAGACTTTAGTTGAACGTACTGTTGAAGCCTTTAAAGATTTGAATGCAATAGATAGAAACTAAGAATTTTTTCTTAGTTTTTAAGGATAAGTAAATTGTATTGCTTATCAATTCTTGCGTTTTTTCATATAATATTTATATATTCCATACATGCTTATCATTATCCAAAAAACCTCTATTAATACGGAAGCTAAATTCCAATTGTACATTAATGAGTAAAAAATCATTATAGAACCAAGAACATTGAGAACTGAAAAGAGTAGAGATTTTGAGTTAATCTTATCCGCTTGTAATAAAAAATAAACCACTATAATAATCAATACACCTATACTACCAATCATATCAACGATACTTACACTTACTTGAATGCCAACCTCTTTCTGTTTATAAAATTAATAAATTTTATTCTCATATTTTTATAGTTATTATAACTAAATATAGATAGAAGTTTAGGGTTACAATAAACATAAGTTCATTGTTAAAATAATGAGTTATTAAGAATTATAGTTTTATACTGTTTGTAGTTGTAAGCTTCTATTGTTATATTGGCTTTTTCTAAATTTAATGATTAAAATCTAATCTAAAGAAGGATGATTCTTATGTATATTGTTACAAATAGAAAAGTTTCTAAGAAAAAAGGTGGTTTTGAGATTTTTGAAAAAACACCAAATCCCAATGGTCCTAATGAATTAAGATTATTGGAATCGGTTGAAAAAAATGGTGGACGATTTTTTACTCGACTAAATGATAAGATTTCTAAAAAACGTGTTAAAGAAATAAACAGAGATTTTAACTTAGACCTAGATGTTAATAAAGAGTGGTTTGCGAGCTTAGATGTCGCATGTCAAATGTTTGATAAGGCAAAAAGAGAATCTAAAAATATTTTAGTTTTTGTTCATGGATACAATAATGACATGAATGATATAGTTATAACTGCTGAAAAATTAGAAAAAGCTTATAATGTTTTAGTTCTCATTTTTAGTTGGCCAGCAAATGGTGGTGGTTTCTTTTCCGGAACAGCTCAGTATGTTGGAGATAAAAGTGATGCACGTGTTTCAACAGGAGCTTTAAATAGGTTTCTTGAAAAGTTTCATGGTTATCATGCTATGTTGACAACTGCACAAGTAGATATATTATGGGAAAAAGCTAAAGAAAAATATCAAGATAATCATGAAGAGGCAAGAAGTGAGTATGCAAAAATGCAACAAAAACTATGTAAAATAAACATAAGTTTGCTTTGTCACTCTATGGGAAATTATGTACTGAAGTATGCAACAATTCCATCGGATAGCTCTTTAAGTATTCCAATATTTGATAATGTTTGTTTAGTTGCGGCAGATGTAAATAATAAAAAGCATGCAGAATGGGTGCAAAAAATAGAAGCTCGTTCAGGTGTTTATGTGGTGATAAATAAAAATGATTCAGCTTTAAAATGGTCAAGAGTTAAACCAGGTAAAGCACAGCAGGCCAGACTTGGACACTATCTTAAATCTTTAAACGCAGTAAATGCTACATATATAGATGTAAGTAGTGCAAAATATGTTGATGATGATCATTCTTATTTTAAAGATAATCCTATTACCAAAAATCAAAAATTAAGAACACTTTTTTCAGATTTGTTTGAAGGAAAAAAAGCTGAAGAAAGGCTAGAGTATAAAGCAGATATTAATGCTTATGTTCTAAGTTGAAAACTAGGCTTGTAGTCCAATTTTATATATATCCTCAATACTTTTAATATGAGGATATCTTATATAGTACGCGTTTAAAAGTTGATTTAATTTGTTTTTATTAAATCTCCAATATTTCTGTGAATCAAATTCTGGACTCTGCTCAATTTTTACAAAAAGTTCATCAACATTTAGCTTACCATCACTTTTTTTGATAGTTTTTAGTACTATGTTAAGTAGTTCTTTTTTTGCTTCTTCTGTGGTGTCATCATCAGGTAATTCTTTATTTGGTAAAAAAGCATATATTTTCCATATACTGACTACTAAAAATATGATAAAAAATATCATCATCCACGTTGAGGTATTAAATTCCATAAAGACTCTTTTTATTATTATATAAAATCGATTATATACTATTTTTTTGATAAAATTGCATACATAGGAAAAAAAATGAATGATAAAGTATTTACAAAACCAATTAAGAAACAGTTTGAATTTGATGAAGAAGTAGCAGCTGTTTTTGATGATATGCTAGAAAGAAGCGTACCTTTTTATAAAGAGTCTCAAAGGATTACAGAATTTTTTGCTTTAAAAAATTTAGGTGAGGATGGAATTTTATACGATTTAGGTTGTTCTACAGCCTCTTTACTTTTAAATATACATAGATCTATGAATGTAAACGCAAGATTAATTGGTCTTGATAATTCAGTAGCAATGCTTGCTCAGGCTAAACGCAAGTGTGAAGCTTATGGCGCTAATATTGATGTCTTAAACGCAGATATATTGGAGTACGAATATAAAGAAACAGATGTTTTTATTAGTAATTATACTTTACAGTTTATTCGTCCGCTTGTAAGAGAAGAACTTGTTAAAAAAATAGCAACTTCACTTAAAAAAGAGGGTGTGTTTATATTTAGTGAAAAAGTAATTTCTCATCACTCAAAACTCAACAAAGAGTTAATAGAATGTTATTATGGTTTTAAAAAAGAGCAGGGCTATTCTGAGTATGAGATTGTGCAAAAACGAGAAGCGCTTGAGAACGTTTTAGTTCCCTACAGTGAAGAAGAGAATATTAAGATGGCTCAAAATTGTGGGTTTTCACACTGTGAAGTTGTATTCCGTTGGGCAAATTTCGCAACATTCATCGCCATAAAGTAAAAACTGCTTCATATTTCGTCGTTAAACAGTTTCAATTGGCATGAGCCAATCTTCAACTGTTTGCCTAGAACTATTTTGCACTTTTTATTTATGCTAGGCATAGACTTACCAAACATTGCCTTTTGGTTCCTCTTTTTTCTTGAAAAATTCACCAACTTCTTTGTAGGTCACCATATCATCTTCTCCGCACTCTTTATGGTAAAAGCCTTGAAGGTCGTAGTACTCTTTACATTCACTGTAGTACTTTGCTGAAACGCCATGCTTATTTATACAGCCAGTAAGATATAGAGTTGTTAAAAGTAATAATATAATTTTTATCATAATTTTAATAAAGCACTTCTTGTACCTAAACTTTAAACGTCTCTTTTGTTTTACAAAATTCAGTCAAAAAACACTCTTCACATTTCGGATTTTTCGCTGTACATATGTAACGTCCAAAAAGTACCATTCCTTGATGAAGCGCATATAAATCATTTTTGAATTTTTTCACGAGGGTGGCTTCTGTTTTTATTGCTGTTTTGTCATCACTCAGACCAAGTCTATGGGCAACACGAAACACGTGTGTGTCAACAGCCATGAGGTTTGCTCCAGTATATTCTATCATTACGACATTAGCGGTTTTCTGTCCTACTCCGGCAAGAGTTTGTAACTCTTTTTCATTCATAGGTATTTCACCATTATAGACTTCAACTACTCTTTGTGCCATTGCAATTATATTTTTTGCTTTATTATTAAAAAAAGAACAACTGTTAATGAACTTTTTTACATCGTCTAAATTCGCTTGGGCAAGCTCTTGAGGAGATGGATATGCCTCAAAGAGCGGAGGGGTTAAAATATTTACGCGTTTATCTGTGCACTGAGCAGATAGGGCAACTGCTACAACTAGCTCATATGCATTTTTGTATGCAAGCTCAGTTACGGCGTCATCATATCTCTCAACAAATCTTTTATGTATCTCTTGAATCTCTTTTTTTGTTGCTTTTTTCATAATAGAATATTAGCGTTTTCTATGATATAATCAAAATAAACGTTGTTTAGTTCTATCAAAAGGGTTGTTCTTATGAGTATATTTTCATTTTTTAAGAGACGTCAAGTTGTACGTCAAGATGAGTCACAAGAGAGGGTTGCGTTTAGTGATTATTTGACAAAAGAATTTTTCTCAGAACTTGTTGACAATCATAGTTCAATGATGCTTTATTTTACTAAAAAAGATGGTTGGGTTGGCGCAAACAAACAATTTTTTGAAACTTTTAAATATAGTGATATTAGAGAATTTCGTCGTGAACATGAGAGTGTTAGAGATATATTTTTAAATGAAAGTGAAGAAATTTTTACAGAAGATGATAAGAGCTGGCTAGACTACATAAGAAAATACAAAAATGATGGATATGATGTAACAATAGCTATTAATAGCGGAAAAATACTTGCTATAAGTGCAAAATGCCATACTTTTTCAGATAATCACGAGATATATATTTTAGAGTTGGAAGATGTAAGTAAACTTCACTCTTCTGAGCTTAAAACAAAAGAAGTAGAAAAGCTTAAAACTAAGTTTTTATCAAATATTGGACATGAATTTAGAACGCCAATGAATGGTATACTGGGCTTTGTTGACCTTTTAGCTAAAACAGAACTAGATAAAAAGCAAAGAGAATATTTAAATATGATCAGTCGTTCATCAAAAAACTTGATGGCTAATATTGAAACTCTTCTTGATTTGTCACAGATGCAAAGTGGTAGACTCCATGTTGAAAATATTCCTTTTAATATAGTAGATGAGATGGAAAGAATTTCCTATAATCTAACTATGCTAGGGAGAGATAAAGGTATAAAAGTACTCTCCTTTATTGATCCGAAATTACCACGAGAGTTAAATGCAGATATAAGAAAAATAAAACAGATTATGAACTCTTTAGCTCAAAACGCAATTAAGTTTACCTCTCGCGGTGGTAAGGTTATTATTGAAGTGAAACTTTTAAAAAGACAATTAAATGGTGATTGTAGTATTAGTTTTAGTATTAAAGATAATGGAAAAGGTATAGCAGAGGAACAATTAGCATTAATTATTGAGCCATTTAATGCAGGAAACCAAGCTGATGAAAGATTAGGTGTTGGACTTAGCTTATCTCATGGATTAGTGCATCTGCTTGGTTCTGAACTTAGAATACATAGTGAAGAAGGAGAGGGAAGTTATTTTAACTTTGTTCTAGATTTTAAAGGCTCTAAAGGGCAGACATATAAAATGATGCCAAAGAGAAAAGTTAAGGTTTTACTACTTGATCAATCAAAAGTTGATGAAGCGAACTTTTTAACAATATATTTGCGTGCTTTTGCAGTTGATGTTGTAAAATCTAATGTTTTGGACGAAACTGTTTATGATGATATTGATGCTCTTTATATTGTTGTAGATCAGAAAGATTCTTCTTGGATGTTTGAGCTCGGCTCATATACTAAAAAAACACCAGTGGTAATTTTATTAGAAGAGGGTCAAAAGCTTCAAACTAAGTTGACATACTTAGTTGATGAAGTGATTTTTAAACCATTACACCCTAGTGCTATGGCTAAACACCTTTACTCAATGTATAGTCTTGAAATGGGTGAAAGTATAGAGTCTAAACTACAGGTTGAAGATAAAACAGCAGCCTTGGTAGTTGAAGATAATCTAATTAATCAAAGACTCATACAGATACTTCTCCAAGAGTATAATATTTTGGTCTCAACAGCTTCAAATGGTATAGAAGCTGTAAGAATGTGTGAAAAAAATAAATATGACATAGTTTTTATGGATATTGATATGCCTGAAAAGAACGGAATAGTAGCTACAAAAGAGATTAAAGAAGCACTAAACCCAAATGGGAAAACTCCTTTTGTTGCACTTACTGCAATGGCTATGGAAGGAGATAGGGAGATGTTACTTCAGTCAGGTTTGGATGATTATATTTCTAAACCTTTAACACGAGAAAAGTTAGAGAATATATTAAATAAATATTTAAAAGTGGTATCTTAGATAACTGTTTATTATCTATTAGTATAACCCTACTAAAATTTTAGACTAATATAAGTAACCTAAGGAATTATAATGAATAAAGTGACAAAACTTTTATATGCTCTTCTTTTTGCAGCAACTCTTTCAAATGGACAAACACTGGTAACTGTAAATGGGGCAGCTATTACACAAGAAGAGGTAGATAGTGCTCTTATGAATGCTACACAGGGAAGATTTAATCAAGTACCTGAAGATAAACAGATAGAATTCAGACAACAAGTTCTTCAGCAGTTGATAGGTACAGAACTTGTTTATGGTGATGCTAAAAAAACAGGAGTGCTTGAATCTCAAGAATTTAAAGATGAGTATGAAAAAGTTCAAGAAAGAGTAAAAAAACAATTAGCTATTCAAGTATGGCAGAAGCAGCAACTTGATAAAGTTACTGTTTCAGATAAGGAGCTTAAAGATTATTACAATAAGAATAAAGAAGAATTTAATGAAAAAGAGAGTGTACACGCTCGTCATATATTAGTAAAAACTGAAGATGAAGCTAATAAAATAATTTTAGAGCTTAAATCTCTTAGTGGTGATGCTTTAAAAGATAGATTTATAGAACTTGCAAAAACAAAATCAACAGGACCAAGTGGACCTAAAGGTGGAGATTTAGGTTATTTTACACAAGGACAAATGGTTCCTGCGTTTAATGACACAGTATTTAAAATGAAAGTTGGTACTATTACTAAAACTCCAGTAAGTACACAATTTGGTTTCCACGTAATTTATTTGGAAGATAAGAAAAATTCAACTCTTAGAAAGTTCAATGAAGTTAAGACTGTAATTGATCAACGTTTAAAAATGGAAAAATTCAAATCTGTTATGAAAACAAAAATGGAAGAACTACAAAAACAAGCTACTATTAAATAGTAAATCGACTAATGAAAAACTCCCCAATCTCTAGAATAATCTTAGAGGGGCGAGAGTTTTTAGTCAAACGTGATGACCTAATAGATCCTTATCTTGCAGGAAATAAATTTCGAAAACTCTATACACTTTTAAAAACTTCAAATCATGCATTTAATAAAATCATATCATACGGTGGAACTCAATCAAATGCGATGCTTGCTATTGCAGCAATGTGTAAACAAAAAGGATGGGAATTCCTATATTACACCAAGCCTGTGAGCAATACACAAAAAGCTCAAAATAATGGTAACTATTATCATGCAATAAAGCTTGGAATGAAGCATATTGAAATTGAAGAAGAGTTCTATAAAGATTATATATCTTCTTTACGAATAGATTTAGATGATAAAACATTTATGATAGACCAAGGGGGAGCAGTAGAGGAAGCAAAAATTGGTTTAGAGGTTTTAGCTAATGAAATAAGAAAAGCTTCTCTTGGTGTAAGAAGCGTAGCCACACCATCTGGAACAGGTACTACAGCTCTTTTTTTAGCGATAGCCTTACCTGAATATAAAGTTTATACCACTCCTTGTGTGGGAGATGTGGCTTATCTAAGAGAGCAGATGAGTGCTTTACATAAAATACCAAAAAATCTTATTATTCTTCAACCAGAAAAGAAGTATCATTTTGCAAAACCATATAGAGAGTTTATAGATATTTATCAAAAACTTTTAAAAGTGGGAATAGAATTTGATTTACTGTATGCACCCGCTATGTGGAAAACACTTCTCGAACAGACAGATGAAGAAATTTTATATATTCACAGTGGTGGAGTGAGTGGAAATGAGAGTATGTTGCAAAGATATGAGAAAAAAGTCTGGCACTAAATGTCGGCACCAGTACTATTTTTCGTTACTATATCTTTTTTCTGTTAATCTATAAAAGTTACACTCTCTTCTAGAGATACACGATCCGGTTGATAAGAGTTTATTTTTTGATCTTTGTCTTCGTATCCTAATACTACACTATATAAAAGTGCTAAATTTTCAGGAAGCTCTAAAGTACGTGCAACAACTTTACCAAACTCAGTTGTAGAACCTTGTGGACAACTATCAATATCAAATTCTTGAGCAGCTAGCATGATACTCTGCATATATGCACCACAATCAAGAAGTGCTCCTGCTGCACCTTCTATATTAGCCTTGTCAGTACATACAAAAACAACAGTTTGTGCACCAAACCATCTGAAATTATCATGCCACATATCAGTTCTTTTCTGCGTATCCTTTCTATCAACATCCATCAGTTTATATAATTCAACACCTGTTGTAATGCGACGTTTTTTATAAGGGTTTACCCAATTTACAGGATAATATTGTATAAATTGGTCGTGCTCTACACCTTCATTCATCTTTTCTATTATTGCATCACCAATATTTTTAAGTACTTCTTTGTTACTTATAGCATATACTCTCCAAGGTTGCATATTTGCACCACTTGGTGTCTGAGCTGCTGCGTTTAATATGGCCGTCAAAATTTCTTTTGGGACAGGTTTTGGTAGATATGCTCTTTTTGATGAGCGATTATTTATAGCTTCTAAAACTGTTGGCATAGATACATCCTAAAATATTTCTACAATTATAATACATTATTAATTAAAATATTATTTTTTTTGCAGTTGACTAAATAGACTTAGGTAACTTGACAATTAAAGACTCAATGAGATATAATTGTTATATATAAATTAAAAGGATTAAATAATGAGTAAAATTTTTGAACAACTAACACATAATATGACACAAGCAATAGAGAGTGCAATATCTTTGGCTCTTCATAATAATAATCAAGAGGTGCAGGCAGAGCATTTTTTATGGGCACTTCTAACCAACTCAGATTCAGTTTTGAATCAGATGTTTAATAAGATGAATATTGATAAAGTCGCTATGGAACTTGATATAAAAAGTTTGACTGAAAAACTTCCAAAGTCATCACAAGTTTCAAAAGAGAATGTAAGACTTTCTAAAAAGTTTGTTCAGACACTTGAATCAGGTGCTGGACTTATGACAAAAAATGGCGACAATTATTTGGCGGTAGATACATATATACTGGCAAATTTAAAAACAGAACCATTTTCTAGTATTTTACCAAAATATATAGATGTAATGGAACTAGCGAAAAATTTAGAAGCTGCACGTGGTGGGGCGAAGATTGATTCACAAAGTTCAGATGAAACACTAGAATCATTACAGAAATATGGAATAGATTTGACTAAGGAAGCTGCAGAGGGAAAACTTTCTCCTGTTATAGGTCGTGATGAAGAAATTACGCGTGTAATGCAGATACTTATTCGTAAAACAAAAAATAATCCAATGTTACTCGGTGAGCCAGGTGTCGGTAAAACTGCCCTTGTAGAGGGACTAGCTCAGAGAATTCAAAATGGTGATGTTCCGACTACATTGAAAAACAAGAGAGTTATAGCTCTTGATATGAGTGCTTTAATCGCAGGGGCAAAGTATAGAGGTGAATTTGAGGATAGGCTAAAAGCTGTAATTGACGAGGTTAAAAAGAGTGGAAATGTTATTCTTTTTATCGATGAAATTCATACTATTGTAGGTGCTGGAGCAAGTGAAGGTAGCATGGATGCTGCAAATATCTTAAAACCGGCTCTTGCGCGTGGTGAGTTACATACAATTGGTGCTACAACGTTAAAAGAGTATAGAAAATACTTTGAAAAAGATGCAGCACTTCAAAGACGTTTTTTGCCTATTACTCTTGATGAGCCAACAGTAAATCAATCATTGCAAATTTTACGTGGAATTAAAGAGCGTTTAGAGACGCACCATAATGTAACTATCACAGATAGTGCTCTAGTTGCAGCAGCAAGACTTTCTGATAGATACATTGCTGATAGATTTCTACCAGATAAAGCGATAGATTTAATTGATGAGGCAGCTGCTGAACTTAAAATGCAAATAGAGTCTGAACCAAATGTCTTAGGTGCTGCAAAACGCCAAAGTTCAGAGTTGAAAGTTGAACGAGAAGCATTAAAAATGGAAGATACACCATCAAATACTAAAAGACTCGGCGAGATTGAAAAAGAGTTAGCTGATGTTGATGAAAAGGTAAGAAGTCTAGAAGCACAATTTAAAAATGAAAAAGAGGTTTTTGAAAAAATTTCAGCTATCAAACACGATATAGAAATAAAACGCAGAGATGCTACAATGGCAAAAAATGCATCTGATTTTAATCGTGCTGCAGAGATTGAGTACGGGGAAATTCCAGCTCTTCTTCAAGAAGAAAAGAAAGTCAATGAAACATGGAATAGACTACAAAATGAGGGAACACTTTTA
>JGI997J19993_1000306_pt1 | contig 15847 bp, 14 predicted proteins | sample Etolagbewater25m_FD_19993 | JGI IMG/M metagenome (IMG submission 19993)
CTCTTCTCCCCCTATTCTACAAAATATATCTGTTTCTCTAAGAAATGAAGCAATCAGTTTTGTATACTCTTTTAAAACTTCATCTCCAACATCATGCCCATATTTATCATTCACATCTTTAAAGTGATCTATATCAAACATAATAACTGAAAAAGTATTATCACTCCGTTTTGCCCGAACAATCTCTTCTTGTAATTTTTGATGAAAATATCTTCTATTTCCTATGCCTGTAAGGGTATCGGTAACTGTTAATTTTTCTAACTCATGCTTGTATCTTTCCGCTTGTGTTATATCAGATAAAACAATACTATAGTGTTGGGTATCATGAGTAATCATGGATGCACTTATGGAAAAATAATACTCCACATTATCTAAAATTATTTTGACTTTATGATCTTGAGTATTATGTTTAACCATAATACTCCACATTATCTAAAATCATTTTTACTTTATGATCTTGGGTATTATGTTGAACCAAATAATCTACCCATGAGAGACCATCAACTACTTTTCCTATATAACCATCTTCTTCTATAAAAAAATCACACAAACACTTATGTTCTTTAAAAAACTCTTCAATATTTTTATAATTTTTAAAATATTGAAAGAACATCTTATTTGCAAAAAGTAACTTTGTTTTATCGTTTACTAAAATTATAGTCTTCGAACTGTTAAGAATCTTTTTATAATACTTTCTTTCTCTTTGATTTTTATAATACAAAAAGCTACTAATAATAACTGCTATTGTCATAATTGTGATGATTACAAAGGCCATACCTTTAAACATCTGAAAGTCCAAATCAAGATTTTTGATTGAATCTATTTTTTTAAACATAATGAAGTAAGCAATCACTTCGGAATGTATATTTTTTAAAGGATAGGAAATTATTAAATATCCGTTTTCAATTTTATATGAATCATTAAAATAGTTTTCAATACCATTTTTTTTAAGATACTGTTGATACTTTTCCAAAGCATTATAGTTGGCTATGTAGTAATCATCTAAAAACATTTTGGTAAAAGGATTTTCAATCCGTTTCGTATACTCTTTTTTCAAAATGACAACTGAATTTATATCATGAAAACTAAGTTGATTTGCTATGGAGTTAAAATGTGAGATTGTTTCTACTATACCAACAAACACCTTATCATGAAAGATAGGTACTATTGCTTTTATAGAGAGATCAAACTTCCCTACACTAATAGAAGATAAAACTTTTTTACTCTCTACAACTTCTCTGACATCATCTCTAATATTGAGTAAATTGTCACCCTTTTTAGAGCTCCAACTTCTATACAGAGAGGTGGCATTTTTATCAAGAATTTGTACCCATATATTTTTATATAAAGTNTGTTCTTTATAGTTTTCAATAAGCTTCAAATAGTAATCATCAGCTATCTCTTTTTGAGCTACACTTTGAGATAAAGCAGTGTTGTTTGCCATAGTAAGTGCTATTGCTACAGTAGATTTTTGCTTTTGGTAGATAAGATTTGAGAGTTCTTGTTTGGTGAATTTTGTCTGTTCTAAATATTTCTGAGCTGTGAGTTCACTTCTTTGAGTTTTTAAATATTCAAAAGAGGTCCATGAAAACAGAGATAAAACTATAAAGATTACCAATATTACTGCATAGAGTTTTTTTTGCTTTGTCATACAAAGGCCTTTATAACTTCTACACAAAGACCCATTGCAGTGCTCTCATAGCCCTTTACTTCTTTAATGTAAGATTTACAAAAGCCTTCCACCATACAAGCACCCGCTTTTCCTCTCCACTCTCCACTCTCTAAGTATTTATCCAAAGCATCCATATCAAATTTTTCAAAGATATAATCAGTCTGAGAAATGTCTATAATTTTTTTATCTTTTGCATGGTAAATCATACAAGTGACTATGGAGGTAATATTGCCGCTTTGAGTCATTAAAATATTTTTCGCATCACTAACACATTTTGCTTTACGCAATATTTTCCCCTGAGATGTCACCACAGTATCTGCTACTAAAAGAGGATAATCTTCAAAACCAAAAGCGTGTAGATTAGCTTCATATTTTCCAAGTGTTGCCTGATAAACAAAATTTTTAGGCGAAGAAGCGACTATTGCGTCTTCATCAAAGTCTACACTCTCTTGTATAAATTCTATACCTGCGTTTGTGAGTAAACTCGCACGAGTCTCTGAAGATGAAGCGAGTCTTATCATGTTATAAACCTTTTTAACTCTTGTATTGCTGTTTGATATCTCTCTTTATTCCAGTTATTAAAAGATGGGTGTGGGACATATAAAATATTTTGAAAATCATCTGCGTTTAAATAGTTTTCAAAACAGTTTTGAGCAAAATTTCCACATAAAACTATCTTTTTGTCTTTATGCTTGAGAACTCTTGAAGCAAAATCATCCATCATGGTTTTAAGGACTGGATTTAAACCCTCTTTGTCATATTTTCTAAGCTTTGGATTTTGGCGTATTTTCTCAAACTTTTCTAACTCTACCGAATCATAGTTCTTATAAGCTGATTTTTGAAGTGGATAATTACAAACATTTACAATTGCTATCTTTGTAACTTTTTGCTCATAAATAAGCTTTCCAAAAGCCTCATCTAATCCAAACAAAATTTTAGACATATCTTTTCCGCTTTTACCGGCAACGGGGTAGCCATTTTTAACTTCTTCTGTGTGAGGAGATTCTAAGACAAAAACCACTTCTGAATCTTCATAGACCAAGTCACTTACAAAGTAATCTTTTAAACTTTCATACAACATTTTTTATACTTTTTACCACTGCCACAAGGACAAATTTCATTTCTTTGAATCTGAGTACCAAGTAACTCACCATCGCAATATTTCCAAATACCATCAACTTCAATAAACTTACTCTTTTCATGTAAAACATGGAGTCTTTCATTTTCACGGTAGTAAGCCTTGAACTCAACAATATCATCATGAGCATCAATTATATCAAGCTTTAACCATTCTATATTTTCATAAGGAGTCATATCAGTCGATACATCGAGTGTAGTAGTCTCTTGAAGGTATTTACCGTCCATGCGTACAAACGCATCATAACGGCTTTGCATAAGTTCTTTTGGATTTAGTTTTTTAATTTGCATTAGAAACTGTTTGAGAGGGTTGTTCCTAAATAGATTGCCACAATACCGAGTATAATATTTACAGGAACCATATATTTTCCTATAAGTTCTAACGAAAACTTAGCACCTACCATATCACCTTCATTTAAAAGTTTGACAGCTCTGTTTCTTCTTTGTATCATCACAAAAAGGTTAATTGCCATGACCGCCCAAATACCCTCTTTAGTATGAGAAAGAGTAGAAAACTCACTTTGTGACAGAGAGTACCCTTTTATCATAATCACTGCAGTTAGAAGTAAAATTATAACAAAAGGAACCACTATCGTAAAAAGTCTTTTAAGTGTATGCGCTATACGCTCTAATCTATGTGCAGGAGATTCAATTTGCATAAAAGACTGGTGCGCTGCGAACTTAATAGCTATCATGCCACCAACCCATATAACAGCTGAGATAACATGTAAAAATACGATAATAGTTTTATACTGAGCAAAAAATTCAACCATTAAGAAAGAGCCTCTGTTATAAACTTAAGTGCTTCGGTTTTAGCTTCTGGCAGTTTTGTTTTATCTTTCCCGCCAGCCTGTGCGAAATCTGGGCGGCCACCACCGCCACCACCTAAAATAGGAGCGATATTTTTAATCCAGTCACCCGCTTTGGCAGTTGCGTTTTGTACACCTGCTGCTATTAAAACTTTATCACCTTTTACTTGAAAAAGCATGGCACACAGTTTTTCATTTTGATTTTTAAGCTCATCAATTTTTTCTTTGATATCGCCAGATGGAAGCTCTTCTATAACTACAGCTACCCCATTAATCTCGTTCATTTTAATTTCAACTTTTACAGAATCCTGCGCCTCTTTCACTTCAGCTTTTAACTCTGTAATTGTGGATTTCAGTCTTCCTATTCCAGCAATAACATCTAAATTTTTCACTTCTGACTCTACTTCTTTAAGCAGACTTCTTTGAGTACAGAAATATTTATATGCTGCGTTTCCACATACCGCTTCAATACGTCTAACACCGGCTGAAACACCACTCTCTTTCGTGATTATGAATGAGCCAATATTTGCACTGTTCTCAACATGAACACCACCACAAAACTCAATAGATGCATTTGCAAAACTAACTACACGAACTTCATCACCATACTTCTCACCAAATTGGCTTTTTGCACCTGATTTTTTCGCATCTTCAATACCTAAAACTTCTGTTTTAGCAGGAATTGCTCTCATTATTTCAAAATTTACACGTTGTTCTATCTCAGCAATCTCTGCTTGAGAGACAGCTTTTGGATGTGAAAAGTCAAAACGCAGTCTATCAGCTTCAACGAGTGAACCAGCCTGAGAGATATGCTCTCCTAAAACATCAAAAAGAACTGCATGAAGAAGGTGTGTAGCTGAGTGATGTTTTACTATTTCATTTCTTGAAATATCTACATGTCCATCAACTATAGTTCCAACTTTTAACTCTTTTGTGACTTCAATCTCACATAGGTTGAGTCCAAAAAACTTTTTAGTATCTAAAACTTTAGCGAAACCTTCCAACTCACCGCTGTCTCCGGTTTGTCCACCAGACTCAGCATAAAAAGGAGTGATATCTAAAAGTACCCAACCTTTTTCACCCGCATTGAGTTTCTCAACATGTTTAAATTCATCATTTAAAAGCGCTTGCACTTCACCGGAGTGTTCTGTAAACTCATAGCCGACAAAGGTATTTTCACCAAACTTCTCTAAAAGCTCTTTAAAGTCACCATGCGTCTCTCCATCTCCACTCCCTTTCCAAGCAGCTTTAGCACGTGTTCTTTGCTCAAGCATCAACTCTTCAAATTTGGCAGAATCAAGTTCTAGATTATGACTTTTTAACATATCTTCAGTCAAGTCAAGAGGAAAACCAAAAGTATCATAGAGTTTAAACGCAACTTCTCCGCTAAATGTATCTTTTGTGTTTTTTAATTCTTCATCAAAAAGTGCTATTCCAGACTCAATTGTTTTGAAAAATCTTGCTTCTTCTAGTTCTATTTGCTCTTTTACAACATCTGCTTTAGCAGCTAAATAATCATATTCGCTACCCATAATAGAAACAACTCTATCTACTAGTTTAAACATAAAAGGCTCACGAAATCCTAAAAGATATCCGTGACGAACAGCACGTCTTAAAATTCTTCTAAGAACATAACCACGACCTTCATTTGAGAAGTTAGTACCTTGTGCTAAAAGAAAAAGTGCTGTTCTGATGTGGTCAGCGATGACACGGTAAGAGGCTCCGCTTTCATATTCATACTTTTGACCTATAAGCTTCTCTACATCATTAATAATCGGCATAAAAAGTGATGAGCCATAATTAGATAGAGCACCCTCTTTTATAGCCACAACACGTTCTAAACCCATACCTGTATCAATTGAGGGTTTAGGAAGTTCTGTCATTGTTCCATCAGCACTTCTTTCATACTGCATAAACACAAGATTCCAGATTTCTAAAAATCTATCACCCTCTCCGCCCATTTTATCTTCAGGGCCTGAAAAATTTTCAGCACCTTGGTCATAAAAGATTTCAGAACATGGTCCGCATGGTCCGGTATCACCCATCTGCCAAAAGTTATCTTCATCACCCAAACGCATGATTCTATCTTTTGAAATATGCTTTTGCCAAAGAAGTTCTGCTTCATCATCGCTATCATGAACAGTCACCCATAATTTATCTTTGTCAAGTTTGATTACTTCTGTAATAAATTCCCATGCATATGCAAGGGCCTCTTCTTTAAAATAGTCACCAAAGCTAAAGTTACCAAGCATTTCAAAAAACGTATGATGACGTGCAGTATGCCCTACGTTCTCAAGGTCATTATGTTTTCCACCTGCACGAAGACATGTTTGACATGATGTAGCTCTTGGATTTTCTGGACGAGGAATTTCACCTGTGAAAATTGACTTAAACGGAACCATTCCCGCATTATTAAAAAGTAGTGTAGCGTCATCCGGAACCAATGGTGCCGATGCTACTCTGTTGTGTTGTTTTGATTCAAAAAACTTTAAAAATTCTTCTCTAATATCCATCTATTTTCTCGTGTTATAATATGGCGCGATTATATCTAAAAAAATATATAGAGTTAGTTAAGCATGCTCGTTTCATCTTCTATAGGGGTATTTTGGTAGCTTTTTTGAAATATATCTGCTGCAATTCCATTACCATAACTAATAATTTCTTTGTTTAAATTAAGAATAGGAGTAGTGCCACACCCGCAACTTGGACTTTTTGATTTTAAAATAATTTTATCTGCGTTTGGATGAAGTTTAACAAAGGAGTTAATCTCATTTTCTAAAAGTTTTGTAACGTCCTTATTTGTAGTGTCTGTAATTATTTTATTTTTTTTATCAACTTTTACAACACTTATTCTCTCTCTTGGAGTTCCAAAAAGAGGCGCTTCAGGACAAAAAGGGATGATTTCATAATCTTTGCAAACATCTATGACTTCGTTTACGCCTTTTGTCTTTCCATCATAACGACAACACTCTCCCAATAAACACGCACTGACTATAACTTTTTTTTTCATAATATTTGTATCTGGTTGCGACCATATTCCTTTGCTTTATATAAGGCACCATCAGCCCTTGCTATAACAGTTTGAGCTGAATCTTCATCTGTACATTGTGCTATCCCAAAAGAGGCAGTAAGTTTTATATTTTGTTCACCAAACTCATAATTTTCAATTTTTTTACGAATTTCTTCAACTACACGCGCAGAATTCTCTTTTTTTGCAAGCAAGAAGATAATAAACTCTTCTCCACCATACCTCGCTACCTTGTCCATCTCCCTAATAGAATTTTTCAAAATAGAAGCAAACTCTTGTAAAACAACATCCCCATACTGGTGACCATAAGTATCATTCACTTTTTTAAAGTAATCAATATCAGCCATAACGATACAAAATTCTTTATCTATTATTTTTATGTCTGAACACTCTTTTTGAATATATTTCATAAAATATTTTCTATTATAAATATTTGTCAAATTATCATATTTTAATTCATTAAGTACTGCTTCCTTATCCATAAGCAGTCTATATAGTAATAGATAAGTCATAATGAAAAATAGCAATAGTGAAATATGCATATATTTAATTATTTGTAAAAAAGTATACAATTTTTTAGAATCCAAATAAGAGACCATATATGCCACTGTTTTATTATCAACAAATCTATTTACTGGTAGGAAATTCAATATTTTGGCCGTATTTTCTCCAAGATGATAAACATTAAAAGATTCTCCTGAGTCGATACCTTGAGTTATCTCTTCCTCAAGTGGTTTGATAATATCTTTTGCACTTGCATCTAACCTATCATGATTTATATGATCATTTAGACTAAAAAGAAAATCTTTATGTTCTATACTCTGCTCATAAGGCTCATATGCATGACTTTTCCATTCATTTGTTTTAAATACTTTCTTATTGACAATAAAATGGGTGTGGATATTCGATGCTCGCATAGTATAGTCTTGGAGTTTAGTAGATGAAAAAAAGATATCCATAACTCCAATAAATCTTCCATTTTTATAAAGTGGATAGACTTGACGGAAAGCATGACTACTTTTACCCTCTTCAAACCCCGACAAATGAACTTTTTGCTCATTCGAGGAAGTCACTATAGGACGATGGAGGGTTAAATTATCTCCATATTTTTCCTCTTTATGCATTCTTACAATAGCTTTATTCTCTGAAGAAGCTATGAGTACGCCAAAAACTCCAGAGAGTTTTAATCTAAAAAACTCATCTTTTAAATAACTATACATTTGAACATGCTTCTCATCTATATTTGTATCATTTACGCTTGCTAAAATATCAACAAAGGTTTTATCATTTTGCATTGAAAGATAAACATTTTCAGCAATAACATGAAATCTGTCAAGCCCCTGTTTATAGCTTAACTCTAAGTATTTAGCATTCTGAGTAAGTATTTCATTAACTCTAGAGTTTTTGTAATATTCTACTACAAGATAGGTAGCAGCATAGGTTATTAAAACTATGAAAAGTAACAAAAAATTGTTTTTAATTTTTTTCACCTCTTATTTATACCCATATTCTTTATAAATGGATCGCCCCTCATCAGAGTGCATATAATCGAGAAATTTTACAGCATTTATATTTTCGCTTCCCTCTTTAGAAACAACATAAGCCTGAATAATTGGCTTATAAAGAGCTTGATCCACTTCTATCCAATTAACACCCTCTATTCTGTATGCCATTGGCAAAGAGTGTAAAGCCGATTTAGACAAAAAACCAGCATCGTCGTACCAGATAACATTTTGTATTACAGTAGATATGTCTGTTGAATAACGAATTTTATTTTTTACCTTCTCCAACAAACCTGCGTTTTGCAAAGCTTCAATTGTCGCCTTACCATAGGGAGCAGTCTCTTTATTTGCAACCGTTATATGTTTAATGTTCTTACCCTTTAAAACTTTTAATTTTTTTTGATGAAATGTAGAGTCTTTTGGTATGAAAAGTATTAAAGAACCTCTTGCATATTCAAGAGGAGCTTTAAGAGCTTTATGAGCATCGTATACTTTTTGTGAATACAATATATCTGCTGAGAGAAAAATGTCATAACGAACACCATTAAGTATAGCATTTGCCAAATCTCCACTAGCCCCATACTCTATAACGACTCTCGCCTCTGGATACTTTCTATAAAAATTCTCTACAAAAACTGGCAGAACAAATTTATTATTTCCAGAAGCAAATATAATAGCCGGAGCACTTTTCTCAGAAGCAGTAAGCGCCATAAAAAAACTTCCTAGAAAAAATATAAACATATAACGGTACAACAAACGAACCCCTTTTTTTCTAGTTATTAACTTATTATATCACTCACATCTTTAAATTTAGCAGATGATAACTGACTTTATCTCCGTCATCTCTTCAATAGCAAACTTAGGCCCCTCTCGTCCAACACCACTTAGTTTCACACCGCCATAAGGCTGAATATCAAAACGCAGTGTTGGCATATCGTTAATAACAATCCCACCAGCTTCAAGTTCTTCTATCGCTTTTTGCATTAACTTTAAATCATTCGTAAAGACAGAAAACTGCAAGCCATATGGAGAGTTGTTCATACGAGGACAAGCATCATCAAAGCCATCCACTTTTACAAGCGAAACTATAGGCGCAAAAACTTCTTCACACACTATAGCCATCTCATCAGTCACATCTGCCATCACACAAGGATGAAACATTCTTCCCTCACGAGAAGGTGGGAGGAGTGGTTTTGCACCCTCTTCTATGGCTGATTCAACCCAAGCCATTGCACGACTTGCTGCCTCATCATCTATGAGCGGACCCATAAAAGTATCATCATCATAAGGTGAACCAACTACTAGTTTTTTTGTAGCTTCTGCCATTTTATCTGCAAACTTATCATAAATCTCGGCATCTACATAAATACGTTGAAGAGAAATACAAACTTGCCCAGAATTGACAAAGGCACCCAAAGCACAACGCTCGGCTGCAAGATCTAAATCAGCAGATTTGTCTATAAAAGTCGCTGCGTTTCCACCAAGTTCTAAAGATACTTTTTTAATACCTGCGTTTTTAGTGATAATATTTCCAACAGGAACACTCCCGGTAAAACTGATAACACGAGGAATATCAGAAGTAATCAAAGCACTTCCAACCTCAGCATCACCATAAACTACACTCAGGGCATTTTTTACAGCAAATTCACTCTCAACAAAAAGTTTTGCAAACTTATACGCAGTAAGAGGAGCCTCAGGTGTTGGTTTTAATACTACTGCGTTTCCTGCAACAAGGGCAGGAGCTAATTTATGAGCAACAAGATTAAGAGGGAAATTAAAAGGCGTTATAGCTACTACTACTCCTACAGGAACCCGGGAAAAAAACGCAGTTGTTTTTTTACCACTTGGCATAGCGTCTGTATGTATAGTCTCACCATGCATTGTACGCATAGTCTCAGCAGAGAGTCTCACTGTTTCTATACAACGTTCAACTTCTATACGAGCGAAGGCTATCGGTTTTCCAACTTCATCCGTAATCGTTTTAGCAATATCTTCTTTGTTTTCGCAAAGTTTTGAAGCCACATCTAAAAGCCAGTTACATCTCTGAGAAAGAGTTGAAGCTTTCGCAAGAAGTGTCGCTTCTTGCGCTATTTTTAATGCTTTTTTTGCGTCTGCTTCATCACACACAGGAGCAGTAGAAACTACTTCACCATTATATGGACTTTTTCTCTTACTTAAGGTCTCTTTTGTAGCTTCTTTTGAGCCGAAAAATATTTTTGCTTGCATATAAATCTCCCTGAATAATTAGGGAAATTATAACATTTCTACATTAATCTCTAATAGTAGCGTTGCGCTAAAAAAGCACCTACTCTCTTTATTCCTTCTAAAGCGTTATATTTTCCACCATGTTTATCTCTTTAGGTGTTACGACAACTGCATCAATCATAAAAGCAACATCAAGTGAGTTTTTTTTGAGATAAACATGAACTGTTTTTATAAACTTTGAAAGTTTGGAGGGTGTTATATTTTGGACAGCAGACTCATAATCAAGCCCACTTTTAACCTCAATAAAATGAAAAACTTCATCCTTTGCAGCAATAATATCTATCTCACCAAAACGCGAGTAGAAGTTTCTCTCGACGATAGTAAAACCTTTCTCAAAAAGAAATTCAGAGGCTTTATCTTCTGCTACATTTCCTTTGGCTCTACTCATAAACAACTCACTAAAAGTTCTTGTTTAAACCCTAAACTCAGATCAAAAAGAAGTGCTAGTGCCATGTCATCGCCTTTATGATAGTATCGTCTAACAGTTAATAACCTCAACTTTAATCGTCTTAAACGCAGCGGTTAAGATAACTTCATCTCTTGCATCTCCAAAGAGTGCGTTTATTTTTGAGCTTGCATGATGAAATGTTGAGAACAATGTTTTAGGCTGCACTTTGTCTGTTATTTTAATTGTAAGCGGTGTTGTCTCTCCGTATGCACTTCTAAGAATTACTTTCTCACTTGTAAAATTCGCGGCATCATCTTCACATACAAGCAAAATATCTTCATCATAGCGTTTCATAAGCTTTTCGCTTCTTGAAGTTTGTGCTGCGTTGTTGTAATGAGCAAGTGTTCTGCCTGTACTAAGATGGTATCCTGTCAGTTTTTTCTCCATTATCTCTTGTATCATTCCACGAAGTTTGTACTGATTATATTTAAAGTGTCCAAGTCCATCATCCGTTCTAAAATCCAGTTGGTGTAAAATAGGTGTATCCTCTGTGTGCACTGGCCACTGAAGACCGCGTTTACGATGCTTTTCAAGTCTATGGTAATCCGCTCCGCTAAAACGTCTATAAGCCACTTTTTGCACCTCTTCCCATACATCTTTAGAAGATTTATATGCAGCATTTCCACCCATTTTATTATCAAGAAGTTGTAAAACCTCCCAGTCATCAGGCAAGTCTGATTTTACAAGCGCTTGTGAGAGGTGCAATCTTCGCATTGCGTTTATATAGACACCTGTTTTTTCATATGCGGACTTGACACCCACAACAATATCTGCACGAGAAGCAATATCAGTCATAAAAAGCTCTTGTACAAAAATCATATCTAGCCTCTCAAAAGCCTTATCAATTTTGTTAAGATTTGGGTGTATATGTGTTAAATCTTCACCTATATTCAGTACAACTTTTACTCTATCTTCAAGCATCTCATCAACTAATTCAGGTGTCATAAGACCAACCTCTTTTGGCACTTGATAATCAGGGTCATAGTATGGAAGCATTCCCATATCACAAGTTCCTTGCACATTGTTTTGACCACGAAGAGGCATAAGACCTGCCCCGCTTTTTCCAATATTTCCAGTCATTAGCGCCAAGTGAACCATTGCCATTACCGCATAAGAGCCATCTATATGTTCAGTAATTCCAAGTCCCCAAAATATCATCGACTTTTTCAGGGCATACTCACGAGCAACTTTTCTTATCATTTTGGATAAGTATTCATAACCCTCTACTTCTTTATAAAAATCAGGATTTGCATAAGGGTCATTCATGATTTTTTCTTTAAAATCATCAAAGCCTGCTGTTCTGTCTGCTAAAAATGATTCATCATAAAGCTCTTCATCCATAATGACATAAGCAAGCATATTAAGAGTCAAGAGGTTTGCTTCATGAGGCATAATTGCCTTGTACTTAGAAAATCTATGAAGTTTAATCTCACGCACATCAAATACTGCTAAATTATCATGTTCCCGGGCAACATCGACAATACGGTTTGCAATAATCGGATGTGCTTCCGTTGTATTTGAACCGATTACTATCATAAACTCTGCATTGTAAATATCGTTATAAGGGTTTGTTGCAGCACCTTCACCTATGGTTACACGCATACCGCTTAGTGACGGTGAGTGACAAACACGGGCACAATTATCAACATGAGGAGAGTTTAAAGTATGACGAGTAAATTTTTGAAAAAGATAAGCACTCTCACATGAACTTCTCGCTCCACCAATAGAACAGATAGATTTTCTGCCATAATTCTCTTGTGTCTCTTTCATCTTTAAAGCAGCTGCAGTTGTTGCGTTTTCTAAGTCTGTTTCAAACCAAGTATCATCCAAATCTTTCAAAGATGAGGCAACCACTTCTTTGATACGTGGATTTTTTTCTAACCAGGATTTTCTTATACGAGGAATTCGGAGTCTATCCTCTGCATCTACAAAATCAAAGCCGTATTTACCTTTGATACAAAGTTTTCCTTGTGATACTACACCATCAGGATGAGCAAAAATCTTTACAATCTTATTCTCTTTAGTATTTACGTTTGCCGCTATATCACAACCAACTCCACAGTATGTACATACACTGTCTATAGTCTCTATATTTTCCATGAAAATTCCCCGAACTTTTAGTTCACGGAGTTTACAATTTTCTCTCTTAAAAAATGTGGAAGTAAGTTAAGCAAGCGAATTATTAAATAAAATCTAAGTGGAAAAGCATACACTCTTTTCTCTTTTTCTATCGCCTTAATGATACGCTTTACACCCTCTGCAGTTTCAAGTATAAAAGGCATTTTAAAATCATTTTTATCCGTAAGTTCACTTTTAATAAAACCAGGAAGTATAGTTATGACTTTTATATTGTCTTTTTTATATTTGTACCTTATACCCTCAGCGTAAGCATTTAAAGCACGTTTGGATGAGCTGTAAACTTTAGAACTTGGCATAGAAAAAAGAGAAGCTAGAGAGGAGATAAATACAATTCTTCCACTCTTTTGTTCTTTAAAACGCGGCAGTAAAATCTCTAAAATTGCATGATTTGAAAGAACATTTACCTCATATAAGTTTTTAAACTCTTTTATAGTCGGTATGCCGCTAGAATGCCCCAAAGAGATACCTGCGTTTAATATAACCATATCTACACTGCCTAAACGCAAGATTTTTTCTTGAAGATTGTCAAACGCAGTCACATCAGCTACAACAACCTCAACACTCTTACACATTTCAAAAAGTTCACTTCTAAGTTTAAAAAGTTTATCTTCACGACGCGCAAGTAAAATAAGTTCATTCTCTTTGGATGCATATTGTCGTGCAAGTTCGGCACCTAAGCCACTACTTGCACCTGTTATTAAAATTTTCATCTAAAGATTTATCGCTCCATTTCCATCTGTTAATATCTCTGGATTAGTAATACCAAATATTTTATATAGTGTTGCTGCAATGCTTAAAGGTTCAAACTCTTCTGTACCTAGCTTTGGTTTGAGGTAAAGTCTATTTATGGAACCTGTTGGATCAACAACAGTCTCACCAACCACACCTCTATGATTAAAATATCCCTTACCACCCAGGACATATAAGTTTTGTAAATTACCATGGTCCCAGCCAAACGCAGAGTTTAGATTTACATTTCTTCCAAACTCGCCAAATACCAAAATATTAATATTATTTATTTTATTGACTGCTTTTAGATGTGCTACTGCCGACTTTAAAGAGACAAACAACTCTTCTGTCCTGCTAACATAGTTTCTAGCATCATTGTGGTCATCCCAACCACCCAATCCTCCAGTCCCCATCGTTATGATTTTAGTATCTGGATTGTTTGCCATTATTTTTATAGCGGCTTCTATCTTTTGTGCAAAATCACTATTTTCTGGATAAGCATCCGCTCCTAAATCCGGTGTAGTGGCAAGTGCAATATCATCTATAAAATCACCCAGTGCCCCTCTTTTATCAAAAGCACTTTTAATTTTTACATTTGTATTATGCTCTTGTGCCATACTATTCATAGCAGCATCTAAGGCTGGATCAAAACCTGGTATTTCATCTTCATCACTATGATTATAACCCTCAATTTCTCTCTCTTGGCTTGTGTATTTGTACCAATCTCGAATATCTCTTTTATATGGATTTGTAAAATTCTCATCCAATCCAACCGGTTTGAGATAACTATCTAATACTTCTCTTCCTTGTGCATAAAACTGAGACTCTCCCTCAAAGGTTACAAAGGGAAGTTTTGTTTGTGCATCAACAACTCCCTCTCTTTTTAAAACTTGAGCGAGATTAGCAACAATCCCCCCTCCATCTTCATCGAAGGAACCTTTTTGATTTTGAACAGTACAAGAACCATGTGCTTTGTTATTCGCATCTTCTCTCACCTGAGAGTAACAAGATCTAAAAAGTGTCATATCTCCAGCGGCCATCATATCTTCCATATGAGTTCCACCTGCTTCTTGCCAACACGAATTTTCTGTTGGAGTAATACCTCTAAAATAGTTGTCATAATCGCTTTGTGATTTACTTTTAATCTCTTCAATATTACTGATATTTCCAGCTAATGAACTTGCACCACCATACATAAAAATCATTATTGTCTGTGCACTATTTGTATTATAAATATTACTATCAAAACCAATCTGGCTAAAATCAACATCCGCCGCTTTTGAACTACTTGGTAAGATTAAGGATACATACGTTGCTAAAGAGAGTTTTATAAAATTTCTTCTTTTCATCTTAGTTCACCTTTTTGTGCATATACATGTCATCTATTCTTGAAATATAATCCAATACGACATAAGCTATATATCTTTTATACGCTTCAGCGTAACCATTATCACGAAACATTTGAAAAGGATATACTAAAATATTTTTGCCATTTTCATCCACTAGCATATGATTTTCAAACATGAGTAACTCTTCACTTGTAGCTTCTCTTGAAGCTACTGCTTTAAACATATAGTTTATGAAAGACTCTAAGCTTTGTGCTTCATTTTGGGAGTCATAACTAAAATTTGTATTATCCAAAAATGAATCACTCCACCCTTGTCTGCTCCAACTAGTATAATCATCAATATAATCAGGATTTGATCTTCGTCGTAAAACTTCTTCTCTAAACGTTTTATGGTAAGTTGCAAAAGATAAAGTATCCAAAGGAACACGAGTCAACTTTCCTAGTTTGTATTTCATACTTGCTTGATGCATTGAATTTAAATTGTTTTTGAAGTAATACATAGTCGTTTGATGATGTTTATAATCCATTTTTTTAGCTAATGAAAAAAATAGCTCTTCAGCACTTTTTGCTCTGCTACTATCGAGTAAATACTCTTTGGAAAAAACTATCTGCTTTAAAATATCTTGCCAAGTTTCAGGTTGAGATGAAACAATTGAATTAGTTACTCTATCAATATTTGCTTCTGTATAGTCTGTGAAAAAGAAACTCACCAATCGTCTTACAACTCCATAAGTAAAAGAGTCTGATTTTACTAGTTCTCGATAAAAATC